>OJKM01000188.1_pt1 | contig 11230 bp, 8 predicted proteins | sample 1596631 | NCBI WGS metagenome assembly OJKM01 (sample SAMEA3904683, study PRJEB24821) | metagenome | biome: Builtin; feature: hospital; material: surface | place: USA | collected 2013-06-06 | reverse complement strand
AAAAAAAAAAAAAAAAAAAAAAAAAAAAAGGACATACCTTGGGATGAATCTACCGTCCAGCTTGACAAGGTCACCGATGAGTTTCGTCATAATTTCGGGGTCAAAGGTTGGAAGTGCAATGCGCTGGGTTGACTTGTTCAGTCTGGCCATGTTTTTGTCAGGTCTGAACAAGCGAATAGAGCCATCTTTCGCTTTATAGGCCTTCATACCCTCAAAGCACTCAAACGCATAATGGAAGACAGAGGCGGACGGAGCCAGACTCAAATTCTGGTATGGCATGATTTTTGGAGTAAGCCATCCATCTTTGGTGTTCCATTTCACCTGAAGCATATGATCTAGGGTATGCTGGTCAGTATTGGGTTCGATAACTCATGCCGGGTATAGCTTCGGCTAGAATTGGGCGAAATACCGGTGAAGGTGGCTCCAAATACCAGGTCCTTGTTCTGCTGCAGCGGCTTGGGAGATTCAGACTTTGTGATGGTGAGCTTTGAGTAGTCAATGCCGGGGAGGCCATCACTGCGCGAGCGGCTGGCACTGTAGTTTCTCTGATATCTGCCGAACCTGGTCGTGACAGGGCTTTTAGGGGTGGTCATTGCGCTGAGAGTTCGGTTTAACGGGACGAATGACTTCATAATTGCAAGGATAAACCAGAATTCAACAGAATCAATCAAAAAGGAGAAGACAGATCTTCGTGGGATTCAATGGTTCATATATGTTCAACAGGAATAAGTGACTCACGTAATCTTGCACGTCTCAGGATGAAATCATTATTGAGAGGCGAGAGCAGGAGAAACGGACGCTTAACCGCGGTCGTTTCGCTTGCGGCCCCCTATGCGCCAATCGGATCACGGGATCGCGGCTTGCTGACCGGCTGTCGGGTGGGTCTCTCGGCCTTTTATTTTTCCTTCTTCCGGCCGAGACACTGGACGGTCACGTGTAAGGTCACGTGGAGGTTTCAGGTTTTGCGAGAGGCCGAAAGGGGAAGATCGGACGGCGCGGCGGCTGGCGAGACGGCCAGGGAGCATCTCAGCCCAGCTTTCACCAGCAGACACGGACAGCCTTAGTATACGGAGTATACAGTGCCAGGTTTCAGGGGGTGAGGACCAGCGTTCTCGGCGTTTATGAAGAAACATTTGTTCTGGCCCTATCAATTGACTTTTGAGGAGTTGTGTTGCCTGGATTATCATCGCGCTAACTATCGCGTCAACGTTCAAACTTGATGCCCAAGGGGGACCTCACATCATAGTTAGTTACCCACTCCCATCCCGGACCCAAGAGGTGCGATATCTGCTTTGCAGGTGCTAGAGTAGATACTTGATGCAAGATACCCCGGGGAGTTTTGATAACTAGTAATACCAACATGTTCCTGGGGAGCCAGCTTTACTTGATGCGACATTCAGCGTGAATCACCAGTTGGACTATTCACCATGTTCTCGTCAGCTTTGAAGTCATTCTCATCGAACATATCGAATAACTACCAGTATTCACCCAATCCTTCGTTCATTTCCGGTGCTTGGAAGGTCTATGACGGCAAGAACAAGAACTCTGGAAAAGCTGTCTCCATATTCATATTTGACCGGAAGTCCTTGGATCCTCGGGCTGGAGGGCTGGTTTCCCGGTCAAATGCTACCTCGATAAAGAAGGCCCATGAAGAAGTCGTCGAGAGGCTGAAGCGGGAGGCTGCCAACCTTGCCCGCCTGAGACATCCGTCCATTCTTCAGATAATTGAACCGGTGGAAGATACGAGAAATGGCGGCTTGATATTTGCCACAGAAGCGGTCACAGCATCGCTCTCTGGCCTTCTACAGGAAAAAACTGACCAGGAACTCTCCAGTCGTGTTGGAGGGAGAGTCAGTCGGCACATGATTGAAGAGGCTGACGGATCAAGAAGGAGGCGGGATCTCGAGATTGACGAGCTTGAGATTCAAAAGGGACTTCTTCAGATTGGCAAGGGTCTAGAGTTCCTGCATGAGTCTGCCAAAATCGTGCACGGAAATCTCACTCCCGACGCCATTTACATAAACGCAAAGTCAGATTGGAAGATATCTGGCCTATCCTTTGCCGGGCCTTCAAATCCCGATTCACAATCGCCACTACCGTCCCTTGCATTATCGGAAGCCTTGTATTATGACCCCCGGCTGCCCAGGTCTGTACAGCTTGATTTGGACTATACCTCTCCTGACTTTGTTATGGACTCCAATGTCTCTTCGTCAGCAGATCTCTTCTCTCTTGGGCTTATAATAGTGGCCCTCTTCAACTCCCCCCATACCTCTCCCCTGAAAACTAATAACAGTACGAATACATATAAAAAACTACTTAGCTCCTCTTCTACCATCCCTTCCCAATCAAATTACTTCCTCTCTTCCGGACCAATACCAAAGGACCTCGCAAACCATGTCCTGCCAAAGCTTATCACCCGGCGACCAGCCCAACGGATGAATGCCAGTGAATTCCAGCAATCTCAATACTTTGATAACGTTCTCGTTTCCACCATCCGATTCTTGGACACTTTCCCGGCCAAAACACAAAATGAAAAGTCACAGTTTATGAGGGGGCTATCAAGAATTTTGCCGGAGTTCCCAACTTCGGTACTAGAGCGCAAGGTTCTAGGAGCATTGCTTGAGGAAAGCAAAGATAGGGAATTACTGCCGCTTATTCTTCAGAATGTGTTCAAAATCCTTTTACGGGTCCCGTCAAGCCAAAGACTAGTTCCTGATAAAGTTCTTCCCCGTCTGAAGGAAATATTTCTCCCGCCTAGTGGTAAGGGTGCTTTGCAAGAAAGAGATACAAGCAAAGATGCCGGGCTTATGGTTCTCTTGGAGAACACGCAAGTCCTTGTTGACAACTGCTCTGGCAAAGTTTTCAAAGATGGTTCGTCACTCATTTCACCAGAATTACCTGTTTTCATTTGACTGACGCTTATCATAGAAGTGATACCACTGATACTTCTTGGATTGGATTCACCAACGCACTCATTAGTAGATGCATCTATGAAGTGTCTACCAATAATGCTTCCGGTGCTTGATTATACAACGGTCAAAGACTCAATATTTCCCCCCATAGCGTCTGTATTTGCCAGAACTAGCAGTCTTGCAATCAAAATCCGGGGTTTGGAGGCATTTTGCGTTCTCTGCGGTGGCTCATCGAAGCCCAGCAGCCGGTCGACAGACGACGACCTTTCAGGAATTATCACAGACACCCAGACAGCAGCCAAGTCAAGCTCTAACTCTATTCTTGACAAATATACCATCCAGGAGAAGCTTATTCCATTGCTAAAGGCAATCAAGACTAAAGAACCAGCGGTAATGATTGCCACCCTGAATGTCTTTAAACAGGTAGGGCACATAGTCGATATAGAATTCGCAGCACTCGAAGTCCTTCCAATCCTCTGGAGTTTTGCACTTGGTCCGCTTCTCAATGTCCAGCAATTTTCCTCTTTCATGGAATTTATAAAATCGCTGTCATCAAAGATTGAGCGAGAGCAGACAAAGAAGCTGCAACAACTATCATCAGGTGGTGATGCGGGAGGGTTTTCTAAGAATTCGGCACTCCAAACCGGGAGGATGTCTCCTTTGAATAACGGGGGAGAAGCTGGCGGCGACAAAACCGACTTCGAGCGCCTTGTGCTAGGCAAAAACAAGGCGTCATCCCCCTCCATAGACTCTTGGGATGATTGGGGTGATTCGCCTGCTACCATGGCTCAGACTGCTACGAAGACAGAAACTGTGCCTCAATTCTCATGGTCTAGTGGGAGCACTGCTGCTGCTGCTGCTGCTGCTACGGCACGACACGGAAACGGTGGACTAGCCAAACTGAACGCAAACATGCGATCAATCACACCCGACACGACTATTAACTCGTTCCCGACGCTGCAGCCAGGTCATAAGAGCAACACTTCATCACTCTCTTCAATGGCCACCCTCCAGCCTCTCTCTCCCAAAGCTCCTCAGGGCAGCATGATGATGATGGGAAACAACAGCTTCGGTGCGCAGCAGGGTTCTAGCCAGTTTAATTCTTCTAGCACTAACTCCTTCAACATTCCTACCATCGGTGGCAGGCCGGTTAACAGTGGCAGCTTATTATGGCAGAGCCAAGGTCAGATGAATACCATGGCGCCCTTATCTCCGTATACCATCGCTCCGCCTCCTCAGAGCAACAACCAATTCCAACGGAGTCATTCGGCTACCTCAGCTAACACCACGTCGGCCTTTTCTAATCTATCCTCCTCACCTCCGGCTGCCACCTCCAACCAGCAGCAAAAGCAGGGGCTGGATAAGTATGATAGTTTGCTCTAGACTCGAGCGCATTCAATACCTTTGAGAACATAGCTTTATGACGAAAAAATTACTTCCATGATTAGAGAATTCTATACCTGCTATCTCCCGTAACATGAATCCTCGTGTATAACTAGAACCAACTCTCCTGAAGTTAGCGAGCTACATAAATAACCAGTTAACTAAGGAGCTCATTAGTTAGTTATCGATAAGAAAGTCCATGAGATGCCGTATTTAATAAATAGCTATTCAGTGAAAATCTGCCGGCGGAAAGAAAAAGGAAGAAAAAAAGAAAAAAGAAAAAAAAGGTACAGGAAGCCCAGGCTACCGGATTGGCGCGTTAACTAATTATTCAGGCCGTTAGTTAGATTAAGCAGCAAATCGGTACATCGCAACCAAGGCAAGGCCTCCTTGCATGCCTTCGATGACCCCTCTTCTTCGCCGCAGCTGCAGCAGAGCGTCCAGCGGCTTCTTCTCCCTCGCCCTTCTCCGCAACCAATGTCCGCCTCCAGCTTTTCCTCCAGTTTTCCCTCCAGCTTCAGCTTCAGCTTCAGCGTTACGATCACCGCCAAAGTCTCTCTATCGGCATCTCTTGAGTAGTGGTAGCAAGCTGAACGCCGGAGCTATGGATACCCAGACGAAGCACCAGTACCTGGCCGACTCTCCGCCGACGATTGTGAGGCTTGAGATACGGCCTCATTTTGAGGCTCTGAAGGACGAGAAGCTCAAAAGATACTCTCATTTCATCAGCAGGTGAGCTTGCAGTCGGCTATTCTATTGCTGGCTATTTATCTATCTGTTTATTCTTGCATAGGCAGGACTGACTAGTTGGTTGCTTGCAGGGCTGCTTTCCACGGAACCAGAATCACACTCCGTCAAGTCTCCCCCGAATCGGAACCGATATACGACCTTATAATATCTCTCTACAACTCCTGCAAGGGAGACTGGAAGGGGCTGGCGGCAAAGACAAACACAAGCTCCGAGAACCTGCAGTTTTTCCTTGAGTATGCCGCGCAGTTCCTGGGGAACTGTGGAAACTACAAGGGATTTGGCGACTCCAAGTTTATCCCTAGGATCCCGTCAGATGCTTTCGAGGCTCTGGCTTCGGGCTCGCCGGAGACGAAGAAGCTTTTCGAGCTTGCGTGCAATACTGGAGGTGGGATATATGAGACTGCCTCGCCAGATCTGATGCATCTGGGATACCCGGAAAAGGGCCAGATGACGACGTATTACCCGGATTCTCCAACGATTACTAAGGAAGAGATCACTTTGATCGGTGATTTCCTAGAGAAAAAGCAGCTCCTACTGGAAAACACGAGACTCGGAAAGACCAAGGAGGGTAACTTTGAGCTGTTGATTGCATCTGGTGAGACATCGCCGGCTGGCAAGGATAGAGATGTTGGAGATGTTGAGGGATGGGATCTTGAAGGCAAACTTGCCGGCAAGAAGCTTACGCTTGTGTACGGTGACTATTCCGAGATCATGAAGAAGATTGCAGAGAGCATCAAGCAGGCCGGCGCGAACTCGGCAAACGAGATACAGGAGAAGATGCACGAGGAGTACTTCAAGTCGTTTACGACTGGGTCGATAGAGGCTTACAAGGAGAGCCAGCGTTACTGGATTCGGGATATTGGCCCCATGGTAGAGTCTGACATTGGCTTTGTCGAGACCTACCGCGACCCTCACGGCGTTCGAGGCGAGTGGGAAGGCTTTGCAGCAATGGTAACGTATCTACCCGGTGATTGTTCGAATACACTATTCGTTTACTGACGGCTACGTATTACATATATATAGGTCAACCTGGAGCGGACCAAGGCGTTCAGCAAGCTGGTGGAGAATGCTGAGAAGATGATCCCCAAGCTGCCCTGGGGCAAGGAATTTGAGAAGCAGACCTTCTTGAGCCCTGACTTTACCTCGCTCGAAGTGATGAGCTTTGCAGGCAGCGGTATCCCCGCTGGTATTAACATCCCCAACTACGACGATATCCGCCAGAACCTGGGGTTCAAGAACGTGTCCCTGGGCAACGTGCTAAGCGCAAAGGCACCTAACGAGCCTATCCCTTTTATCCGCGAGCAGGACCTGAGCCTGTTCCGTGAACACCGTGACGCCGCGTTTGAAGTCCAGGTAGGTATCCACGAGCTGCTCGGCCATGGCACGGGCAAGCTACTACAGGAGACCAGCCCCGGCAAATACAACTTCGACGTCACCAAGCCACCGGTGAGTCCGATTGATGGCAAGCCCATCTCGACCTGGTACAAGCCCGGCCAAACCTGGAGCTCCGTCTTTGGGTCGATTGCCTCTTCGTACGAGGAGTGCCGGGCCGAGTGCGTGGCCATGGCTCTGGGCTGCGACTTTGGCATTCTACAGCTGTTCGGCTTTGGCGATGGCAAGGAGGACATCAACGGCGTGGCAGGCGACGTCCTGTACGCCAGCTACCTGCAGATGGCACGCGCCGGCGTCGTCGCCCTCGAGTTCTGGGACCCGAGCAGCAAGAAATGGGGCCAGGCACACATGCAAGCGCGGTTCAGCATTCTGCGAGTCTTCCTGGAGGCCGGCAACGACTTCGTGCGCCTGGTGCACGCGAAGGACGACCTCTCGGACTTGGAAATCCACCTCGACCGGTCGAAGATCCTCAGCCACGGCCGGCCGGCGGTCGAGCGGTACCTCCAGAAGCTGCATGTGTACAAGAGCACAGCGGATTTCGCGGCCGGCAAGGCGCTCTACGACGAGAGCACCCACGTCAACGAGTGGTGGGGGACCAAGGTGCGTCCGGTCGTCTTGCAGAAGAAGGTCCCGCGCAAGGTCTTTGTGCAGGCCAACACCGTCCTGGAGGGCGACCAGGTGGTGCTAAAGGAGTACGAGCCGACGCTAGAGGGCATGATCCAGAGCTACGCCGAGCGCGACGTATAGCATCTCCCAAGCTGTTCGTCGCTGCCTCTGCTATAACTGCCCTGCCAACAACTTACTCCGTACTTCCTTACCTTGACTTGCTTTTTCGCTATTCATCGTCTCTTTCCTATTGTCGCGGCTTCTTAGTTATTGACGGCCCGAAAAAGCAAAAAGGGGCGACAATAGGAGTTATGCTTAGTAAGCCTATTGACATCGAGATCCAGCCAGGCAGTGTTATTAAGATGCATGTTTGGGCGCTGCAGGGGAGAAGAAGAAGAAGAAGAAGAAGAAGGGCAGTTTTCTTCTTTTCTATTGATGCAGGCATGTCAATATGCTAGCCCACACAGTTGATAATGTATGCTGATAAATAGTAATAATAATAAGGGGACCCATGCTTGTGTGGTGTGGGCTGTCAACAAAAGGGACTTCTTGTAGCCTGCCTGCATTTGAACTATTTAATATTGAACACTGTCGACCTACACAACGTCCCTATTCCCTATTGATCCTCTTTATAGCCCTTTGCTATAGCAACAGACTCCGCTTCTCCTCTGCCTGGGTTTACAAATATATATACATATACATATATATATCCTCTGCTGTATTCTCTCTTCCTCCTCAGTCCGCTATAGCAAGCAACGCTCTACTTTGGACTGTTGTTATTCCTGCCCCTTCACCAGATATCAAATTACAGAGGCACTGCCAAAGAAGAGAGAAGCGAGAGACATAGAGAAAGGAGAAAGGAGAGAGAAAGAAGATGCTACCACCATCGGATTCCCTTGCTCATCAGAATCTCAAGCTGGCTGAAGTCCTCGCTAGTATTCAAAAGCAGACTGCTGCTGCTGCTGCTCCACCACCACCATACGCTGCCACCGCATCTGCTGCTACACCTGTGCACAGCAACATCACTACACCCGAGCTGCTGGGGGGATTTGAGGATGACGAGGAAGACGATAGCTTGTCTCTGGCCCCCATTGTCATCAAGATTGATACTTCCATCTCTATCGACGGGCAGAATAACACTGTCACTATCCCTTCAGCTTCCGAAGACAGTCACCCAGATGCTCAGAACCCAGTATCTTCAATACAGCAGCTGCAGCTGCAGCAGCAGCGTCGACAGGCCAAGTCGGCTCAGCTAGCGTCTGCTATCATCTCAGCCTTGAAGTCCGCCGGTGCCTTGGATGACCGGGAGACGGGCAGACAACGGCCGATTGAAGTTGACGTCAACGCCGGCATTAGAATTAGGGGGAATTCAAACATGATTTGTCCTGGTGCTCGTAGGAGGAGTGCGTCGGATTTGGTCTCGGGACAGCCGGACAGGAAGCGTCGAGCACAGTCTGTATGTTTCTACCCTTACTATTACCCTATCCTCGGAGATATCCATTAACATACGAGATATAGGAACCCCTAGATGCTCCTGAGAGAAAAAGAGTACTTCCTAGCAAGGAGTCAGCTGGTCCCTGAATTGCCTCTCTCTCTCTCTCTCTTTTTTTTTTTTCGCTCCTTTTTGCCATCAATGAAGCAGCTTGATCCAGCCGTGGCTTCGTTCTGCATCCAAGTAGCCCAAGAAGAAGCCATTGTCAATATGGACCAGATTTGGTGTCATGACACTTGATGACGGATCCGGAATAGGGTAGGTCATTTTTCCATTCATCCTGTGTGACGCTGCTGTTTGCTTCGGTATCTTTGGTCTAACATATTGAAAAAGCAGGCTATTGACGAGCCTCCATTCGCTTGCTTTCTTTTTTGTCACGCTGTTTCCCAATCCCTCTATTCACTTACCGGCAAAAGCGTTAAACAAACTGATATGCCCTTGATATGACATAGAAATTACTCCATGCGAGTTTCACGGCCTTGTTTTCACTGACGACGGGAATGTATTACTACTATTGCTGCTGCTTTCATTCTCACGAGGAGTTGTACGGAGTGTTATTTTAGACACAGGCGGCCTATAGAACTATTTTTTTTTTTTTCTTTTTCCCCCTTAAAATGAATACGTGTTACCTGCAGGCTCGCTTGCTATTGTCCAAAGCCCCTCTTAAGCTTATATGTTGGATCTATTCCAGAGCCATGGATAGCGGTTCATCCATCGCGCGACTTTAGTTCTACGTTGGCTAGCTGGAAAGTTAGTCAACAGGCAGTTAAGGGTACTTGCACCAATATCTATCTAGATGGCTGCACCATCGCCTGCGAACGGCATTTTTCCCATGGCTTTCCCACTCTGCCTGGCTGCTTACCGATGCCTGGTTCTTCTCGTGGAGAATCAACGAGCGAGTATCTATAACAAATAAGTTAGGCGACTCCGGTTCCATCATTGCCAGGTCTCTGGCCAGCTTTTATACTGGAGAACATCCCAGGGAACGCTAGTCGCCACGCAAGGTGACGTCAAAGTCGACCTACTTCGAAAGGTCTATCAAATATATAAGGGAGCGATGTCTACGTAAGAGTAGAACGGATAGAATAGAGAATTATCACATTTATCTTCTCTCTGTTTGGTATATTCTGAGTCGAGTCGCATCTATAACCAGTTAACTACCGGCTACAACTCTCTAGATATCAAAAAATGTCCTCAGACATCCGCCATCCAGCCGGAGAATTCCAGCCGTCGAGGCCTCGCGAGGAACACCCAGGTGGCCCAAAGGTATTTGAATATAATCCTACTGTTCCCTATGCAGTTGTATAATCGATCAATCATGCTAAACTTCTACTACCCCAACCAGCACAAACCCGGGGTCAAGGCATCTCCAGCAGACAATGTACCGGAGTCTCACGCCCAGGCTGTCCCTGTAGGCACTGCTCCCCGTGAGAATTTATTTCAACCCCGGCCGAATGTAGAGGACATGGGTGGTTATGACGAAGGTGGTGCTTCTGCCAGTTCAACTTTGATGGGAGCTACCTCTGCGGACGTGAATAAGGGGATGGGAAAACCATTGCAGGGTGAGACCAGGACCGAAATGAGACATGGGGGTGAACATCATCGGAAGAACCCAGGCTCTGGACTGGAAGGAGTGGGTGCAAACACTGCCAGGACCGAGACAGAGATGAATAGGCTGCAGAGGGAGTGAGTGGATGGCTAGGGGGCTGACCTAGCCGACGACTTGGAGAACGATTTTGGTAGTTTTGGTAGTTGGCAACTAGTCAATTGAATGAATGCAGTACATTTCTCACGAGGATTGATATTCGCTACCTCCACGTAAGGCCGTTCACTCCTTACGAACATCCCAAGCAAATACAATGAAAGAATAGGAAGGGCGAAAAAAGGGGAATCTGAATTAAGAAGAGAAAGCAAAGACGGAGCCAGCTTGCGCCTTTTTGTACCGTATCCTTCTGTAGCCGGCAAATGCATAACCGTGTTCCCATAATACATCGATAAGGAGAGAGGGAAAGTAAAAAGAAAAAGCAAGTGTTATAAGGGGAGAGCTTAGAAGAAAGGGAATTCGGTCGATAGTTTCTGTAGGGACTTTCCAATAAACAAGCCGACAAAGGGGGTATTCGCCAATGATGCATTGAAGATGCCGGCAATGGCAGAGGATCATAATAGAATGATCATTTGTTGACTTTGTTAGCTGGGATAGGTGGGAGGTGGTATCCAGACCGTGGGCTTGGTTTGGGTATATATTTCTCGATCATCACATATGATTATGCTGCTATCAGGTAGATGGTGGCAATGAAAATTGATAGATACAGGGAGCGTTTGGAGACCGTTAGCGTATGATTGAATGGTCAACATAATGAAGTCCTCTTTGCCATTCTGGGAGTTGCTTGTTGCATTCGTACTGGTATCCACAGTTGTGACAGAGGGTCTAATTGAAAGTGTTGTTAGCCTTGAACTAATACCAATGGCTAATTGGCGTATTAAAGAAAGAAGAAAGACCTACCCTGGGTCCTGCTGGCCCATCTCGTACAGCCCACACTGCAGAGCCCCAGACAAGACAATTCGAACAGCGCCACGCTTGTCTCTCCCAGTCAGCCAGGGTCCCTCCTCCACCTCCATAGCCAGCTGCTGCGCCAGTGTCTGGGGTGCCTCTGCCCTGTCTCTTATACACATCTCCGAGCCCACGAGACCAGAG
>OJKM01000187.1_pt1 | contig 11241 bp, 14 predicted proteins | sample 1596631 | NCBI WGS metagenome assembly OJKM01 (sample SAMEA3904683, study PRJEB24821) | metagenome | biome: Builtin; feature: hospital; material: surface | place: USA | collected 2013-06-06 | reverse complement strand
TCGTCGGCAGCGTCAGATGTGTATAAGAGACAGCTCTCCGAATGGGAATAACGCCCATCGAAGCAGGAGAAAGGAATATAAGAGTCCTTCGACAGTTACTGTGAGCGTTTCTGCAGTTATTTGTCCCGATTAGGAAGTGCTCAACGTCTACCTTGACTCCGACTGAAAAGCCGCTGACATTCTTCTTCGCAGTTTTGATCTTCCAACATTGCATTGTTGAACGTGCATGCTAAATGTCTGCAGGGTTCCCGGCGCTAAGACGGCCTGCTCCTGAATGGCCGACGAATGAAGGGGGCTTGCGACTTCGATGCGTGGCCCGCTGGTGGCTGACGGCCCCTTCTCTGGGCCAATCGCTGTCCTCAGATGCAAGTCGTCAGGTTTCACGTTGGGCCATGATCAATCTCCCGGCGAGGACCCAATCATCTCCTGTGCGGCCTGTGTAGCCGCCAGCTTTTACCCTTGGCGTTAACTTGGCCGTCTATCACACGAAGCTCGAGGGGAGGGAGGGACAGAGTTGAGGGAGAATTTCTTCGTCGAGCTGAGGGCTGTCACTGATATTCCGGCATACAACCCTCCTCCTCCTTTCTTCATCATTTTCAAGATAATCAATTATATACAAAGTGACTTGACATTCTCATCCAGCATCAAGCCTTCTTCTCCCCACTTTAGTTAACTAACGTGGGACTGTTTTTCCCCGCCGAACCGTGGCAGCAGCAGCTGGCAGTTTACATTTATTATCAGAAGGGGTTGCTTTGCGCCGGAGTGTGATAAGGCTGCATAAACTGCTTGCCTCGATGACTCTCTGAGACGAGCACAATGAGCTCTAGTCACAATACCGGCAAAGAAGGGGACGAGATGTTCCTAAACTCGCCTTCTAACCATGAACAGCCGATTGTCTCGCCTCTTCGAGTTGCAAAACGAGGCACTCCTTCACCTGCTCCCAGCAGCTCGTCAAACCCCCAACCAGACCGTCAGGGTACTACTCAGCCATCGGTATCTCCGCTGCCATATCCTGACAACCGAAGGACACAGGATCAATCATGGAATCAGAACAACAGCTCTCAGCAGAGCGACTCGAGGAAGCCCAGCCAAACGACCTACTCGCCTGTCTCACTCTCTTCACCAGAGTCCAGTAATGCCGATATACCTGCAGCCCTAAAACCGCAGGATAGACGTGATCCCAAGCAAGCCCAGTCCAGCCTTGCGGAGAGAAGGGGTGCCGCTGCGCCAAAACAGCTGGAATCGCCAACAGCCGAGAGCCCTGACAAGGAAGGCCTCTTTCAGCGTCTTCCTCAAAGAGCCGCTCCTCAACAGCCTAGTGCTTCTACCCAGAACAACAATCCATCAGTTGTTGTGAATCCATACCCGGAATACCACCAGCAGTATTGGCCTCCTCCTACACAGTCTGTTCCATCCTCTAGCAATCTTCAAGCGCCAACTAGTTCTATAAACCGAATCGATTCGACTGCTTCCACTTCTACTACAAAGGCCCAGCGTGGCTCCCCTCCGCCACCAGAAACCCCGATAGTTGGCCCTGGGCAACAGCCGAGTTCGGATATTGAGGCCCGCTACGCCGCTTCTGGAATTGCCGGCGCAGCAACTCTCAGCAGCATTCATGCTCACAATCATGCGGCACAGCAAAGAGCGCAACAATACAGCGGTATTCCAGGAAGAAGCAATCCTCCAACTGTACAGCACGCTGCAGTTGCACCACCGCGTCCATGGACGCCAACTGAACAACCAGGAACTGAGCCCCATGGTCCTCCAAGAATCTATCAAGGTGATTCGGACGTCACTCCAGTCCCAGTGACCGAAGGACCCTCTAGCCAAGTCTCCAGGCCACCACAACCTATCACTACAGCCGTCACGGCTCCTACGAGTACTGCCACTATTAATAATAACCACAATCTTAATAATAATCCGCAGGGCCAACTGGAGGATGATTTCCAAAGACTGAATATGACCGCGTCCCCGCCGCCAGCATACTCAAGTGTAATGGGCGGACAGAATATGGCATACCCTCAAGAAAAGCATGGTGGGCCCACCACCCAATATCCACCTATCGCTGGGTCCGTAGCGGCCAGTGGCCCTCCATCTGTAGCTGGATCGCAGCCATCAATACAAAGCCATCCTGCTTTTGCAAACGACACCCGTCAAGCACATACCGGAACTCCAAGCCAGCACAACTTCCAAGCCGGGCCATCTGCGTTTCCATCCTCATCGAAGCAGAGCGAGCCTTCTTCGGCACATCCTGGACCTGGGCCAGCTTCTCCGCCTCCACTTCCAGAAGGTTGGATAGCCCACTTGGACCCCAATTCTGGTCAATACTACTACATTCATTTGCCCACACAGTCCACTCAGTGGGAATTCCCCAAGGGTCCCACGCCGCTTAATCTAAATGAGACACCCATGTCTCCTGGCCACAGCACATTTGGTGGACACGGATTGACATCTCCTGGACTCTCCTTTGCAAAGCCCTTGGCCTCTCCAGCTCTATCTGCATTTGGACAACCGTTAGCATCTCCCGCCCTGTCCGCCTTTGGTCAGCCTATGCCTTCCCCAGGTTTGCCGATGACTCCTGGATACGAAGGAAGTGTTATGGGAATGAACAGTGGCTTTGTAGGACCACCACCTGCAAGCGGTGTAGAAATGTATAAAGTTGCTCCCACGAACGGTGTATATTTCGGTCCTTACTTGCGGTATACCAACATGGATATGGAGCGAGGCCTTTGGCTGGGCTCGATTTTGCTTGTGACTGATGCATCGCAACCTCCAACAATCCATATACACAAGAGCACCGATCTGTCGCCAAACCCAAGACAGCTTCAACCAGCGCGCATTGCTAGCCACCAACGATGGATATTCTATAAATATAGTATTGACATACAAATGGATGACAACTCGTCTCACAAATGGACATATGCTATTACCTCCCACCTTGGCTGCACTCGTTACGAATTCTTAGTCGCTGGACGACACGAGACAGCATGGAGGGTTGTGGCCACTTCAGGCAATGACTTTGCTTTGAACATAAATGCCAACGAAAGATCTCGTTTGGGTGGGGTGGGCTACATGTGGAAAGATATTATGCAAAAGCACGTTGAATGTGGCGGATTTCATGCCCAGCTGTGCCTTGGAGGGCAAATCAACGCTGACCGGCTGTGGAAGGAGGTCCCTTCTCTCAAGCAATGGCTTGCTATCAGCGGTAAGGAGGCTAGGAAAACCGCGCCTTGGACTGCTGCCCTGGAAGAGGATGTAACCCATGCCTATTTCCATTACTATACCAGCCATTTTGACCAGCCCCATTTGAGAGAGGCTTTCGCTCAGCTGCCTCATATTTCTCAGGTCGATGACCATGACATGTAAGTGTTTGATGCCATACAATTTGTAGAGGATGTGCTAACCCACTGTTTAGTTTTGATGGCTTTGGCTCATACCCCGACCATATGCAGTTTTCAAACATGTTCAAAAACATTGGCCGTCTTGGAATTGAAATGTATCTCCTTTTCCAGCATCATACCACCCTAGAGATTCTACGGCACGTCGTAGATGACTCTGACCTATTTACTATCACCGGAACTGGCTGGCATTTCGTTAAATATCTTGGCCCTGCTATTGCGGTTGTCGGTCCTGACTGCCGCTCCGAGAGAAGCCCTCACCAAGTGCTTGCTGGTCCAACATACCAAGGCATCTTCCCCAAAGTTGCAACCCTCCCTCCCAGTATCCAACACTGCATATGGATGGTTTCAGTACCTCTGGTTTACCCGCGCCTAGAATCAGCGGAGCATTTCGTCCATACTGTTGCTACCGGCAAAAAGGCTGTGACCGGAGCTTACAACATGCTTGGAAGGGTCACGAGCTCTGTTGCTGGTGTTGTCGGTGCTAAGAGTGCGGTGGGCTCAGGATTTGACTCTGTTAAACGGGCTGTGGGAAAATCTGGCCTAATGGGTAGTGTGCTGAGTCCGTTTGGTGAAATTGATCTTTTCGATGAGCTGAAAGACCAATGGACCCATGAATCGAAGGTAAGAGATTGCTCATCCTTATATCTATTATTAATCTTTTCCGTACTATGGCTCACACAATTGCCCATCAGGACCTTGAGAGGACATATCTCATCCGCACCCTCCAAGGAATTGCACACCAACGAAGTATCAGAATGACATTCCTCTCTGGTGCAGTAAATTGCTGCGGAGCTGGACTCGTTCACGACCCTTCACACCCAACAGATCACAAAACAATGTACCAAATCATTTCTTCCGCAGTAGTCAATGCTCCTCCCCCTTCGTACATTCTTAAACTACTCCACGGAAATAATAAACCTCTCTACATACCCACAAACGGCCAGCGATCAGTCACCGCCCAGATCTCAGATACAAAGGAGGACATGATGGAGCTTTTCCAAACTGATGTCTCCGGTCAACCAAGAGAACACCGAAAGCTTATGGGCAGAAGAAACTACGTTGCAATCGTTGGATATGACCCTGATGCCGTTCAAGCTGCATACAGTGGTATGCAATCCCCCATGTACCCACCGAACAACTCTGCCACTGGCTCGTTTCCGAAATTGAGCCTTGCAGTAGACTTTTTGGTACAGGGAGAAGGTTCGTTTGGCAATGTGGTCAAATTTGGCCCTGTTATCGTTCCTAGCTTGGAATTGGGTAGGTAATTATGCCAAATGTCTTATTTTGAGAACTGCGGGAGGGACCATTCATGTATTCGTATACCAAGTTGATTTGCTGGCGATCTTCTTTGATACATTTATCTTTCTTGCTAAGCGTCTGCCATGTTTGCTTTCTAGCGATGTAACGCCTTATCTTTTTCTGTTTTGTTGCAGATTAATTTTGCATTTTGGTTTTCTAATAGGTATTGAAATGAACCTTTGATGTATATTCTAGAACTATGCCTAACCTAAGTAGTTTAAACGAAATAGAAATGAGTGACGATGAAACTAGACTTATACTCGAACAGCGAAGGAATCCCTGGGTATATAATATATAAACCATTCTGACTCCAAAAAAATATAACCATGGGGTATCTTAAAACTCCTAAATATCCAAAAATATCCCGACATAACTTCATTCACAGATTGTCATGGTCAGGGAAAAGCCATTTGAATTTCCACCAAGGTGATTTCTTATCACTTTTGTCGGGAGAACCAAAGATATTTGGAAAACATACGCCTACTCGATGGAAGTAATCACGATGGGCAAAGAAAAGCTCCCACGGTTTGACCATCTCAGTATCAACCTCAGAGTCCGCGTTCTCGGGATAAAGTGGGCTCTGGTCATCATTAGGCATATCGGATGGCATCCACGGTAGTGCATCCTGAAGCTTGCGGACATACTCTTGCTCTTCCTCGCTGATGCACGTTGGGTCAGTGGGCCCATAACAGACACGCATATCAGTGATAGCCGGAGGAACATCGACCTTGGTGATAAAAATTTCACCCGAATGCATCCGATAATCCAAACTAGGTGGAGGAAGGAGGGGAACAGGATCATTGGTATGGGTTACGCGGCGGTATGGGAGATGAAGATCATACCCAAGGCCTGCATTCGAAGGGGCCGTCGAGTTAAGGCCAAACACCTTATCGAAATAATCCGCCAGTGCCTGGTTCCCTATTCGGGGCTCACCAAATGTGGTTACATGAGGATTCCAGCCTCGCAACTTGAACTCAAGGCTCCCCAAAGCGGCTACGGCACCACCAAGCGAGTGGCCCGTGACAACTAGCTGATAATCCGGATACTTCATCATAGCCTCTATAAGATCGGGTATTATCTCCGGTCGCGTATTCTCCCATGAACGCATGAAACCACCGTGTGCGGTACAGTTATCACATTTTGCATAGGGGTGATCCTTTCCGTTTGGATAAGGCATGTAAACCTGTGGCGCAACAGAGAGATCTGCTATGGCGTTTACGATAGAATAAGTTCCCCTGAACGAGACTATGATTCTCTTCGCTGACGGAGGGTGGGAAAGAGCAATGTATCCGCAAGAATCGGAAAGCAAAGGGCCTGTGTTCCAGGTCTGCACAGTAAGGTCAGAATGATTCACACTACCATTCCCCAAGTGTAAAGGATATTATTTTTTACAAAAATAGAAGATGCTTACCTTCACTAGCTCAAAGTTCGAGAACTGCTCGCACAGGCCCGGACAGCTAAACGGTTTCGTTATGCCCCAGTTCCCAACACAGTACGCTATATCAACGATATTAGCGAGCTCGTTAAGTTCCTCAAATAGAGGCTGTGACACTTGGCGTCCGCTATTCTCAAAGTACGGCACACTATACCCCTCATCATCTTGCGCAACCCGACCAGCCGTAGTCACAGTAGGTAGAAGCGAGTGCAGTATCGCAGCACCTAAGAGAAGAATGCTGACACGAGCCATGGCTAGCTATGGTTATGGAGTCAAGGATAGAGAGTTGAGAAGGAAAAGGACAAAACCCATCACAGGGAGGATGCTATTTTATAGGTGCAACGCCCGTCAGCGTGATGCCTCTTGGGTTTTTTTCGATCACGTCGCTGAGAAAGAGAAGATCGAGTGCGACTAAGTTGAGACGGAAAGAAAAAAGTCACGCTGATGTCATCAGCTGATCTAATCACGGAGCCGCATCCAACCTTAACTTAAATTCTACTTCTTTATTTCTACCGGCTCCATGTTCCGATTTTTGGTTAAAAGACTTGCTAACGAGTATGTATGGTCATCGTTGTCGTTCTACCTAGCAAGAGGGTATTCTAGATATGCATGGTATCGAGCATTACACATCCCAAATAACAACTCTACCATCGACACCGCTAGCTGTAGTCACCGTTAGTAGTTTCAGACAAGATAGCGAGCACGAGTAGTAAACTTACAGCTGATCTTCTTAACAGCACCGCCATCCTCAGAATAGACCCTAAGAGTTGAGATAGTGTTCTGATGAACACTCTGGAGCTTAGAGTCATCCTTAGTGCTGCCCTTCAAATCCATTTGCCTGAATTTGTTGAGTGCGGACTCTTCGGCAACAGCACCTCTAGTGGCTGCCTTAACCTCAAGGGATCCAGCCAGCTTCCAGCCAGCTTCATCTCCGTTGAGACGATAGATTTGGCAATCCTGTCGTTAGATCATCAGCATGAGCCCCAAGGTTAAATGAAACATAAAAGGGAGCCTCTTACATGGCCAGCTGCGGCTATCTCATTCTCGCTAATCCAAACCAAGCTCATGAACGGTAGCAATCTCGTACTAATGTTCAACATGGCTCGGGGAGGCTGATCCGGGGCCGATGGATATACCACAGTAACGCTGCTGTCATGGCAAGTAAATGCCAAAGCATCACCACTTGGGGAAAAGGCACAGCCATGGACCCATCCAGCAGAATCGTTCAAGTATTCTCCACAGTTGGTGTTGAAGGGGACCCTCTCACCCCAAACACTGGGTTCCGGGCGCTGGTCAATTCCCTTGATGTAACTAGAAAGCACCCTGCAGTGTGAGTCCGTCGAGCCGGTTGCGAGGAAGACGGAGTTGGGATGCCATGCAAGAGTGGTTATGGTACTTCGAATGGGCTTCTTTAGGTGTTTAGAAATCCACCAGTCATTCTCCTCTTCAAAGTAACACACTGCAACAACGCGGGCGCCTGATCCAACTGCGAATTTCTGCTCGGAGGGGGACCAGCGGACAAAGGTGGCGGCACGGTTAATTCGAAGCAGCACGAGAGTAGGTTTCCATCCAGATCCGGTTTGTTCCCATACGTAGGCATTTCTGTCTGTATCATTGCATCCATAGTTTAGCAGCTGCTCCTCCAATAGAGGTTACATCCATACCTTGGGAACAGGTCACGATCTGCCCACTCTTGGGAGCAACGTCTACACTGGTAACGGTCTTGTCGTGGCCTTTAAGCTCCTCTTTCAAGGTGTACTTGTTGCCTGCGGTCTCGTAGAGCTCGACAACGTTGTCCTTGGCCACTGCGAGAGTGCCTCTGTCCGACGAGAACGAGTGGTCCGCAATCGGCCGGTGGAAAAGGTGGTGGGCTTCGGGGGGTGCCATAGTGTCAAGACAAAATGCGATAGGAGGAGCTCTCTACTATCGCCTTGCTCTCTTCAATCAGCCCATACAATAGAAGCAGCAACAACTGTTTCTCGACGTCGTCGTGGTCGTCTCTGTCTTTGTTGTTTCTTGTCCCAAAAAGCCCCCGCGAACTCGTAACTATGCGGATTATGTAATATCGCCTTCACGTGACTCTTCCTCATCCACACAGCTTCGAAGAGCTCCAAAGCGAAAAATCGACATTGCAACTGTTGGATTCTGAGAGCAACAGCACCGGTCGAACACAGATCCTCGCGTTGACTCTACATAGATACGCAGGTTGGAAGGCAAACTGCCATTCTAGTTGCTGATTCTTGACAATGGCCTCGAACACTGCACCTGCCAACGTTGGCGCGCCAAATCAGACGTGAGTCGGGAGCAAAGCAAACCCCAGGTCCCTATCTATTGTGACGATGCAGAGAACTGATTTGAACAAAGGCTGTACTGCACAAACCTCCCAGATAAGATCAAGAAGCCTGATCTGAGGACGGCTCTCTACACCCTTTTCTCTACATACGGCGCGGTTCTCGATGTGGTAGCCATGAGATCGAAGGGTATGCGCGGACAAGCACATATTGTGTTTAGGGACGTTCAAACGAGCACACAGGCGATGAGGGCGCTCCAAGGTTTCGATTTCTTTGGAAAAGAAATGGTATGCTTTTAACAATTGGCTTGTTGAAACAACATAACAATTTTTAAAAAGGGGTTATCTGGCTGACTTCTCTTATAGAAAATTGTTTATGCCAAAGGAAACTCAGATATAATTGCCAAGTTGCGTGGCACTTACAATCCATCAGGCCCAAGTGAAGACCAGGGAATATCAACGGAGCTTCAGAAATCCATTTTTAATGCGCCGCCCTCCGCGGCCACGGCTACGACTTCCATACCACCTAAACCGGCTAATAGCGAGGCTGCCGAGCCAGCACCACCACAGGGTGTGAAACGAACACGAGAGGAGGAAAGTGATGGCGAAGCACCTATGGACGAGGAAAGTGACGTGTCTATGGAAGCATCTTCCGATGAGGACTAATCGGTCATTACCTTGTTGCAACGACATGGTCTATTAAGAACCAGATGCTCAGGGCAGAGATCTACAGCTCGGCAAAATACACAAAAAAAGACAGGGTAACTAATCAAAAAGCAGCAACCACCTCCGCGCGTCCGTTATAAATTTCCTGCTTGTGCGACAAGTTCCAGCGGGACGTTTAGCCCGACGCAATTCCCTACCAACCCTATCCATAATAGCAGATATGTCTCAGTCGTCTGCTCCTTGTCTCCTGCTACACTCTTTAGCGCTTCGCTGGTAGCACATGGGTGGACAAAGTATACCGGTATTCCGGTCAGAGGGTGGTTCTTATCATTAGTTTTTTGATGAGCCTTTGACCTTTCAAGGCAAGAAAGCCAAATTTTGAAGGAAGCACAGGATATAGACTCACAGTGATGCTTACGCCTCCCATGACTCCTACGTCTCTCAACTCGGACCTGAACTGTGCTGGAACTAGCGAGTTGTACATGTTGTGAAGCTCTTTTGGTCCGCACGGTGGGCCTCCTGGCAGGAAGAAGTATAGCACAGGGACCCGATATGTTGGGGATAGCATAACATGATACTCTACTTCGCATTTGCGAGTAGAAACTGGCCGTCGAACCAAAGCCTCCTGTTTGTCAAAGAGTTAGCATGGACTTAGTCAGACTTGGTTTATGAATATAGAGGATATGTCAAACAGGGTCATCTTCTATATCTTCTATAGTTTCTTCATCGGCAATATTCGCATCTTCTTCGTCTTCAATATTCGCATTTTCCCCGCCAACGTCTGGTTCAGTCTCTGTAGACTCTGTAGGCTGGCTGTCCGTATATTTCCTCGCCACCAAAACAGGTTCAGCGCCCTATATCCTCGTTAGCCAGTTTCAGAGGTACGAACGCTTTTACCCGTATACGAGACAAGCCTGGGTAGCGAGATGAGCTCGCATACAGTTTCATCGAATCTGGCCTTTGTCCATCCAAGGGACTCCAGCTGGCGGTCACAGCCATCCACCAAGCGTATGAATTCCCGACATGCCTGCGAGAACTCATCACCAGTCAAGAACGGGAAAGTCGACAGTTTCATATCTGGCCTGTTGACCTCAGTCTTGGGCATCTACCGTATGGATAATAACAGCTCGGGTATGTCTTCTTTGCATGGTCTCTCTAAGTAAATGCTTGAATGAAAAAGATGCTGTCAAAAGTTGAATAATTTGACTACTTTTTTCCCTACAAGCTAACTAACGTAACCAAATCAACCATAAATCGACCCGATAACCACGGAGTAACTATTCATGTAATTTGTATATCCAAATAACTGCTATGCATCTATATCAACGTTATATATTGCGAATGACGGTCGACGTATATGGCATCACCACTGTTGGATTACATCCTGATCGTCTACACCCAACACTCCGTATTGCATGGCTCCAACGACGCCTACATCCTTTTCATACTTTTTCCATTCAGCAATGAGGGCCGCCAGCTTGTCCGGGAAAAGCTCTCCCAGGTCCTTTGTCTCGCCTGGATCCTCACTCAGCTTGTACAGCTGCCATTTTCCAGGGCCAACAGGCTTCGGGATGTGCAATGCCTTCCAGTCTCCCTGACGCACCGCCTGGCGGCCAAAGAGCTCCCAGCTAGTAACATGGTCCTCATCGTGTATCTGTGTTTGTTCTCCCTTGAGATATGGTAGCCACGATGATCCTCGCATGGGGTAGACGGGCCTGGATCTGTAAGACGGGGCAGGGTGTTTGATACCCGCAAGCTCAAGAAGTGTAGGCGCAATATCCATGACAGTGCCAAAGGTATGGTCTATACCGGCCTTCCCAGCCGTGAGAGGAGGGTAATTGAGGATAAGGGGCACCCGTATGCCGCCCTCGCTGGTGAACATCTTATACAGCCGGGACGGAGCCGTGGCCGCAGACGCCCAGTGAGGGCCGTACCAGATAAAGGAGTTGTAGGCCCCCAGGTTCTCGATGGAGTTGTCGTAGTACTGGTCTATATGCTCGAATATATTGTTCTGCACGACCGGCAGGGCCTCCAGAAGCGCTCCCTCCGCGCCATTGTCAGACATAAAGATGACGAGGGTGTTTTCCATGTCTCCGGACTGGCGGAGCTGGTCGAGGACGCGGCCGATCTGGGTGTCCATACACTGGACC
>OJKM01000186.1_pt1 | contig 11258 bp, 9 predicted proteins | sample 1596631 | NCBI WGS metagenome assembly OJKM01 (sample SAMEA3904683, study PRJEB24821) | metagenome | biome: Builtin; feature: hospital; material: surface | place: USA | collected 2013-06-06 | reverse complement strand
GCCCGCCTTCGATCGTTTCTTTGGTGAATAATGAGAGTGACATGATACGGAGTAGGCATCTTTGAAAGCTGGAGGTTGAACGTTGTCCAGCTCAGTTTGGGTCCATGACCCCTGGGGGGCCGCCAGAGGAGAAGGGAATTCCCCTGAACTTCAACTCCATCATCTCCGATGCCTGTCTCATCACATCGCTTGCCTTTGCAACAGACCAACGGAGTACGGCTAGGGCAAGTGTGTGTTGCCTTCGAGAGAGGCGGAGGAGCACGGATGGTGCGGCCTGGCAGCCGGCTCGCTGGGCTGGGCTATCTGGCTGGCTGGCTGGTCCATGGCTTACGATGCTTGTTTGGATGGAGCACTATGTCCTGCAAGTCTCAAGGTTCGGTGGAGCTGGGCCAGGGAGCGAGGGCTGGAGATGTCGTTCTCCTTCTCTTTCTCACTTGATGAGAGATGAGAGTGGAGTTTGCCTTCTGGCTGGCAGAGGGGAGGCTGAGAGCTTAGCCAGCCCGGAGCATGGAGTTGAACCCAAGATATACCTCCTGCGCATCATCATCACCATTATTATTATTATTATTATTATTATTATCATTATCAATATATCATATCGTATCATTGTATCGATATGATCGAGGACGAAAACGAAGCAACTAATACATCCATGTCATGCTCACTTCGTCACTCACCCGTTGTTCCTTTTTTTTTATCCCTTTGCCCATCCTTCTTCTGCCTTCTTCCCCAGCTCACAACCCGTCGGCGTCCGTCGTGTGACAGAATCAAGGATTCTTTTCGTATCCCTTTTTTTCTTTATAGATGTCTGCATATCTACAGAGATCTTCGATCACTAACGACGCATCTCACAGACAACCGCGGAATTCATCACCGTAAAGAGCCATTTCTCCTTTGAGCATGCTTTTCGCCATCGCCTCCCCAGGAAATGGCTTTTTGCTTGACAGATACAAGACATTCTCAGGCTATTCTTGACTTCACTTCCGCGTGTTCAGCTTCACATGGAAGCTGGTGGTTTGAGGTTTATGCTGTGTAGCCTTGGTATGCTTCCCTTGCATACGAACGAAGTCTGATGGGCCGGACGATACCCCAAGTTGGGTACATGGGCTGTATCCAACATCCAGGACCTCGGAGTACTCCATTTCTATACATCAAGTTTCCACAGAACGGAGCCGCGCTATCTTCTTGGTTTGGCTGCAAGCCTGACTTGAGAGATCACCTCCAACCTGCCAACTCTACTACTGGTCCCAAAGAAACAACGTCAGAGAATAAACAGATAACGAAGTGAGAAAAAGCAAAATAATGAACGAAAAAAAGCAACGAAAAAGCATATAATATATCTCAAAATGGCTTTTTACTTTAATTTTGTTTTTGTTTTCTTGCGCAGGTGGCAATCCCCGTGCAGATCAATTTATCCTCCATACCTTTCCTTCTTTTTTCCAATCTGTCTCTCCACTGAACTCATCTAAAATGGGGGTTCGAGAGACCAGCTGGGAGAAGATCTCTTGCTCTCCGTTCAACTCCTGGTGCCCTCTCCTCCACCCCCCTCCCCTCCATAAACATGGTTAAAGGTTACGGTTGCGGGACGATAGCCCGCCAATACATGGACAGGACAGGGGACGACATCTGCTCGTTTCTTCCGTATACAAATACCCGCATGTGAATACACCTCTACCCTAGTTCCCAGCGGGGAAGGGAGGCAAGAAGCCATCCAACAGGACTTCCATTTGCAAGTCTGGTTCACTGCGTATAAAGTACCTCGTAAATCGGGGTCTTAGGAGTCGTGCTAAGACAAACGGTGTATATATATGGCCTCCTTCAGTACTACAAGGAAAAGGAATACTACTCAGTCAAAACTAATCAGGTTTTGAATGAGCGATATTTATCGATAATCCCCCCAACCCGCTTATCGCGCCTATTTCACTATACGTCACATCTGATGAGACATGCTTACGCTCCTTGGCCTCCAGCTTATATGGCTGGCAAGTGTGAACTCAGAAGAACCAAAGAGGATAGGACACTGAGAGCTGCCGTGCAGGTTAACAGCCCCAGACCCTTGCTGTCCCTGGTTCTCAGCAACGTTAAACATCCTCCAACGCATGAAGAACTTCACTCTGAGGGAACACCAGGATATCTTTGAGGTAAATGGGCCGATTGGTCTCCATTGCTGTATTGTATCAATGCTGCTGGACTTTTAATTCTCCCAATCTTCGCGGATTCTTACCAAATGGGACAGCTTAGGGGATTTGTGGGTTTAGATTGGTTTATACCACGCACTGGAAGTCCTGTTGAAGCTACTGCCATGGACGTTTCCAGTTGGTATCAGTCTATCAGCGTGAAGGCTGCCCAGCTCTGTCACGATATACACGAGCACACCTACTCGACGGATCGATAGAAGGCAAAATCCTCATTGATCCAGTGGTTCATGTCAACAATCAGTATATGTATACTTCCACCGGCAATTACGCAGTACGTATTGTATCTTGGCCCTTCCTGGATGTACATAGTTGGAACAATCTGACGTGTGTGGAAAGATGATCGAAATGAAGGTAACTACACTTTGTGGCGAAGCCTCTAATCAAGAATAGGCCCCGAAGGTATGTACCTGGCCTTTAACCGAGCATGTGAAGGTGGCTGAGATTCTCTATCAGCTACCAGTGTTGTGTTGTTTGTAGGGCGTACAGATGTGGTACCAAGTCATCAAACTTGGTGACATGGGAGGTTCGACCATACGGGGACTGCAAAGTGAATCCGGGATGAGGGCTGAATATTGCCTAGCTTCAATTAATAATTATGGAGAAGAAGAGTTGATACTCAACGCCCCAAAGCAGGGATTGAAATGATATTGGTAGACACGACATCACACCTTCTCTATCATCAGTATGACTATTTTGGAGATGGAACGTATATGCACAAAAGGCGTCGAAGGCGTCCTTATTTACGAGTATTTTACTTCTGACTAACTACGGAGTAACTATTTAAGGCAGTTTTCCAGAATCGTCCTAAGCATGTATTTGCTTTTAAAGCCACACGGCGTTGTTGCCAACTAGGCTAGCTAACTAGTCAACTAACTTTGTGGAGAGAGAGGCGTGTACGATATGCGATCCCGATGGAGGAGGTCAACGCATTGCGATTGGCAAAGCCCAAAAAGCATAACATCGGCCCGCGAGGCACCAAGAGGGCTTGGAGCCGCCAGCCCATTCGATAGTATTCTTTAGACACCTTTTGCCTTTTCGTACTATAGCCCCTTCGGCCCATATCGACGAACAACTCTGTTCGTTCCGTTGCACGGGCACCTTTGGAGACTTTTTTTTGTCTTGCCTCTTCCCGTTGTCTTGGTCTTGGTGACTGTTTCTTCTTTTCACTTTGCCTTTGCTGACGACCAATTAGCTGTCCAATGCACCATCTGGTGGTGGCGCTGGCGACATCAGAGGTCTTGTGAATTTCCCGGATTGGCTGCGGTAAACTCAGAGAGGTGTCTCTGTTTAGCACAAGAGGATCAGATAACGTCTGTGACACATCGAGTATGCATGCTCTGAAACGTCATCCTGTTAACCGATAGTTGATTCCTCCGTATACGATTACGACAAGGAGTGCTCGTTCTCTTGTCTGAGCGAGGCCTTCTCGTTAATTCGCGATCACCCTTTCTTTGGCTATTCTCTTTGATCAGTGTTGATCGAACGCCTTGCTTCCTGCCCAAATCCTCCCCTTGTTGGCATCTTGGTACCCAAGACAAACGATAATCTTCGCTAGGATTACCTTTTTCACTCACCAGTGCTTGGACATCTCAAAGTATAAGATATTCTTCTTCTTCTTCTTTTTTTTTTTTTTTTTTTTTTTTTTCAAAGAGCTGGCGAAAGAAAGGATAGGGGTATGAAGAGGTTCAAGCCCTCGTTTCGTAACTAGGGGACGCTATTCTGCCTTTAGCTTCAGATCTGTCTAGACTCTGAGAAGTATCAAGGTTAAGGTCCCAAGGGAATGCACGGATTCGATTCCATCAGCCTGAACCAAAAAAAAATCGTGCTGGCAAGGCTTCAGCGATGACTCTTTTTCTTCCGCAGCTTTCACCGGGTATAGCCATCTCATTCCTTGGAAGATTCCTCGGCAGCGGAGCATATATTATGTAAAAATTACTCGCAATTACGGCTCACAACCCTGCGTCGGCGTTCGTGGCAGGGTACAAGAAGGTTGAACTGGGGTTATGATGGCCAAAATCTCTGTCAATCCCCGCGCTGGAGGCGAGGATCTAGGGGAGAGCGAAGGAGCTTCTCGGCTAAACTGTAGGTGCTGGAGGCGTAATATGATGGGTGGGCATTGTTTACTATCCGCTTCACGAAACATTCATCAACCATAACAACCATGCAAGGACTAGAGCGAGATTTTTCCGCTACTCAATCATTCTCACTTGGTAGTGAGCCACCAGAAGCGCCCAAATTGAGATCAAGGCATAGTAAGGATGATCAAGGTAAGGATGATGCACTCAACCTTCAATGCAATATCTGCGCAGGAACCCATCACTTCAACCTTCAGCAAGGAGGTAAAGGGGAGAAAACGGTAGTTCGGCCGGGACCGCATGAACATCATCGGGTGATTATTTAACGACTTATGATCTGGCTGCAGTTTGACGTTTGCTGAGTATCAGATAGAGTCCATCTTCATCTTGCATATCGAGAGTCCACGGCTGAGCCTCGTGTGGCTTTAGCATGGGTAATTTGTGTGTCGGCTCTTTGCTCTTTCCAGACGAACCCGAAATTATCAATCGCCCTGTTAATGCTCTGAAAAGAGGCCTAGGAGTATAAATACGGCGGCAATTCTGAATTTTATCCTGGGATAATCCGGGAATCAGCATGGCGTAGGAGTAGTCGCCTAGTGTTTATTATGGAATGCCTCGATGGATGTTAATCCAGCTCAGGTAAATTTGAAAAGGTTCAAAATTTTAGGAATATTGTTTGGGGAATATTGGACAGACTAGCCAATGGATACACATCAGCTAGCGTAAGCAAACCTGAAAGCTGTGACGGAAGGCTGCTGGTTAGATGACGATTCCAGGGACGGGTGTTGCTGAAGTGCATAGATAAATGAAGTCTGTGCTGCCGTCCATCTGGCTAAAGCATATTCGCATATTATTCGATATACTCTAGCAGTAAGGGAGGGGAAGTCGGAAAAGAGTGATGATGCGTGGCTGATCTATCTCAAAATTCTGTAGCTTAGGTATCAATAGTCGCCCTCGTCAGACCACACGAAGATCGAGGGCTTGCATAGTTCCTACGAGAATCGTACCGTGTTCGTCTGATCTGCCCTAACTTCCAAAGCACTTGACCTGATCTCCATGTGTTTGTCACAAGCATTCGTGTTGTCAAACCTGTTTTCAGGCACAGAGTGGTCTTTGAGATCGTCATAAGAATAGCACGGTACCCTTCCGAGATCACTGTGACCATGTCAGCTAGAGACCTGAGCTCCCTAAATGTTGGGATTTGCAGAGTTGGTCACACCGACAGCCGTGCCATTTACCACCAGCAAGCTGTCAGGCACGGAGTATTTTGTTCAATATATGAAACTCGTTTTGATACAGAGTTATGTAATGCAATGCATATGCTGCACGCTGAATCATATCCTTGCTCACAGACGTTGGATGTGTAGACATTGCTTATTGGATGGAGCTCTCTCTTAGCCAGAATGATGGGGGATGTAAAGCCAATCATATCATATGTTGTGGCCAATGCGTGGCTTCACCAGATGACTCTAGCCGTTTCATCGTGGTGATGACCAAAAAGGGTCGAGGTTAAAATGGTATCCGCTACGCACGGTTTCAGATGCAACCTCTCATCATTCCCGGGAGAAAACGGCAGCTAGGTGCAAAAGGTATCAGGAAGTCTCTGGGCATAGTTGTAGAGACGGACTTCCTTGAATGTGCCGCTTGGCACCGCTTCTGGGCCTTTATGAGAGGTCTTGGGGCCAAACTACACAGCGATCCTTACAGGTTGACTCAGATTCCTGCATTTCACAGTAGAACATCGTAGGATAATCAGTTTATCTAGCCATCCAAGGAGATGCCTGGAGTACAGTTCATCTTACAAATGGTAGGGTAGTCTAGGGATTATCGCGATGTGGTTTGCAGTGTTTTTTTGTCGGTCCATTAGAGATAAGGGAGGAACCAGCCTACAAGCACTATCCCCATACCTATGGGTAGGACCTTCAGGATCGTTGATATAGATTATTAATGGGTATTTGATCAATAAATTTCATAAACTCCTATGTCCCCAGGATAAAGAAATTCCGTGTAGGGGTAGATAAGGGTTTGGACTGCTGTTCAAGTGGGTAGTAGGCAAACTTTCGAGGAGCCGGTCAATTAGACACTGGGCTGCTTATTCATATAAAAATTCGTACAGCTTCTCTTTTTTCCCGTGATTAAAACACTTGAATCACGGGGAACATGTAATGCAATGATCCTTCCATTTAGGGACGCAGTTTATCAGTTAGGGGGCGCATCCGGCCACCTTGACAGAGCTTATCGCAGTATTATCTTCAAATCCTAGATCTTCAGTCGTCCATTTCCTTTATTAATATTTTTTTTTTCAGCCTAGCGGGGGTTGTTGGAAGGGTAGAGAGGAGCTGGCAATACTGAGTATACCCCTCCGGAGTACAAGTTGAATATGCCGACTTAAGGCTGCTAGCCTTCAAATTGGCCCCATTTCCCACATAGCCCTGCATATTTAAGCGCTGAGGGCGGGAATAGGACAGGGAGCTAGTTGGGTATCTTGAGGAAATGACTCTGTAAGCTCTTCAGACCGAAACCGCGTAAACGAGGCATCGCCTTAGCGTAGACCAAGCGACCTCCTCATATGCAGGTCTAGGGTGTTATCCACAAATAGAACTGGCAAAAAAGATAGGGCAAAAGGAAAAGATTGTAATGACACATAATCAAGGAGGACCTCAGGTATCAGAACTCGATTGCAGGTCGATGCAGGCCAGGCTCAGAATGCAGCAAGGTTGGCGCAGGTTCCAGGTAGGGTCACACTGGAGACGGGTGCCTCTGTCTCCCTGCGATGCAGAATCACTTCCGGAGAGTATTTTTGGGGTGTCGGCAACATAGCTGTGTGGTTATCTTGTCGTCTAAAGTACATAAATAGTAGTCAAGATGGCAGTGCTCGATCGATCTGTCGTTGTTGTTGCTGGTGGACAGGGATGCCGAACTTTTTTAGGGTTAACTAGCGACAAGGATGACAAAGCACAGCCTCCAGAATTCTAAATATAGTTCATCCTCTTTTTCAACGTCAATTCTTCCTGCAGGGACCAAACTGGCGCAACCCCGTCACGGCGCATTGGTCACGGTGGACTAGTCGAGAGTTCTACGGAGTACTCTGTGCAGGCTGCGCTATGCCTGTGTTCCTCTGCTCAGTTATTTTGAGAAATGCCGAAAAAACAGGTGGGAGGAGGAATCCCTGCGGCGTATATTGTTATGCCCAAGCCTGTTTACCAGGCCCCCTTGAGTCCTCTCCGGGTCACTGATCCGGCTAAATGTTGATAATGCATCTTCAGATATACAGAAACTAACGTTTATATCCTTGGGATAATACCAGCCGACTGGTTGGCCGCCAAATCTGCAAGGAATATGATTACCAATGATGAAAACCGAGCTGCTTCGTTGATAATCTTCCCCACTATCCAGCTGTTCGTCAACTCCGGTCAAGGTTATTACCTTACTCTCGGCCAATAATACGGGGCCTCAGTGCTCAGTGTACATACGATAAATTTTAATAGCCGCTTGTTTCATGCACTACACCTGGGGCAGCTCCCGTTCCAGGTTCATCGTGTTCCCCCAATAACTAAAAAGCGATTGTCTTTGCAGATTGACGAACCGGCCAGCCTTGAGGTGGTAAACTGCTATCGCGGCAGATAATTTAAAAATCTTTCATCATGGGATGAGTACGGTACCCTGATCCGACACTCCCTGTCTAGTACCTATCCTACAGGCAGATTCTGCGTTTTATCGTCAATATCAAGTGCCTTAAGGAGAAGCAGACAGTCAAGTCTTTTGAAGCGACTTCTTGGCTTTTGGTCTACCGATATTTTTCAACGGTCTATTGACAGGGATAGCCTTAAGACCTCCAAGCCCAAGCAAATAACTGCGCCTTCAGTTCCATTAACAAGCTGGTGTGATTTTCCATTAATATGTTAATACTGTGAATGTGCATGTATTCCGGGTTGACCCTAGGCCAGACCAAGGGTTTCTCTAGTGGACTAAGAGGAACCCTCAACCCCCATTTTCCTCTTTCTTTTTTTCTCTCTTTTACTCTGTCACGCCCCCCGGCTGCGGTGGCTAGAAACCCTGTTCCGAATTGAAGCCCGCGGTACGTGTAGAATTTCACTACCGCTGAAAGCCCATTGGACGATGACTCGAGTCTGCTGCTCCGGCCTGTGGGAGATCTCTTAGTGGTTGACAAAGCTTCCAGGATTGCACAGATGCAGATAAGTATCGAATGGACATGGGTTATATCGCTCGAAGGATGCAACCCTGTCTTGATCTGAAGGCTCCTCTAGATTTAAGATGGACTTGCTCTCCCAAGAATTCAAGAATCATCATCGTATTCCATCTCTGGCTCTTAGCACTCTGTTCGTCCTTCACCCTAAGGTCAAGACAGTTGATCAATCCGGATTGAACAATATTATTTAATTCCTACCCTTTCTTACCGCCTGCCTTCATCTATCAACAGGCCACCACTGTGACCATGGCATTCTATGAAGCGTTGCCATCACTACCTAACATCAACACCTATGCCTACCCTATCGCCCCGCAGCCATATGAAAGCCAGTCCGAGTCATACTCCGAATCCTCTAGCCCGGATACATATGTAAGTAAGCTCGATTTCTCATATTGGCGGCATATAACATGTTTAACTGCGTTGTAGCATATGAGACAAAGCGTCAGCCCTTCTGAACCCTCTCCCTACGTGATTTCGTACGGGAGCCCTCAAATTCCATTCTACCCAGCACAGGAGAAGATTCCGCTGGAATACATCGACTCCACTTCACTAGACAATGGAGATCAAAGGGAGCGAAGGTCAACTCAAAAGGGCCCTGTCACTTCCATGCACTTAGTTAGTCGAAACATATACACTTGCTACATATATACCCATTTTCCTAACATGCTATACAGAGACGTCGAGCACAAAACCGTGCTTCTCAACGGGCATTTAGAGAACGCAAGGAGAAACACGTCAAGGGCCTTGAAAGCCAGCTACATGCCCTCCATGAGCAGCACCAGAGTCTTCTTCAGTCGTACAATTCCCAGGCCAACGAAGTCGAAAGCCTAAGAAAGAAAGTCCAGGAGTTGATGAAATTACCAAATAATGTGCATAATGTGCAATTTACCGATCCTTCCACGTCCCCCGTTTGCACAAGCAGCGCCAGTGCCAGCCAGGTTTTCACCACACCAAACAAGTACGAAATAGCTACCTTCCCAGCGAGTTCATACCCAACTCCTACTCCTGAGCCGTACTACGACAAATCAATCCATACCACCGTTGCGTGAGGGCATCGGTTCCTGGAAATAATTTCACTAATTGGCCACCATTGATGCAAATACAGTACCACTCCCCCGCTTACTTAATTTCTACATTCCTTTTTCCTTTCATGGGGCCGGCAAAAATACCCAGTAGGAATAATTTCACTTCTTCCGCTCCTTTACCGCCTGTGTCACGGTTTCATTATATATCTTTCATACACTCCTTACCAGCTAATTTTGACCCCTTTATATCTGGCACCTTAATGTTTGAGCTCCCTGGTCTGAGTTCTCTTTCCCGAAAGCTAAGCTTAATTAAATCCTTCTCTTTCTTATCCTCTGCGTTTTTCTGGGTGCCTTTGTGTTTTCACCAATCGAGGGCGGAAGAAGTTGCTAGACAGTTACTGTATATAATACTAGTGAAGTGTCCATTACTGTTAAACTGCCGATGGAAGCTTGACATAATACATAGGCAGGTTCAATGCTCACACGATTTTATTCGCCACATTGAGAACTAGTATTGGAAAATCTGCATTGCAGCCGTAGTAGTATCCTCTTTGTGAGAATTCTGTTGCTTCTTGGCCACAACTGCAAGTTGTCGGCCGTATCCATTACAATGTAGTTGGAGGAGAGCTGCAAGTAGCCGCCAACATTTCTTTGCAGGAAGTGATATAATCGTCATGGCCAGGGATGATATGTACAGTGATTTGAAAGTCGTGGGCATATCCTCTGGTAATTGCGTTTTGGTTTTGGATCGTATCCTAGGCTCAGGATGGCACCCAGACGTAAACTGTAGTCCGCATCCCCAGCCAATAGCATATCCCAGTAGAAATTGCGGTTGTTTCGTCGTAATTATTCCTGTGTCAATTGACGAAAATCACACTTCGCACAAGCGTGCTAGGTGATGCTCCAAGACACATGCACTCCGCCTAGTATGTGAAATTTTCTCCAACTGCCAGAATTACCATCTCCAGGAGAAGATGATCAAGAGCTTCCGTATAGTTACCTGCAAGCAGTGCAGGGTCTCAGATGTATATGTGTGGGAAGCACCTGTATGTATCAGTGAACAGGATCAATTTTGGCCCCCCTCCCCAGCTTCCACCATGGTCCCTGTGACCTCCAAGCCAGGGGTTGGGATTATCACGACATGTGGTATAAGGCCACAGAGCCAACATCAATTATTCCTTGCTTATCCCGGGGCTTCGAGGGGTGTATCCTGTTCCATCCCGCTCGCCTTGTCCTTGTTGCTGCGGGTGCTGATGGATGCTGATGGATGCTGAAGTTTCACCAGCTGTTTGCCTCAAAGAGAAAATACTCGCTTAGCTAACACAAGTACATTATATAAGCAATTATTTGTCATCATACACGTGACTATAAAAGAGGCCATGGCGGGGCTTTCCCAAGGTTCGAAAAAAAAAAATTAAAAAAAAAAAAAAGGGATTAACTCCTCTATATTATTGTATGGGAGTTCTTCACCTTCACCATAAAACATTGCAACTTGCACGTCTATCTTTAAAGATACCATCCAGCCGCTCGCTGCCTCCGACTCTCTGCAGGTTTAAACCTAAATCTTTATCTCATCACACTGTTAGAACGCCGCATAACTCCAATTCCACCGCAAAGATGAGCGAGATCACCCACCCCACCATTAAGGGTATGTGTTAAAACAGTACAGATATTCAGACCCCTAATCACAAGACACAGAGCTATCTCTTTCATTTATTCCAATTTTATGTTAATTTGCTAATTGTAATGG
>OJKM01000185.1_pt1 | contig 11346 bp, 3 predicted proteins | sample 1596631 | NCBI WGS metagenome assembly OJKM01 (sample SAMEA3904683, study PRJEB24821) | metagenome | biome: Builtin; feature: hospital; material: surface | place: USA | collected 2013-06-06 | reverse complement strand
TACGAGATCCTCTCTGGTCTCGTGGGCTCGGAGATGTGTATAAGAGACAGACATGGCGCAGAGTAGTTTGAGTTCTCTCAACCAATGCCTGACGGATATCAGTAATACCAAAAGCAGCCTTATGCGGAGAGACAATTTGATAGTAGATGACAGAAGTCAAGTGGAGGGTAACGTTATCCTTGGTCATGCAGACTTGACGCGGCACCTCGACGATTTGGATCTTGACATCAATAGTTGTCAGGTTCTCGCTGAGAGGGTTGACCTTTACGAGGCCGGGATCAACTGCACGCTCAAAACGACCAAACTTGGTCACCAGTCCGACTTGACCCTGGTTAACGGGCGTAAAAGGATTAGGGCAGCAGATACAGCAGGGTATGGCTCCCAAGGTACCAATGATCTCTCCCAGCCCATGAACTACATGGAGAGTTAGTATGAACCTAAGATACAATTTTGTTATCCCTACGTCTACTTACTGAAGCCAGAGTACCAGCTATGGGCAGCAGGATTTTCTTCATCGGGCAGAAGTACCTGTGCGTATCTAGGCTGCAAGTCATCTAGACGAGCGGGCTGGACACTGATGAGGTCATGATGAGGACGAAAGCCGACGCCAGAGGCCTCAGGGCCAGCTTCTTGCTGTTGATGCTGGGGTTCGCGCTCGGCCTCTGGGGCCTTCCCATTCGGCGCGGTCTGCGTATGTTGTGCGGTAGCTTCAGACATCGTAGAGATACCTTGACGAATCGTATGAATTTATGTTAGATGACTTGATAGTGTGTATGTTGCGAGATACGTTGATCGTGAATACGCCTGTACTGGAGCTGGGGTGCATCTCCTCTTTTATGTAGTTCTGATAATGTAATAAGCCAGCGCTGCTTAGGCTAACTTTGCACGTGACAGTATTTAACTTGCGCCCCGCTTTAATCCGCCAAAGTCGGCTTGGCATGATTATGTAAATTCAACCGCAGCATCAGCCCCAAAAGAGGAAGTTTGCATCGACGAGAAAAAACGTCGATTAGCCCAGTCCATCGTATAGAAGCAGGCAGTGCAATGTTTCGAGTCCTTCACCAGCGCCCGATGACCCCCCCAGCATCCAGTGAGATGGCCGGGTTCTCCACCTGGCGACCACAGCGAAGGAGCTGTCCTTCGTTCCGCGCACTTCGCATTCCAGAGGGACAATAATGGGATTGCAAGGGGCTGAGCAGTCGAAACGCCTTGGAGAGGAACTAACTATCCATTTTAAATGCCGAGAAATAAGAATAAAAGGGCGCTCTCTTGCAACTTTATAGAGTATCCACGAGAGAAAAGGGCCAACTAACATACAGCCACTTGATGAAACGAGAAGCTGGCGATATTCAAGAATCTCATAAGGTGTGCAACCATCAATATCTTGGTCTACGAGACCTTGTCTAACTCAATATAGGAGATGTTTCGTATACGCTCTGAGGCTAACATGATCGACACACTACTGGATTTTATCAGACAAAATTGCAACATCCTTTGCCTTGTCTCTTACCTCTGACATCATACGCAACTCCAAACTCATAAATCCTTTACGCGATGTTGATATAGTCCGCTCCTCCTTACCTAACACAACCAAGGGCCAAGCCTTATATCACGTGAACAGAGGCGGCTGAAAACAAGCTTAGCCGCAAAGCCAAGCAAGAAGGGTAGCTGAGTGTTATTCCATGGTTCCATCTCCCTCAAACAAACATGGTAAGGAAGGGCTAGAAAAGGATTTGCAAGGCGAGGCTTTTCGGGCGATAGTGGTATCCACTAATCATAGCCCCTGTTTCGGGAAAAAATAGGGCATGTTTTAGCAGTTTTCTTGATGTTGCGGGACTCCAGCGTAAGCCCGAGATGAGGCCTGCTCCCTATTTCACACTCGAGTTGTGCCTTTTATCAGCTCAGGTAGTTGGGGATATAGCCTGCAGGAGGCTTCATTAATTATATAAGGAAGAGACCGAACTCGGCGAACGTGGCTATATATGACTTGATACAGCTCATATTCATGGAAAATAAAAGAGGAGAGCCTCAGCGTCTTGAGTGGAGCCACGCACATGCAAGAGATATGTGGCGATGTATACGTTTGTTTTGAAAACAGTGGAAGGGCAGAGGGTAGATATACTGTTCATCACGTAGAGAATTGTGAACTTAATACATACAGCCCGGGCCGGATAGTAGTTTCAATTAGACGAGGGAATATGAGAAACTAAATTGAGCACAATTCATGGTAGATAAGGAGGAGAGGAGGATAGGAAATATTATAAAGAAAGAGTAGGTTCTGTATATAAACACACAAAGACAAGATAAAAAGAGCAGATATTGAAGCAACTTTTCCCAGCCATATGAATTTAAAGAGATCAAAAGGATAGAGAGTCATCAAACACTTAGACTAAGCAAACGCGTGCTCGTCTAATGGGATATCTTAAGGTATTAAACGAGTGCTGAAACTTTATGGAGAAAAAAACCAGTTTAGCTGGAAGCTTTAGCGGCGCCATTGCCATTCTCTTGTGCCTTCTGCTGGTGTGGGATAATCAAGTTGCTCAACCAGAGCAAGTACTGAGAAGTGATCATCAACCCAGTAGAGACGGCAGCTTTGCCTTGGGACACGATCGGGCTGCCACCCTGAGCGAGCTTGTACTCTGAGTCGTAGGTTGATCGAACGTATTTGGTGCCATCTTCAGCCACGCGGAAATAGCTCTGAACGGTTCCCCTGACGTCCTCGGTTGCCTTGACAAGCTTTGGGTAAGTGTTGTCAACCTGGTTCAGACCCTCATTGCCCAAGTGGTCTACCTTCTCGACATATGGAGCCACGTAGCCGTAGGGCTTAGCAAGGTAAGGGAAGTATGGCTGGAGTTGGGCAATGCTCTTGTCGGCATACTCGATGGACTTTTGGCCGTAGGGGGATTTCTTGAGAGCCTCGAGATAGTCGGCGATGAATGGGTAGGAGATAAGATGCTATATGAGGGTTAGCTGTACTTTTTCCACTATCATTGCATTGCTTTCTTCGATTGACTTACAGAGAGAAATTGGGAGGAAGGCTTGCTGCCGTTGGTGTTTGGTTGTTCGCCCATTTTGGATGGCTAGGTAGTTGGAGCTACTAGGGGTAGGTTAGCTGGTGTATACAGAGACAGACAGGCAAAGCAACACATACCTTGACAGTTGAGATTGGAGAATACAGATAAGAGATGAGGCGAGTTATCAGCTTGGAGAAATGAAGATGACTGTGATGTTTGTGGGATGTGCACACGAAAGTGGACAGCAAGGAAGCGGGAGGGAGGCTTTATATTTATCAGGCTCTCGAGCATCGACTCACAAAGCACATCTGCTTCATAGCACGCTTGCAAGCAGCGAATCAACCGCAAGAAACGCCAGAAGTGCTCTCTGCCTGTTTTCTTACTCTTCTGTGCTCTTCTAGATGCGTTCTTTCACATGTGAAAGTGGCCAGGTACCTTAGCTGTAGTCATACCACGCAGGTATCTATACAACCCGTTGCGCCGAAGCCACGCAACACACGCAAGTACCAGTACAAAATCCCAGCCATTTCGCCAAGCGGAGACTTCTGGCATGTGAAAGTGCGAGATTTTTTCATAGTTATCTTATCAATGATCAAAACAACCAAGCATGGAGCACACAGCGGCAGACAAGAGGGAGAATGAGATGGAAGTCCGGTCGCCACTCCAGGGACCGACCGAACGAGGCGAATTACTTCCCGACTGCCCCCTCACAAGGTAGTGAGTAGTTAACTAATAGCCGCTCGTCGCCATCTCTTCGCTTTAGGAGATGTCCGGGAACTTGTGGATGGAACACAAACGCAGCCGGATGAGTCTATCGTGTTTTTAGGGGATCCGGGCCGCTTGGTGTTGGGTGATAACAGGCAGCCAGCACGCTATTGATTTCTGATAGGCGGTTCGCAGGCAGCAGCTTTACCTGTGCTAGAGATCGACTGTGCATAAATGAAGCATTGGACACAGCACGGCGTACGGAGTGCGAATAACTACATGGCAGTCACATATAATCAAGCTACTAGACCGCCGGATCCGTTAGGGATACACTGGCCTGTCTCATCTTCATCCTTCATGAGTGAAGAGGGCAACGGAAGCTTGTAATTAATAGATGTCAAGCTATGTTAAGGGATGACTGCTTGCCTGTCGGGCTTGTTCCTTATCCTCCTATATCTTCCGAGTCGCGTCTGGAAGGAAGATAGGCCATGAAACGCTGGATGCATGGATCCTGGTGTCTCTTCTTCCTCTCAAATCTCACCCTTTTTAACCCTGGTTCGGGCCGTTATCTTCGGTAGCCCCGTCCTGTCAGACCGTAATGATAGCTTGCTATTTTATCGTCTCTGGGCGATAAGATGTGTAGATACAGTTAGCCATACGAGTAGCTCTGTGAACGGTGACGTGAGGCTAAATATCTTAGCTATCAGCTCGGATGCAGCCGAGATGGAGCCATCTTTAGGAGCAAAAGAGACTTTGAAGCCTAGCAGTCGTTTCCGTCGGCATGTGAAGAGAGGATATGCAAACTCTGGGTGTTTTGGTAGACTTGTTCTACACGTAGACGCGTGATCGGCTTGTGATATTTTCTACATAATTCAGACCGTCTCCTCGATTTGAGGCAGTGGTGGCACCACATTGCATGTGACTGTTCTTACGATGAGATTCTGGGGTCTCTCTTTTTCTCTCTTACATATTCAATAAAAAGAGCATATATATATATATATATATATGTAGGGGCCAAACGGAATATTTCTCAAGTGTCATTTGTATTGTTTTGATTTTGCTAGACAACCGACATCGTATCAAGTGAGATAGATTGTCTGCTCTGCATTGGATGTCCATTTCAACTTGGTATCTATGCATGAGACGAAAAATAGCATTCATCATAAACTAGAACCGTCCTAGCTCAGGAAGAGGGAAAATGCTGGGGAGATAAAGTGACAAGAAGGGCCATTAAACGTTTTATTTAGAATCCTACGTAGGCTTTGTTAGTATACCTATTCTCTATGCTGTTCGTAGAAGTCAAGAAGCATACTTAAAGGGGTGAAGAACCATCGGTTCTTTCCGCTGGTGTATCGCTCCTCCAAAGCCTTCTTGATGGTCTTTTTAGCCTCCTCCCGCTGAGAAACTTCCTTGAAGGTATCGTTGGTCACGGCGCCCTTGAGGCCCTCAAGCTCGAGAGTGTAACGGGTTGGCATGAGGTGGTTGTAGTTGACGGTCTTGATGAATGGCTTAACCTTGCTCCTCTTCTCGACCTTCTTGGCGCCCATTCGTCGGGTGATCTTCGATGGGTATCTCTCGATGCCGACAACGAGAGCGTAGGGGAATGGATGGGCTTTGGAGCCGGCATCGTATGGCTGGATGATGACGACCTATCGTTGAACACAGCCGTCAGTTGGACTACTCTTATTGTATCATTCTGTGTGGTTGTTGCACAGGCAAAATAATTGTCCTCCTCTTCCTCGATGGCGATTGGAAAATTCGTGGACACGATAAGTATTGCAGGCTACCCGGTTGCAGAATTGTTATCTCTGTTTTGATGTTGGCGTTGCAACTTTCGAGACGAATTTTCGATCGTGTGCCTGGCTGCTCGCTATCGCAAATCACCACAAAAAACACCATTGCTGTCCAAGATCTTGCTTCACGCGAATAGCCCAGTAGACAAGCCGAAGTTGCAAAGGGAACACTCATCGTCGTACCTTCTTTCCGGCAAATCGGCCTCTGGTGATGATGGCCACACGGCCCACTTTCATGACTGTTTCGTACACATTGTCAGCGTTATTCCAGGGATAAAATGCTCATCTATGAGTACTGCGGTAGAGCGAAAAGGTGTCAGCGTAACGTACACTTCATTTTCCAGGAGTTCCGACGAATGTGGGCTTGTCGAGAAAAAAAACTGGTTGTCGAGAGAGTTGGTGATGTCGGTCTTCGTCTTCGTCCTTTTTTTTTTTCGATGAACAAGTTCGACACTTGGTGCGATGTTTCTTCTCGTTGTGTGCGGTCTCGTGATTGGCCCGCTTACCGGAAGCGCCACTAGGCCTAGAATAGCATGTTTATCCGCGCTCGGATTAATCTCGAGAGACGCTTACTATTATAGGATTAGCGTGCTGTCATGCCAAGCGCTGCCGCTCCGGTAACCGCGAGGATCCTTGTTTGTTTACCTTCCTGTTGTTGACGGCAACAGAGAGCTGTTTTTCAACCTTTGGCGCCCTGAAGAAAAGCGACACCTCCACCTGTCTTTTGTGCAAGGTTGTCTCGTCTTCTTCCTGCTTCTTCTTCCTTCCCACATTATCCTACATACGGAGGGCTTCTGGTGTCTCGGGCACAGTATTCGACTTGTCTGGACAGACGAATAACTCTTCCCGTCATCACCCGCTGCGATTCTGCTTTGCTTACGATACCCTGCTTTGTTCTTTTGTCAGTTGTCTAGGTTTAAGAGTTATGGTATACTGAGTGCCATAATTATACCCGGGATAACCTTTTGTTTATTTTGTTTCCTTTGAACGAACGTTACGAATTAAGTGTTTACGATCCATCATGCAACCAAACGATAAGGAAGAGAATCGAGACCGAGAGCTGGTCCTCAGACATCATCACACTCCTTCTGAGTCCCGGAGTCTGATCCCAATGTATGTCATCAAGCCCAGCATATTTCAATGATGCTGTCACTTTGCCGAATAAATGATATGATTGCTAACTGCGCATTGCGAACTGCAGGTGGGATAGTGCGGACCCGAAAAGAGCTCCTCCTCCTCTACCTCTCAACCCGGGTGGCCCTAATAGTCCTGTAACTCGATCAAATGCATCTGCTACAGTACAAGCGGCTGCTGCTGCGCTCGCGGAAAAAAGCCAGGAAACAACTCCGAGCTCATATACCGTCAATCCTATGCCCTTGAAGCCCACGTCCCCAGAAAAGTCCTTAATAAAGGGACAATATCATAAACGGATGCAATCACTGCAGAATGCAACGAATAACAACGAATTTGCGTCTTACCTTGAGCGCCGCTCCTCTCCTGAGAAATATAGACGCAATAGTGTATTTGATCGGGATGACAGGAGTGCTGACACCACCCCTACTCGAGGAGGAGCAGCTGATACCACTACTCCAAATCATGATTCGCCAACGCAGGCGCGAATTTCAAATCGGTATCTTAACAAGCCTATTCTCGGAGAAAATACACCCCCATCTGCTACGATGCTGGCATTGCGCGATATGCAGATTCCAATGGACTTGGCCGTGCCCAACGAAACCCCAAGCAAACCCGAGAAACCGACAAGAATGCCGGAAAGTTTTGATGCTTTATCAGCTCAGATTGTCAGCCTGACTAAAATTGCCACGTCCCTGCAGCAAGAAATGAGTCAACTAAGTCGCCGAAGTAAAGACAATGCCACAGACTTAATTAGCCTCAAAGCTGCAACAAACGCCAGGGATGAAGATATCCGAAAGAGCCTCAAAGATCTAACCGCCAATCTTTCTTCCAAAATTTTCGACCCAGACCCCCACACGACTACGCCCCGAGGAACTCCTTATATACACCCTGCAACTGGAGGCTTTATGCTTGGCGACAGTAAACCCCATGAATCATCTCCAAGCTCACGCAAAAGTTTCTCGGGTGCTAGGATGTCGAGCCCGGGTAGCTTTGCAGCCGCTTTGGAAAGAGACCTCGCAGCCTCCCCGGGTCCTATCTCTGACGGGTCTGCTAGCATCGCGCTCTTAGAGAAGGTGTTGCGGGAAATGGCTACAAAAGAAGGCCAGGAGAAACTCTTGACACTCATGGAGGATGTACAAGCTCGTCCCACCGAAAAAGACAATACAATGACCACTATGCTTTCGGAGATCCTCAATCTTGTGAAGGAGAACTCAGGAAGCCGGGCATTGGTCCGTTCAAGAGGGGATATGGGAAACCAACTCTTCGGTGACAAGCCTCAGACCCCTGATTTTGGTCAAGGCACTCGATCCGGTCCAATATGCCTGAACGCATCCCCAACCCCTGTTCGTAGCAACTCCGACTCCAACATCAATGCGTCGTTACAACCATCTAATCCTTTGGCGGATGATTTAATGGCTATGCTTAAACGTGTTAAGCAGAGCGTTGCGGAAGGCGGTGGCATAACTAGTGAAGTCAAAGCACTTGTTCGTGAACTCCGTGGTGAGGTATTAGGCATGGGCCGAGACATTGCACGTAAACTAGAGGAGGCCCAGAAAACCAGGTCAATCGATGATCAGGTGCCTTCAGGGCCCGGAAAGGAAGAAATCGAGCAAATTGTTACTGGTGCTTTGGTTGATCTACGACAACAGATGGACCATATCATCGAAGAGAATGCGCGAAACACTGCATCTACAGCTATAACACGCCCAATTCCCGATAGCCAAGAGATATATGCTGTGGTTAAAAGGGCTCTTCATGAAATTCCTCTTCCTCAGCCACAACTTCCCCCTCCCCAAGAGCATGAGCCCGGTCTCCAAAGAGACGAAATTCTGGAGACTGTGAGGGAAGCCTGGGAAACATATAAGCCAGAAATCGAGCTTCAGAATTTCGGACTCGAAAGAGATGAAATCCTGGAATGCCTGTCCGAAGGATTGAAAGCATACCAACCACAAAAAGAACCCATTGATCCAGAAGTAGTCTATCAACAGGTCCTCGATGCTGTTCATACTGAGTTACAGAGTTTTGAGCCTCCTCGGATTGAGCCTGACATCTCGAGCATCCGCGAGGCTGTTGTTAGTGCGGTTCAGGAGTCATTGAAAGGCATGGAGTGGCCAGCTCCACAGGTGGAGAAGGAGGACACCCTTAAACGAGACGACGTTTTGAGTGCGGTTCAAGAGGGCCTCACATCCCAGGAGACTTTGAAGCGTGATGATGTCTTTGCGGCTGTACAAGAAGGGCTAGCCCACCAGGAGATACTCAAACGAGACGACGTCATTAGTGCTGTGCAAGAAGGACTCGCTTTCCCGGAGCCACTCAAGAAAGACGATGTTTTCGGTGCTATCCAAGAAGGGTTGTCATCTCTACCAGAACCTCTCAAAAAGGAAGACGTTTTGAGTGCACTACAAGAAGTGCTCGCGAATCAGGAGCCCATCAAAAAGGATGATGTATTGAGTGCTGTTGTGGAGGGACTGGCCGCCCAAGAGCCGATTAAACGTGATGAAATCATAAGCGCCGTCCAAGAAGGGCTTGCGAATCAAGAGGTGCAACCGAAAGAAATTGAAATTAATCGTGATGATATATTTGATGCACTGCGGCTCAGTCTTGAGGATGCATCTGGGGCATTGACTAGCAACCTCGGCGAACAGCTCATTGAACACCTGCATGGAATGATCCTAGAGATGAAGGATGAGTTCAAGGAATATTCCGCTGCAAATGGCAGAGACACAGAGCAGGTTCTTGATGCAACTAAAGATGGACTTGAGGTTCTTCGTGGCCAAATCGAATCCTACATTGACCGTACGGCAGGAGCGAATGGCAAGGATGAAATCATTGATACTGTCAAGGACGGATTCCGCCTGCTTCAATCTGACGTTGAAAAATGTATTAGGGAATCGACTGAGCGGAACCCTTCTGACACCGTGGAACTACTGGATGCCATGGAGAAAGAGTTCGAACACCTTCGTCAGACACTAAGCAGTTTGCTTATTCGATCAAATACCACGTCTGATAAGGATGAGATCCTGGATGCTATCCGAGAAATCAGCGACAGCGATGCACTGAAGAAAAACTCTAGTAATTCTGAGGATAAGGACGAAATCCTCAATGCAATTCGGGGAATCAGCGAGAGTGAATCGTTAAAAAACAGCAACTCAGAACTTGCCGATACCATAAAACAGGAGCTTGAGCACTTGCGTCAAACTATTTCCATGGCCATAGTTAAACCTGAATCATCACTTGACAAGGATGAGCTCCTTTCTGCCTTTAAAGAGCACCTTCAAGCGGCGTTTGAAGAGCACCATGAACGCAAAGAAGGGAACGAAAGCATCATATCAAACACTAACGAGCTTCTCGACGCTTTCCATGATGGGGTAGAACAATTGCGAGCTGAAATGGATAAACTTCACGACAAACCAATTGAACCCAGCGTTGATAAGGAGCTGTTGGAGAACCTTCGTGATGAAGTCGCTGGACTCAAGGCAGGCATGGATCGCCTAATTGAGTCCCAGAAGGAGGCAGAAGAAGCAAATACTACAAGAGGAGGAGAAATCATGCTTGCCGGCGATGCTTCCATCGGAGGTGACATCGATGGCCTGAAAGCCCTCGTCACCCAGCTTCAAACAAAGGTAGAAGCTATCGATATTAATCCGGTCGTTCCTGAAAGAGGTGAAGACCCAGATATGGTAAAGAAGAATGACTTGGCTGAAGTCCTTAGTGCCATAAAGGAAGTGCATGGATCTGTCAACGAAGTCGCCGCCAGCAGCAATGCGGCCCGGGAAGTCGTAGAGAAGGAGGTTGACCCAGATGCTTTAAAGAAGGACGACCTTACCAAAGTTCTCGATGCTATCAAGGAAGTACATGGTTCAGTTAATGAAGTGGCCGCTAATAATAACGCAACCCGTGAAGCACCAGCAGAAAACGTGTCGTCGGCCAGTAAAGAAGAGATTGAGGCTCTCCAGACCCTCTTGCAGGGCATGAAGACCCAATTGGATGAAATCACCCCTTCCACAAGTGCAACCTGGGTTACAGCCGAAAAAGTGGAAGCCTTGGAGACATTGGCTAAAGAGACTAAGGAGACAATGAGCGTGTTTGCTACTCATATTGATATTGAAGGCCCAACTAAGGAGGATGTCACGAATTTGGAGGGCATCATGAAGGATGTATGGGTTGCCGTCGAAGAAATCAAGACTGCCCAGAACTCTGAAAAGGAGGAACCTAAGGAGGACCCCGAAAAGGTAGTGAAGGGAGATGTAAAGAACCTTGAGACGCTTCTATTTGAATTGAAGGCCCAGATTGAGGAACTTGTTCTGCCGGATGTCAACACCTTACCTACAAAAGAGGAGATTACCAACCTTGCTAATACCGTCAATGAATTTAAGGAGAAGATGGATGCCGAAAACGAGCTCACGGCCCAGGCGTTCGAAGCACGAAAGGTGGAGCATGGTGGCCTAGCAGAGAAGATCGAGGAGGCAAAGCTGTTTATTGTTGATTTCCGGGAAGATTTCAAAACCAAGCTCACTGAAAGTGATGGAACGCTGGGTGATATGAAGACAATCCTCGAATGTCTTAATGATTCTGCTGAATCATTCGCGAAAGCTGATACCATCAAGGAGCTTTCTGAGCTAGTGAAACGCGAATCTGAACGAGCACATGGAGATCATGAGGCTTCGAAGGTTGAAGCAGCCGAAAGAGGTACAGCCTGT
>OJKM01000184.1_pt1 | contig 11353 bp, 4 predicted proteins | sample 1596631 | NCBI WGS metagenome assembly OJKM01 (sample SAMEA3904683, study PRJEB24821) | metagenome | biome: Builtin; feature: hospital; material: surface | place: USA | collected 2013-06-06 | reverse complement strand
TCCATGCCGATGTTTTGGGCATCCGGTCCGCTAGATGATGGTCGGTCAGGAACATCATCTGTCCATTCATCTACAGTCGTTGACTTCTTGGTTCCTTTGGCTGTAGACCTATGCCTTGATTTTTCATTATAGGAATTGGCTGAAGAATATTTTCCTTTGCGTGCCTTACTTGTGTCTTGGAACGACACTACTCTGCTCTCTTCCTCGACAGCCCAAACTTCGAGAGCTTTTGAAAGTAAGGTGCCTGCAACTCCAGCACCAGCTGCTGCATCCCCGCCAGTAGTACCTAGTACTCGTACAGCTTCATGCAATGCTGTAACAGCGTCAGTCGTCCGATCCATTTCTAATAATATTATACCACGGGCTGTGTGGAAGGATCCTATTAGACCTCTGTCTTCGTAACCTCCCACAGCGGACGCACCAGCAGACCTGACTGCACCAGCCCCTGCTCTGCCTGTATAACCCGTGTAAATTGTTGTTGAACCACCGGCACCTATACGAAGGCACTCGTCAAACTCGGACAACGCTTCTTCCAATTTTCCTAGTCGACGAAGCGCATGACCCAAGTTTGCCCGGGTTGCCAACCAAGCACTAGGGTCACATTCTAGGGAAACAGATAATGCTAAAGCTTGCCGGAAGAGGTGAACAGCGTCTTCCAGGTTAGCTTCGTGATATAAGACGACTCCAAGCTCGTTAAGCACTAGAGGATCTCCACCAGAGGGTCCGGAAACAGGCGGTTCTCCAGCAAAATTGACGTTTAAGGAGAGAGTATTGCTAGTTGGGGGGGAGCCCGAAGACATGGAGTATGCAGCAGACAGATACTCATGTGCTAGAGCCATATTATTCAATGCCAGATGCTGCATTCCTAGGAAAAGTTGGGGTAAGTGGCTCCCTTGAAATAGTCTAGCAGCAGTACTATAGGCTGCAATAGCTTGGTCATGCTCACCCTCTGCAGCAAAGGTATGCGCAAATCCAATCCAAGCTGGCGCCGAGTGAGGGTCAAGGAGGGAAGACTTGGAGAAGAATCGCCTTGCCTCAGCAATCTTCGAGACTGAGAGATAATAAACACCAATGGCAAGGTAGGTATATGGCTCCTCTGGAACATTATCTGATAAAGTATGCGCGAGGAGAAACAGAGCATTTGTAGCGCCCGTTTCGTAGAGACAGGCAAGATGGAGGGGGTAGACTGATGGGGAATGCCCAAGATTTTGACTTTGACTTCCCTGAGATACTAATGCGGACATTGAATCCGAAGCGGAGAGAATCGATGAGGTTAAAGAAAGCGCTTCCGGAAACCGACACTGAGTGTAGAGCGTTTCTGCGCGAGAGAGGAGGAGGTCTGAGTTATCTGCGAGGTTATAGTGAGTGGAGAGAGTCTCTATGGCATGAGACAATGCAGAGCAGGACGAGTATTTTGACAGCCTAGTTGTATACAGCAACTTCGTGAATTCTGATGCTTCCTGAGAAAGGGAGACATCTGAGGATGGGGTTATTGAGTCGAAGTCCAGTGATTCTAGAAACTCGAGTTCTTCGGCTGGGGACATAAGCGAGTTTCTCATAAGCCGATCAAATGCCTCGAAGCACTGTACATCAATCCGTACAGCATCCTTATAGCAGTCTCTCGCACGGTCAAAAGCATTTTGATTTGCATAGCAACACCCTCGTAGATAACACATGGCTGCCTCATATTTAATATGGTTGGCATCCTGGTACGCATCCGTATCGCTCTTATCCGTGCGAGATGGTATAGAGCGTCCGTTCCTAAGGGTGACATGGGAGCTGCCATTCAAATGCGGCTTTTTTCGTCGGCTGACACTCTGAATCAGGTGGGTTGGGTTGTGTTCTCCAAGTATGGATAGCGCAAGATCGAATTTGTTTTGTTTGATATAGCAATGGGCAGCAAGGTAACGACATGATGAGTTCCGAGAGATGAGATCTTTCGTAGATAGAAGCGCTAAGGCTCGAGTGTAGTTGTTGTTTGAAAAGTGTACTTGAGCAAGCCAATATGCGTCGTTATCACTATCTTTGTTCGAAGTTAGCCCCGGCGGCTCTCAGGTAGCTGTATATGGAATTATTGCGCGTACTGGTCAAAGCAAGCACTTTATCACCGATATATACCGCCGAATCATATTGCCCTTTATTCAAGGCATCTTGCCTCCAGTTGCGTAAAAACTCCTCCATGGCTGTTTGTAATTCACCGGTGAGAGCTCGTTGACATTGCACTGGTGCTCGGTGTTCGTTTTCCAGGAATAGAAGAAAGGGTATCCGGGAGGTCACTTTTGAATACAAGACAATAATCGCCCGCTTATATGACACATTCACTTCGAAGACGATATAACAGTTCGTTCTATCCCTCGCCGTCCTCTGATGCCTCTTTGCTTTGTGTGTTGTTGACATTCGCGACTGGCAAAAAACATTTGTATGCTTATGTAATTCAGCCTCACAAATGAACTAACCAATAAGAAGCTTCAGATAAATAAAATCACGTGAGCTATCAAAAAGGCTTTATCCATATTCTTTTTCAGATTCAACGTCGAGATATCAAAGTCGCAAGCTCAGAATCTTTTAACGCCAAAAGCGAAGCTCAAGAAAGCTATTCACATCGAATACTTACCGATATTGTACATCTACAGCCGCCAAAATGTCTGAACGAAAGGTCCTTACCAAGTACTACCCACCGGATTTTGATCCGTCACTCATCACCCGAACTCCCAAGCATCTACGGGCGTCAGGATCTAAGCTCCTGACAGTCCGTCTGATGGCGCCGTTCAGTTTAAAGTGCACTAATTGTGGTGAATACATATATAAGGGCCGCAAGTTTAATGCGCGGAAGGAAACCACTGATGAGAAATACCTCAACATTACAATATACCGGTTCTATATCAGATGTACCCGATGCTCGAGCGAGATCACATTTAAGACAGACCCTAAGAACATGGATTATGTCTGTGAACGAGGAGCTAAAAGAAATTTTGAACCGTGGCGTCAGGCGAAAAGCGAGGAAGTGAGCGAAACACATGATGAAACGCTAGATCGTCTCGAACGGGAAGAAAATGAGGAGCTTGAGCGAGAAGAGAGAGATAAAATGCTAGAGCTAGAGGAGAAGATGCAGGATTCTAAGCGGGAAATGGCAGTAGCAGATGCTCTGGATGAAATACGATCGAGGAACGCAAGAATAGAGAGGGGGGAGCGTGGAGGAGGAGAAGAGTTGGCTCTGCAGAGGGCGAAGACAGAGGCTGAAGAGGCGAAAGCCAGGGAGGACAAAGAGATTGAAGAGGCAGCTAAAAGGGCTTTTATGACCGATGACGGCAATCGAGTCAAACGGCTTGTTGACGATGATGATCAAGATACCGCAGCTCCAACTGAAATGCCCCCTCCCTCGTTTAAGCGAGTGAAGAAGGCAAAAAAGCCGTTTTCTGCAGGATTGGGTATAAAAAAGAAAGGTCCCCTTGTTTAATATTTACATGCATCATCTCCGGCGTTAGTGATGAAGGTACTCTGGCGAAGCGTTCATTAACTTGATTAATTTGATTAACTACATATTTTTTTATTGCGACGGAGGAAATTGGCCTAATGCCAGTTGGAATAAATCATACAAGTGCATCACAGTATCAAAACTCAAACGAAACGTAAAAACATGAATAGCCTCCTTTTCTTCCAGAAGAACGCCATGCTTAACCCTTCTTTCTTTGCAGTGTCGATGAGCGAGGCCATATTAGACAGCCCGCAAGACGCAAGAGATTTAGATAAATAAGAGAATAACAACAGAAATCACATATCACCAATAATACAATAGACGAAGAGAAAAAGGTTGGAGATGATGGAAGCGGGTCAAACGAGATTACACGTATGCCATCCATAAAGCGTCACACTGGGCAAGGTTGTGAGGATTGACAGACCGAGAAATGAGGTCAATAACCGACTGGTTTGCAGGAAGATTTCCGTCTGGAGAACTTGTCAAGCTGGCTGCTCGGTTCACAATATAGTCGATATTGCTCTGCACCATATCTTTAAGCTGCTGGAGAACACGCTGCTGCGCGCTTGCCCACATCACAAGCTCATCCCGTACAAATATGCTGAGTTGCTGTTCCAATTCGAGTCTTGGTTCAGTGAGGCAGCGAGCGATAGCCATGATAGCACAAGCGAATATGCCTTCGGTTGTCAACGGACCCATCAACGTTTGGATGTTGGGTGTTAACCGGAAGGGAACCTGTTCTGGGTTGTAAAATATAGCCCTCGCAGAGTTCATTGCTGGGATCAACTCGGAGCTCCAGATATCGCCTGTCCGTCGAGAGATATGTATCTTGCTTGGGTATCGGTTGCCCATATGCATCACGTAAGTCATGAAGGCTATCGCAGCATACTGGTACGAGAATTGTCGTCGGAAGAGCCAGAAGTCTGCAAAGTTTGGATACGTCTGCTGGACATACTGCAGAAGAATAGTGTTGGGGACCCATTTCTTTTGGATAGCGTCAAAGATCTCGGTACGAAGGATTCCAGCCTGCTCGGGGGCCCGCTGACAAGAGTTAGCTGAAGTTAGATTTGGATTGTCCACACTTGATACACTTACATTTGCTTTTGCTTCTGCAAGAGCTCGCATTTTCTCCATTGTGAATAGAACTGGCTCGTCTTTGGCCATTCCAGTCTGGCGGCAATGGTCTTCATATATACCCTGCAAAGAGACGTAGGATGGGTCGTCCTTGACCAAGCGGATATGCGGTGCAAAAGGAACCATGAGTGGAAGGTGGAAGTAAATGTTACGTCGACGGCTTTCCTTACGCTTCCTTAATACACAGTTGAAAATTCGGAATAGCTGAAGCATTCTCTCCTCCCGACGACAGTGGCGGGCTGCAGGATGTTGGACAGCAAACGTGTGTAGGCTGCCATCATGGCCACGAATCCTCAAACGACGATGGCATACACCAATTCCACGCACTAGATCAACATGGGGGAGGAACCGATCAATGCGGACAAAATTTTGGTTCTTGTCATTGTGTTCAAGATATTGTCCAGGAACTTCAACTTCATCAAATTTCATGAACTTGAATTCGCTAAGGTGAGACGAAAATGACTCCAAGTGGGCATATTGTGGCCGGCGGTCCAGTTTCTCTTCAAACTTGTCCCTCCATCGTCGCAGCTTATGGATGTACTCGTACATGGTTGGCTTCTTGGTGACAAAATCAGCCTCGAATGACTTTCGAATGTGTGCAGGAAGAATGGTTTCTGCAAAACGGGTGATATTTGCTTCGGTAGAATGTGGAAGTTTGCAGTCTTGTGCATACGATGTAGGCATACGGCCCACATATGCAAGGCCATCATTGAGTAGAGCAACAATAAGTCTGTAAGCATCTTCATCAGGTGGGCATTTGAAATTCTTGTGTATCTGGTCCACCATAGTCTCCATGGTCAAGGCAAGTAGAGGGAAAGCTGTTTTGAGACCTGCCATTGTTTCATCGGCATATTCCCAAGGTTGTTTATCTTTTTGAGCCGCGTCACCTTCATTAGCAGTCTGTCCGTTTGCCACGGGGGGCGTTGGCTTGGGAGACGCTACAGCCCTCGGTGAGCTCGAGGACGCTGCAGCATCTGGAAGCATAGAAGATTTGGCTTCTGGGGAACCGCTCTTTGTTGTTGGAGATCCCGAGACTTTTGCACGATTGAGCTTTTCTTGTTTTTGCTCTTGTGACTTCTTGAGGCCTAGGTAATCCTCGCGGCTGGTCCTGAGCAAGAAGAAAAGTGACTGAGGATACAACTTGGCAATTTTCCCGAGAACTGCCTTGCATAGCCTAGCTTCCCGGTGTGCAAGGCTTGAAAGTAGCTGAGGTATGAAGGTAATCCAGTACCAAACAGGAGTATCCCCCTTGAAATTCTCAAACGCACTTGCAATTTTCCCTTCATCGTTGTCTTGGCTTAACAACCAGAGGATACGACTGAGGAGCTTCCTAGATTTGTGGTTTTTGTACAGGCCAGCGGCTTCCAGGTAGCAGCTTATTGCATTGCAAGCCTGATCAATATCTGAGTGATCAGCTTTGAATCGTTGATCGCTGTACTGGCCCCACTCGGCCCAAGCCTTAGCCAAACGTAAGTCGTAGAATAAAGCTACGCCAAATGCCTCGTTTGCCTCCATGTTATGGTCCAATTTCGCCAAAAACATACCCTTCAGGGTGTAGAATTCTGCCTTTTGCTGTGCATTGAAGTAGTTGAGATTGGTGTTGTTGATGACCTCTAGTCCACTATTCAGCTCCTTCGGGTTCTGATAATGACACTTTGCTTGCTCTCTCAGCTTCAAAAAGGCTTCTTGAATCTCAATATTGGGTAAGGTGTAGATTCGGCTGAGTTGATTGATGCATACTTCCGGCATCTGGTGTTTCCGTGCAACATGGGCAAATCTGTTGATTATCCAGGCAGTCTCGTGGTAGCCTCGGAAGGCGTACGAATTGCTTGCCACATTGTTGGTCTGAGGAGGGAGAAGGCTAAGGTATGTAGAATTAATAAGTTGGAAGATATGTTGTCGCCAAGTGACAAGGTCCTGCCAGGCATTGATATCATCCCATACATTGGGTAGTCTATCTCGCCATGTGGTAAGAAGGAGTTTCAGTTCGGCCGATTTTGTATCCATGTTGCGCTCATTCGTCTGCGAAAGGCTGGTGCAGATAACGCTGGCATCATGAAGCTCAACAAGTTGTTGAAAATTCTGTAAGATAGGAATGTGGGCGTTGGTGATCCGCTTTGGAAGCTGGTGCCATTTCCGAATCGACAGTTGAATAGATTCATCACAAACATTATTAAACTCCTGTAAAGTCTCTTGTTTCGTATGGAATTTTAATAAGGACATGAAGGCCTGGAAAAAGGTGCGACGTGGAGTGGGTGCATCCGAAACCGACTTTAGAAGAGAGTCAATTTGTTCACGATTGGTGTCACCTTGCCAATTCTCCAGGTTTCTCCAAGTGGCTTCCAGAAGTAGGTCGTTGAAATTCTCGTGTTTGGCAAAATCGGTCAGGATATCCCATTGTTGGAGCTTTTGTGCGCAAATCATCCAATGATCTTCCCAAAGGAAGTACTCGGCTTGAGCGAACGGAATAGAACCGGTGCGTGCCTTTACCTGAGCTGATTCGTACAATTGTTGTGATTTATCCCACATCCCTTGTTGTTCATAAGAAAGAGCAGCATTAGTCTCGACGAATTTGCAGCGCCTTCTCCAGGTACCGTAAAACATGTCATCTTCCTGCAAGCCAGCATATATTTCAACAAGAGCGTCCAAGTTGCTCTCTCGAACCACCGGCGTGTCAATAACCGGATCAATCGCATACCGTTCAAGAGCTATAGCAGCCATATACCATGCATCAAACGTGCGGCTGAGGAACTTCATGACGTGAGGAGGTATCTTGAAGCGAGGACTGGCTCTAATAACGCCCTCAAGAAGCGCCTGCACAACATTAGGCCGTTCGTCAATTTGTCTATGGTGGTATTCGCGCGTGAGAAGTGATACCATCCCCTTTTCCAGATCAATTCGCTCGTCTCGTGTCAAAGAGGCCCAGCAGATCGTGAATAAGCTAACCCAGACTTTGTACGCAACTTCAGGATCCGCGTGCTGAAGCTCTGTGAGTGGCTCAAGAATATCGCGGGCTTTAACATCCCCAAGTTCCGCAGAGAATTTCTTCTGTTCTGCCACTAGAGCTTCCAGGTGGTTATCGACTACAACATTCTCCTTAGCTGGATCTTTCTCAGAATGTCCATATATGAAAGATGTAGGAGGAATTGTGAAGTCATCTGGGTGTAGCTTGACTGATGCAGACATATCCACTGATCCCATCACCAGCTGCGAAGCTTGCGTGAGCCAGAATGACTCCGCAAGGGTATCCCAGTTCTGTGAGGTCAGAACGTAGCTCAGGCGAGTGTTGGCAGAACGTGTTAAACTTTTGTCAAAAATTGACATGAAACGAGTTCGCATGTCAACGTCTTGAGCCCTAGTACCAATTAGGAAAGCATGTTCTAATCTGACCGTGAGCTCGGTTCGTGTGATCTTGGGGTCTTCATAGACTCGAATGACAAGCTCCAAAAACTTCCCAAGCATTGTTGAGTCGGTCCTCGATTCAAAAAGCAGCATTTTATGGAGAACAGCTGTTTTCTCTTTCAATGTAGGCCACGATTCCGTGGGCTGGAAGATCCATTTCTCTACCATCCCTAGAATCTTGGTACAAAGGGGAATATTCTGGGACCTCTCAACCAATTGCGCCAACACACTCAGGAAAGGCCTCCTCTGGTCACCCAAGTTTGACATCCGAACGGCGATCAAATCGATGGTTTTCGAGATCAAATCGATGCCAATTTCTACTTCATAGGGGTCGGGTAATTGTGCCTGTTGTTCTGCGGTCCGATTTGCTACGGGTGGGTTATTGTTGGAAGCAGTGACGTGGTCCTTCGCAAGCTTTTGTGAAAAAATCTTCATGACATGGGGTATGTGCTGGTCCATCTCCGCAGGTTGACATTTCGAAAGTGTCCAGAGAATATTAATTCCAGCGATATAATTGCCGCTCGAGATTGACTCAGTGGCGACCGTTGAGAGAAAGGTTACAAATTCAGCGGACGGCTTATCAACATCCATACCACCTTCTTCTTCCACTGGCTCTTCTTGTGGCAGGGCATCCAAAACTCTCTTGATGGGCGGTGGTAACTTTGGAGAGATGTCCATCTCCTCTTCGCCGCCATGTAAACAATCCTGGATTTCAGGATTATCGGATCGTAGAGCCTTTTCCACAAGATGCTGGATGGTAGACATGCGGTCCAGAATCCAGCTGTTCGGTTTTCCGGCCAAGAGAATACGTAGAACCTGGAGCGAGTTGACCATGGCCGTAACATGCTTTTCGTCGGGTTTCTCGGCCTTTTCGCTGCACAAAACAGGCTCTAGGGTTTTTTGATAAAGGTCAATATCCACATCAGGCCAGTAATCAGAAGAGAGGAATCGTCGGAGCAAAACCACTGATTTCTTGCAAATTTCACCATAGTTATTCAGCGCTTGGTGAGGCTTTGGTGGCAGTAGATCGCGGAACCGCGCTGCAGGTACAGAGAAGCGATCAACAAGACTGCAGACAAAGGTAACAAGGTACTTGATAAGGGGCGTCCTCAAGTCGAGGGGGATGGTGTATTCTGGACGCTCTTTCTGCGGGAGTGGCGTGGTACTCATTGATGGCGACGCCTGCATCTCGGCCAATTTTCGTTTCGCTGAGTTTGGTGAAGTCGGGTCTCGCCATCCAGTCACTCGCTTCTCTTCCCAGATCCAAATAAGGTTGATCAAGTGTAAAACGAGTTTTCTGCTATCAAAAGAGACATTGGTTGGTCCTGCAATCTTGACAAGTGACGGGATTATGAGAGGGATGAAGTATTCGCGGGACTCATAGAAAAGATCGGGCTGTCGGACAAGGAATTGCAGAATGCTCATGACCTGCTGTAAGTTCGCTGTCTCTTCCGTTAGAATGCGACGAGGACACCTGGCCCACACTGGGAAACGAGGGTCAGGGCCAGAGAGAATTCTCTTTGGAAGAGAAGGCGCCAGGATTTCCAATGCCTGGGTGACTAGAGATTTCCCCTCATTCTGATGAGCTCTCAGCAAAGCGACATAGATTTGGACGACAATCTTGGAAGGTGTTTCATAATGTGCAATGAAATAACTGATTAGTACGTATGCTCCGTACTTGTTGATGGTATCCTCGAGGCGAATGTAGCTCCATGCAAACTTTATGATGTCTTTTCTACTTTCTTGAACGATGCCATGATGATATTTTATAAGCAATGCAGAAAGCTGAAGAAGCTCCATGCGGGAATGGTCTATCCCAGGCTGACCAGATTCTTCACTAAGATCGCCCAGCTGTGGTTTCCATAGTCGATTGTGGATAAGATCGGTCAAACTCCGATCTAGAACTCCCGTACCAGGGGTTGGGCTGTCCCAGGTATTCTTCACATCCATAGCAAGTATGGGATTAACAAGATGATGGAAGGCGTAAGTTTTCAATTTCTGGGACGAGGTACGCTGGTTGTAAAGATCCAGGCAGCGAGAAATTACGGACCTCCGGTAAGCAATGGATGAGTTTGTGATTATGTACTGGTAGAAAAATTTTGGCAACGTAAGAGTTGTTTTCAAGTCACCGGCAGATATCTTGTCGATAAGATCGAACAGGAAATCAAGGTCGTCAAGGGACTGCGAAAGATGAATTGTGAATATTTCCAACAACTGATCTTGGGCTTGTTCGACTCTTAACCGCTCGTCTGGAGGGAGCCTGTCATTGCGTAGCTTAGAATTCAAGTCTCGGCCACTGTTCAAGAGGTGTCGCTTCAAGTCAGGCTGGGCATTCAAGAATCCTTTAGTAGCTTCATGAGAGCAAATCGAATGGACAAAGTATATTCCATTGATTGCCGCGGTATTTTTGCGGGGAGATTCTTCTTGTAGGAAGGCAAGTTTTATTAATGTTTCGGAATCCGCAAAAATGGTTGAACGCAATGCTGAACTCTCAGGGCTTGCTAGGAGCTGACCGAAGAATCTCCCGTGTTTTTCTTCTTGGAACTTGGCCTGCATAAAAATCCAGCTCTCTCGGGGATATCGATTGAGATATTTGAGTAATGGCTTTCTGAAAGGGCTGCTAGATGTCCGTCTCAACCGATCTTCCAAGTACAAGACTTTGTTAACAAGGTTCTCCATGAATGAGGTCGCAGCTGCAGGAAGAAGGTGGAAAATGTTAAAGATAGCAGCAACAATTTTCATGGGAGGATTCTGTTCAACAAGCCCGAAAGATGCTCTTTGCAAGATGTTCTCATCAGCAATGACTCTCATGTGGTCCAGAAGTCGTGATCCTATTTCAACTTTGAAATAGTTCGTCAGTAGGGTGAGGAGGCGAGCTAATCCATCCAAACCAGCAACACTCAAACGTTTGGGGTCCTGAAGGTTCATCAAAATTGGTCGAAGGCCGTTCTGAAGTAGGTCCTTAGGCAGCTTGTTAGTCTGGGTGAGTACATCACGAAGGCCAGAGTTTGCTGCTTCAATGATCTCAGGGGATCTCGAATACAACGACTTGAAAAAACAAGCAATGATTCTAGCGCGGCTATGGCTCTGCGGACCGCTTGCAAAGTCGGGGAAACCCATGGCCATTGACAGAAGACGTAGACAGGAGACACGAAGGTTAACGATCTGCTCAGCAGTCTTGAACTCGTTTGGTTTGGATGCTAGGGCATCATCATCCACGTCGGCAAGGGCCAGAGATTCCATTAGCAAACGGTTGAGCTGATCATTAAATGTGACAATGTTCTGACGAAGACCTGTCTCTTATACACATCTCCGAGCCCACGAGACCAGAGAGGATCTCGT
>OJKM01000183.1_pt1 | contig 11356 bp, 13 predicted proteins | sample 1596631 | NCBI WGS metagenome assembly OJKM01 (sample SAMEA3904683, study PRJEB24821) | metagenome | biome: Builtin; feature: hospital; material: surface | place: USA | collected 2013-06-06 | reverse complement strand
GGAGTCGTCGACAGCGTCAGATGTGTATAAGAGACAGCTTCTAGTGTTGAAGATCACAAGTAGCTGACAGGAAAGGTGTCCTATTTTGGGTTGCATCAGGTTCGGTAGAAATAATATGGAAGAGACGGTCAGCATCAGGTCGGGCTAGGATTCGGGACCGAGTGATTGAACCATTCAGAAATAACAATGCAGCTACCCGCTTGTGCCACGGTAACTGGTTAGTTAACCTAAGTAACTCTGAGATGATCTGAAATCAACTTTAGCCAGTCAAATTCCAACCCCTTCGTGTCTTGTATAACCTGATCCTTCGAGGGTTGTACCCCGAAGACCTGTCGAATAGTTAATCCCAGCGTAAATGTCACATCTCGATAAGCCATCAGTTACTTTTAATAGATATGCTCCAGCATTTAATCAAGACAGAGATAGAGAAGGGCAATATAGGGAGTAAATATAGGCAATACTCAATAAAAGAACGTGTTGGTTCGGAATACGTAGCTAACTAACAAACTAGCTATTTAATTAAGCCAGCAAGATAGTTGACTACATAGTAACTAGTCAGTGTAAGCGACACATTAAATACCCCAAGCAAAGAACGGAGATAAAATCATAGAAAACCGCCCCATCTTCCTGAACTTCAAATCACCCCCGTAAACAAATACCCATGGTACTTTCAGATGAATTAAGAGCCTCCTTCGAGACACGTACCTATTGTTAAGAAAAAGGTCGTAATACTAAATTATAATCCCTGTCCCATGTCCATTGCGAACTCCGGGTCCCAGCTCAATGCCATTACCCTGCTATCTGCCGTCAACTATGCATAGGCGTGAGAGGAACGAAGGTGGTCTGGATTGTAAACCCCGGTAAACTAAAATAAAGATAAAAATAAAAATAAAAAAAGGGAACCATGAATAGAAGACCAATGGACCAGGGGTGAAAAAGAAAGAAGGTAGTAAAGTAAAATGCAGCAGCTCGGAAGGTGGATATAGGGACCTGTTTGTCTTGCTTCTTTTTAATCAAAATAGCCTGGTGGTAGGGAAGCAAGAGCGACAACAGTCCCGACTCCACCTAAAACGGCCCCAGTGATAGCTGTAGCAGCATAGCGGGCAAAAACCCCAAGACGAGAAGGCTGTTCGGCATTGGAAGATTTCGCTCGCTTCTGTGGAGGATTATACTCAATTTCCTCGGTTGTATCATTGCCTGGGAGGTTTTTTTGAGGTTGGGCATCAGGGAGAATTTCGCCATCTATGGCCTCAGCAGCACATAAATCATCAAACTTACGCTTGGTACCGCAAGCGTGGGAGCTAGTTGGTGATGATGGAATGGGACCAACTTGTTTTGTGGTTGCTTTCTCAGCAAGTTTATCTAGATTCTCCTTCGTTAGAGAGTTACGAGATGGATGAACCCGGGCGGGAGCCAGCTCCAATGGAAGTGCATATGTATTCAGAGGCGGGAGTTGACGTCGAAACTGGTTGTGTATCTCGGGGAATGTAAGGGGCTGTTTCCCTAAGAACGGAACATGGCACTGATCATTTATATCCGGGATTTTGTCGACTGTAGGGCGGCCTGTTGAATGAGAGTGAATGTAAGGCCACGGGCCGACTGGCCTTTCTCCGCCAGGATAGGGGGCACGTGAATACCAAGGGCCTGTGGCGCTATCGCGACAGGCGCGCGTGGAGGAGATATCTGTCTCGCGCTCGGCCGGGTCTGGAGATGACTTGATGGATATGATATCCGCACCTGACTTTGGCTGTAATGGCGTCGTTTGGCACTGGAAGGATGGGTCATGTTCTGCATCAAGAATATGACTACCCCCGTTCTCACTTTGAGCCTCACTACCTTCCTCGTCATCTGGAACAGTATATGTGTTTGTGGCTGGTAATTCACAGGAGGGTATGGCCTCAGAAGGGTCGTTCCATGTATAGCTAATACGAATTTTGACTGGTTTATATGAGTCTACGGCGTCACGCAAGTTAGTTTTAAAACCCTATAGGATTCCAATTGGAAGTCCATGCGTACCTTCTCCTCTATTGACGGTGGCTCCCAGGACAACTGTGTCCCCACTTGAGACTAGCTTCAGTCCTGAAGTCAACTTGATGTCATTTAGCAACGTTCCGTGTAAAGAGTAGAGATCTTTGATATGGATTTCCTATGAAGTATCACAGTCAGAATGGAGGAGGATATTTGATGGTAGCTAGGATGAGTCACCTTCTTTATAACATCCACAAATAGTTCAGCATGGTTGCGAGAGACAACACGATTGTCGAATCGAAGATTATCCTTGCTAGCCTTTAACAGACTCTTCCCGGACTGCGATGAGCGGCCGATGATGCAACGATACATAGTAGACGAGAAATAGACATCCCGCTCCCCTATATCGTCACCTCCATCGAGGGTAACGGCGTGTAGGGTAACTACGGAAGAGGATTTTCACGTTAGCTCCTGACTTGTACAAGCTCTAGCATGTTGCCATCCCTCGAGTGATAGGGCGAGGACGACTCGGGGATTAATATACCTGTAGCCATAGGCACACGATGCGGATAGGAGCCGTTGGAAATCACTTTGGAGTTGACCGTAGTGAGCGATTCCTTCTTCCCTCTTATTCTTGTGGTATAGTGAGAATATTGTTGTGGCTGCTGCGGGGTGCAGCGGATACAACGCACACCGGGCCGGTGACGTAACAGGCGTGGGTTTAGTAAGGTGTAGTAAAAGTAACGAGTGAGATACTCGATCGGGGTTAGTTACCCAGCCCTATATAGAGGAGAGAACAGGCGTGTAGATGATAGTATTATGGACTGCGAGGAGGCCTTGTAACTGCAGGAAGAAGAGCAAGAAGAGGAAAAGCCAGGCTTCGAAGTGCAAAACGTTGGAGGGAGCGGCAGTTACGGCGTCTGCCGGCTAAGGGTGGGGCTTAGCCAATGAGCGAGCCTGTTAAGCGCCAAGTATCTCTCCACCAAGAACACGAGAGAGGCTACTTCGGCTAGCTAAACTTTAAGTCGCCAGCCGCTGGTTCGCTTCATAATCAGTGGTCGTTGGATCGCGATATCGAGACAAACTAGAAAAACCAAGATAATATGAGACCATGATAGTATACATTACGCGCAGGAAAAGAACATCGAACGGCAAAGCGCCCACCTTCGTCAACTGTAGCCGCAAAAATGGGGGGGAGGGGGGAAAAGGGAAGCAAGTGGCCACTACTTATTTACAGTACAGGAAGACAATGGGGACAAAAGGTGTAGTAAAACAGAAGCAGGATAAGAAAGCGTACGTGGTTCCAGGAAGTCAGCCAGGTGGATATAATCCCTCATCAGCCACTCATCTCTCTCTCTCCCTTTTTATGGGGGCAGTATTGTTGGTTGGTTGTTGGGTTCGAGTTTAGAAACCACCAGGAGCACCGAGTCCAGCTGCACCGCCCATCTGTGCTAGCCTGGCAGCAAGCTTAGGGTACTTCTCCTGCACCTCGAGCTGGGCGCGAGTGGCTTCGGCGTATGAGACAGCGTTTATCACCTCTGCCTCTGTTCGTGCTAATTCGGCAGCGCGTTCGAAATACTTCAAGGCTTGAGAAACCTTTCCTTGCTGGAGAAGAAGTTGAGCTAGGGTAGCAATCGCAATATCGCAATCAGGGTCAACTAGAAAGACTCGGTTAGCAGGTGCCAAAGAAAATCGAAAAGGAGCATCGTGTGAGCCTTACTGATAAGAGCCTTCTGGCAGAGGTTTTCGGCTTCTTGGAAATCCTGCTTCCACTGGAAAATAGCAAGAGCCTTGTTAATTAGGGGCAGAACGTTGATGCTCCAGGGTTTGTTAGATTTCTCTAGTTCAACGGCACGGTCAAATTTCTCAATGGCTTCGGAGAATTTCTGCATATCAAGCAGAAGCTCGCCATAGTAATTGTAAACCTCAGCCACGTTCTCGAAGTTTTTGAGGGTCCGCTTGAAAGTAGCCATCGCTGATGCAACAGAACCCAGCTTGTACTGAGTAACCCCCAATTGGATATGTGAGTAAATGAAGTCCCGGTCAAGGTCAATTGATTTTTGGTAATCCTTGGCAGCCTCTCCAAGCTCGCCAAGGATGAAATGAAGTTGTGCCCGATGGTAATAAATATCGGGATCATCCTTGTTCTGGGTCACAGCCAGGTCGAAATCGTCCTGTGCTGATTCCCTGTTGCCTATCAAGCGGAATTCAAGCGTCAGTATTTGGCACGATATTCATAAAATGCGGTCAGACATACCCATCTCGAGGTATAAGCTGGCACGTTTGATGTAACTCTGCACAAGCGATGGGTCAAGCTCAATGCTCTTGTTTAAGTCAGTAAGTGCTGCGGCTGCTTCTCCAGCTAGGTAGGTGAAGGTGGCGCGCATATTGAGGGCCAAAGCTTCAAGCTTGCCGAGTTCACCTAGCTCCAAGGCCTTTTCAAACGCTCGTGCGGCCTCGTCGTATCCATCTCCAGTTGACTTGGCAACCGCCAATAACCCCTTTCGGAGCTGCCCTAGGCCACTGTCTTCTTTCAACTCAACAGATTCGTCAAGCTCTTCTGGAACCGGCTTGGGTCGGAAGCTCTGGAGGTAGTTTGAGACGAAAGTAGCACTAGGCAACTTCTTGCCCTTTCCTTCGAGGATAGCGCGGCCCTTCTCTTCGGCTACTTGTTTCAGCAACCTCTCGACCGCAGCTTTGCCAGTGTCACTGGCAAATCCATCAAGGATACAGCTAGCAGTGTAATCAAGTAGGGCCTCGCTGTATTTTCCTAGCTTATCATATGCGTTTGCCCGTCTGTTCATTGCCTTGATATACTCATCATCCATGGCCAAGGCCGCGGTAGTATCCTCTACCACCTTCTCCCATTCACCGAGGGCGTTATAACAGGCGGCGCGATTAGAGTAGTAGACAGGATCAGGTTTGCAGAGAATTGCTTTCCCATAGAGCTCGATTGCTCGGTTGTAGTCCTTTGAACCAAACGCTTTGTTTCCGGCAGCTTTAAGGATTCCAGCATAGCGTTCTCTCGTCTGTATTTAAGATGAAGGCTTTAGCAATCTAGGTTATAGAGTTCGCCATTGTTTCAAACGTACCTGAGCAGGTAGGCTGTCCACGTTAGACTCATCAACGTCTGGGAGTTCTTCTGGTGCCTGCTCTGTTGCCGCTTTTGTTTCTATATATTTCTCAGGTTAACAAATTCAATGGCAATGGGCGACCGATTAATCCGCCATACCAGATTTCTCCGACGTGGCGGCTTTCTTTTCCTGCTCCGCCTTCTTTTCCTTTCGCCGTTCTTTTTTGCTCTTGCGCTTCTCTCCCGATGGACCAGAAACCTGGGTTGGTCTACCGGTGTCAGACAAATAGTATACCACACCAGCGCTTGTCACGACAACCGCAACACCAGCAATTGTGTAGACTAGAGCCTTGTTTTCTGAGGCCCATGATGAAATACGATCCCAAACCGAAGGTGACGATGAAGCAGCGGTATTCTCGATGTGCTGCTGGATAGTGGATGATGGCAGCGATGGGACGACGGGTTCGATGGGTGCCATGGCTGCGATGAAGTCGTTCTAATTCACTGGGTAAACAGCGACCAGCACCAGTGTCAAATCTATAAAACAAGCGCTATTCACTCGATCAGGACGCCTCAATGAACCGCTGGTAACGAAACTGGCCAGAAGCGTGAGCTGGTAGTTCTTTGTATAATAAAGTTGTGGAAGATGAACTGGTTTGGAGCAACCCCCCCGTGAATTTTGGAGATGGAGACAGGGAAAGAACAGGAATTAAAAAAAGGATTAAGGAAGCCCTCCGATGTGAAATGAATTAGAAATGCGGAAAAGGAGCTGCGTAAGATCTATCGGTATGGGACTTGAGAAGAAGCGAAGTTGAAGTGCTTGCGAGAGAAAACATCGTGCAAGCTCTCTGGGCAGTAGAAAATTTCTGGGTTGCTTATGTAATCTCGTATAGAAGTAGCTCAACTTCAACTTCTATCAGTATCAACAACAACCACCGACATATACCATAACCAACTGCATCGCCGAGGCATTTGCTACAGCCTACGATCATAAAGGGCATCTGTGGCCAGGGAAAATGATTGACATCGGCGGCGTGATCTGAGCTTTGGCCTCCAAATTGCGAATAGATACCTATAAGCGCCCGTGAGGCTGCCAGAGGGGCAAGGGACAACATCATGGCTGATATCAACTCTGATTTCCGCGTTATATCCACCCTACGCTACGATCCAGAGCTTTTGAATGAGATACACAACCCGGTCCCCCAACTAGAGCTACCTTTTGCGCCCTTCTACCTCCTTACATACCACCATGGGCGACTCCTGGATGCTGTGTCTGACTTCCAATGGGAGGCTGCTATTTCACGAATGCAACAGACTGCTTTCGCCGAGAAATTTGCTGAGTCTCTCAATGCACAGCTCCCAGACAAATCTCGACCTTGGCGTTTGCGCATACTGTTAGATCATAAGGGCGAGCTGACTGTGGAGGCTTCGCCTATTCTATCGCCTTTGAGCTCTCATATTTTCTTTCTTCCGCCTCACCTTTCGTTCTCATCCTTGTGTGCGTATAATAAGGATGTTATCCACTGGAAACTACGGCTGGATACGCAGCCCACTGAACCATCTCTATTCACCAAGCACAAGACCACTTTTAGAGACGTGTATAATGCCGCCCGGATGAGGGCCAACCTACCATCTGTGGCCGCCCCAGTTGAAGTTCTTATGTACAACCTCAATGGTGAGGCCATGGAAGGCAGCATTACCACGGTTTACTTTAGAAAAAGAGTAGTTGATAAAACATACAACTCAACCGCTGTTGTTGATGAATGGATTACACCTCTACTATCCTGTGGCGGAAACTCAGCAACAACTCGGCGTTATGCTCTAGATACTGGCATCTGCTCCGAGGGTGTCATCCGGGTTGACACACTAAAGTCCGGGGAAGAGGTATGGCTGAGTAATGGAGTAAGAGGGTTTATGCCAGCTGTATTAGAGCTGTAGAAGTGCAGCCAAGGGAGTCATATGGTTTGTTGGATTTTAGGAATGCCTCTAACTTTAACTTCTGTGGAGAGTCGATACACATTTATACTTAACTTTCCTGTGGTATTTGGCATGCAGGACGGCGATGCCTTTGGTTATTGTCTCAAACCCCAAGGACAGGGGTGGAAAAGCACACATTCAAAGGAGAAATCATGCCCCCTGCCCAAGGAGCACCAGATTAGCGACGTTCATCACGGTGATAAAAAGCCACACCATCCCAGCGATGACAGCTATGTACCATGAGTTTGCCATTTTAATAATGCTTTCACCCTGGTCTGCAGCCCCAACGACCAGACGGTTATTCCGGAATATGTCTTCATTGCGTGCAAGACAACGTGCACTCCCGGGCTGAACGGTCATATACTTGTTGAGACAAGTAAAGTAGATCAGGGGTGCCGTAATAAATGGCAGGACAATACTCAATACTACTTGGGATGCGTTCAATGTTGCGTTCAGTCCCTGACGCCCCACAGCTGCTGCTATTACGATGCTTGGGACGATGCTGATGCTTCGAGTTACCAAACGTCGTAGCCAGGGCCGAAGCTTCCAATTCAAGGCACCCTCGCTCACCATTTGGCCAGCAATGGTACAAATAACTCCGGCAGAGATTCCAGAAAGCAGCAATGCCAGAGCAAAAATTGTGCCCACTGCAGGAGAAATGGATTTTGACAAAAGCGCGTGAATTCCAAATATGTCTGCCTCTAGAGCATCCTTATTTTTGTATAAGGATGCACCTGCAACAATAAGAATTGCTGAATTGACAAAGAGGGCGAAGGAAAACAAGGAGACCGTCAGTTCGGCAATAGAGATTTTCAGCGAGTGTCTGATCGCGCGGATGGACGGAATGTAGTGCAATTTATCCTTGTCGACTCCTTCGCTGACGGAAGAAGACGCTGACAGTAGTTCTGGCGGCAAGAGTTTGCTTTTCGCATCATACTCTCGCAGACGTGGCTGAACTATTCCTGACCCTAGGTAGAGGCTGTGCGGCATGACTGTTGCTCCGAGAATACCACATGCTTGGTAGATGCTATCATCTGGTTAGCAATGTTTCAAGGAAAGATGGGTGGGGCCTTACGCTTGTCCCTCAACGAGCTGTTCGGATGGCAAATATCCCCTAAAGACTTCTCCTACAGTAGCGTTCTTTATGAGTGAAAGTTGGATGCAAAAACAAATGACTACGCCTAACACCAAACACATGATGACAGCCTCAAAGACACGCAGAGCCTTCATGGAACCATCTGGACGATAGAAAAAAAGTATAATCATGACGTCGAAGATTGAGATTGCGCATCCGACAATCAGCGGTATCTTTGGGATAAGGAGATTCAATCCGATCGCAAATCCAATTACCTATTTTATTTCAGGTCAGCAAGGCTAGTCCAGTCATAGGGTGGTTTAGTACGACGACTTTACATACCTCAGCAATATCGGTGGCAATAATAGCCACCTCGGCAAGAATATATAGCAGGATGTTGAGCCATCGTGGGAGAAAGGCTCTACATGCCTCTGCTAAATTTAGTCCACTCACAGTTCCAAGCTTAATAGCAAGAGACTGGAGCAAAATGGCGAATAGGTTCGCCATGAGAATAACAAACAGCAACCGAAAGCGATACGATGCTCCAGCAGCAATCCCAGTTGAATAATTACCAGGGTCAACTAGATTGAACGATATTAGCACTGACATAGACGTTCTTAAAACGAGAACGAAGAATGTCCCATACTGTATGCCACAGATACCATAAATCCCGGGCCAATAAAAGCGCAAAATTTGAGCAAAACTTTCTTAACCCGCTCAATTGGGGAATCACAGCTATTCTCTGGGCCAGAGGGGGCTGCTGCTTCGTTATCTGGTGTAACAGTAGCTATTTGTGACAGAGGAAGTTTGTTATCTCCTCTTGGGAGCTGACCAGTCAGTGGACTGGCCAGCGAGTTCGACGCCTCGCCCGACCCCGTAGCAGGATGGGTATTGGCATTTTTATCACGGTCAACAATCTGCGTTTCTCCATGTAAGGACTGCGGGTCCTCCTTCTTCAGCTCCCTCGAGTTGACAATCCCATTCAGGGCTTCATTGGTGACTAAATCGTTCGAAAGAGGATTCGGATTCTGGTTGTAGCCATCTCCTTCATACGGCTCATCCGTTCGAGAAGTCTTGTTCATAGTGACTCGTTTCTAGTTAATCAGAATACGTAACTAGTATGCAGCCACCAAACTGCAATCGAGCTTGAGCACTTGGCAAGAAGAAAATTGATTATCGGCGTAGGCTCAGGATATATTATTTTCCTTTCGCTGCCTTCCTGTAAGTGTTCCCTATATAATTACACATCGCCTCGTTGTGGATCTTCCGCTTCTCCTGATTGATCTACATGTTACGTAATCCCGGTTACTTCTCGCGGCTTCCTAATCCATCCGGATCCACGCCGCATGAATGCCAAGACTTAGGTGACTGCCACGTGTTTAGAACTTTGTTAGCAGCTCCTTAGTCAGCGAGCACTATTTCAACTTTATTTTATCCAAGTTCGACTTTTGAAAATGGAACAATCATCACAACTACAGATGCCTTTCTTCAAGGGCCGGATGAATCAAGAAGCAGGTTAAATAAGATTGCGTCTTCATTGGCTCCGGCGTTGCAGAAGCAAGTAACGAAGGTAGTCTCGGCACATTTAACATGTCCAAGGTGAAGCAAAACTATGTGCATGTAACTGATTGAGAAGTATGTACATCAATCAACATTCCGGCCACGGCAAGCGTCATATTGATCAAAAATAGGTGACAGCACCCTTTACCACTAGCGTAAAGCTAGGGCAAGACGCATTCAGGGGATTAGTTCTTTATCGTCCACTTCCGTTGTAGAGGAGACGGTTGGTGGTGCCAGTTCCTGGGTTGCGGATAACGGCGTTACCGATCTGCTTCAAGCGGTTGCAGGCCTGAGCAACGCTAACACCCTGGGCAAGCATAGCAGCACCGACACCACAAACATGGGGAGAGGCCATGGAGGTTCCGGACAGGGTACGGGTACCACCTCCTGGGGCAGCGGAGAGGATGTTGGAGCCGGGAGCATAGATGTCAACTATTCCAATGTGTTAGTCACGGAATGTGAGAGAGGCGAGGGATAAGGTAGGCCCTGAGAATCGAATAATAACTTACCAATGGTACCCCAGTTGGAGAAAGAGGACTTCTGGTCATCAATGGTGGAGGAGGCGGCGGTGCAGACAGCTGGAGCAGAGGCCGGGGAAGAATTCTTGGCATCCCTCTATATTATTTAAAGTGTGATTAGTATCGTCGAGTGGGAAGTGAGGTGAAGGACCTGTGACTTACGTTGTCGTTTCCAGCGGCGACAGCCACGAAGATACCAGCTTCCTGGGCACGGGTGACAGCATCGTTGCTAGCCTGGCTGAAAGAGCCGCCCAAGCTAAGGTTGAGGGCGGCTTTTCCGAGAGTGTTCTTGGATCGGGCGTCGGTAACACACCAGTCAATACCCTTGATCACGCCAGAGGTAGAACCGGAGCCTCCAGCGGAAAGGACCTTGACGGCGACAATGTTGGCCTTCTTAGCAACTCCGTATGTAGTGCCAGCGAAGGTACCAGCGGTGTGGGTTCCGTGGCCGTTGCCATCAGTGTTGTCGTTATCGACGGTGTTGGTTCCCCAGCGGATACGGCCAGCGAATTCAGAGTGGTGGATATCAATACCGGTGTCAACACCATAAATGGTGATGCCTTGGCCAGCAGAGCTGTCATAGACAAAGTCCTTGTTTCCAGGAGCCTTGTGGGAGACTCTGCCCAAACCCCAGGTGGGAGCGTTTGGCTGGGTGGTGAGAGCGGCCAACTTGACAACGCGGTCGTGCTCTACATAGTTGACCTAGACTTGCCTGTCAGAATAAACCAGAAGAAGGGCAGAAAGAAAGGTACAAAGGACTCCAGAGGGCTTCAGGACTAACCTTGTCATCTTTGAGGATAGATTCGATGGTGGCCTCGTCGAAGTGGCCGTTATAGGCTCTCCATCCGTTGATGTTGAAGGAGTCCTTGTGTCCGACAGTCTCGGAGCCACGCTTAGCCTTGTTGAGGCTGTGGGTGGCAGCAACAGAGGAGATATGTGAGTCAAAATCCTCAGCAGTGACACCGTCCTTCATGACAACGATGTAGGAGTTGGGGATGACATCGTTGCCGCCACGGTTGTGGAAGAAAGCGCGGGCATCAACGGCAGCGACGGCCGCTAGGAAGACGGAGATAACCTTGATGCAGCCCATTGTGAGGAGTTGCTAGATTCTGGTTGATTGAAATGTTGATGAATTGCTGTATAGACATACTCGAGTAGATGGGATTGATGGCCAGCCTTTATACC
>OJKM01000182.1_pt1 | contig 11374 bp, 10 predicted proteins | sample 1596631 | NCBI WGS metagenome assembly OJKM01 (sample SAMEA3904683, study PRJEB24821) | metagenome | biome: Builtin; feature: hospital; material: surface | place: USA | collected 2013-06-06 | reverse complement strand
GCGGAAGAGGCGGTGCTCGCGGTGGTGGACGTGGTGTGTAAATCCCTTGTACCTACAAAAGAGCCTCCAATGGCGGGGACAATTGAATTCGAGCTTCGGCAAAAATTCATTTGGACTTCTAGCTTTGCACTGTCCTTTAATTTGCAGCTTTAAAGAGCGGGGTGACTGACTGAAATAGGTGGCTTCGGCGGACGCGGCGGTGGTGACAGAGGCGGTCGTGGAGGTGGACGAGGGGCCGCAAGAGGCCGCGGCGCTGGCCGTGGTGGACGTGGTGGAAAGGCTGGTGCCCGTGGTGGTGCCAAAGTCATCGTGGTAAGCTCTGTCTGGCATTCAATGCTGTTACTATTGATGAGCAGGTTGACCTGATATGGTAATTCTTTTAGGAACCCCATCGTCACGGAGGTGTGTTCGTTGCGCGTGGTGGAAAGGAGGACCTCCTTGTCACCAAAAACATCACCCCTGGAGAATCTGTGTATGGGGAGAAGCGCATATCCGTCGAGGGACCCTCGACAGGTGATGAACCCGTTACCAAAGTCGAATACCGTGTCTGGAACCCCTTCAGAAGCAAGCTTGCTGCAGGTATCCTCGGTGGTCTTGATGACATTTACATGAAGCCCGGCTCAAAGGTTCTCTACCTCGGAGCCGCCAGCGGTACCTCCGTCAGCCACGTTGCTGACATTGTGGGGCCCACCGGAACCGTTTACGCTGTGGAATTCTCCCACCGGTCTGGTCGTGATTTGGTTGGCATGGCCACTCACCGCACCAACGTTATCCCAATTGTTGAGGATGCTCGCCACCCTCTCCGCTACAGAATGCTGGTTGGTATGGTTGATGTCATTTTTGCTGATGTTGCCCAACCTGACCAGGCCCGTATTGTTGGCCTCAACGCTCATCTCTTCTTGAAGACCGGCGGTGGTGTTATTGTCAGTGTCAAAGCCAACTGTATTGACAGTACTGCCAAACCAGAGGTTGTGTTTGCCAGAGAAGTACAAAAGATGAGAGACGAGAAGATAAAACCAAAGGAGCAGCTCACACTTGGTACGTATCCACACTTATCACGACCTTGCCACATATTGATGCGAATATCTAACTAATCCCTTTTACTAGAACCTTTCGAGCGTGACCACTGCATTGTCGCCGGTATCTACCGAGCCACTTAACTGGGAATTTTTCAGGTGTTTCTTCTTTTGGTTTCCCATCTTTCATTGGCGTTTGAGAGTTTCAAATTTTTTTTTCTGTTTCTCCCCTTTTGAGTGAGTCCTGCGTTATGTCTTCTTCCAAGGCTCTCATTGAAATACGATTGGATCTGTTTATTCACAGGTTTAGCCATGTGGTGGTTTGTTTCCTCCTCAAAAATGTATAGGGCTGCATTTGTTCTGTGTCTCCCCTGCTTTCCTTCTCTGTCATCTATCCTACGCCTCTTGACCCATGTTCAATTAGTCTGCTATTCATGATAGAGATTCGATTCTCCCTTTTTGCCCTCTTGGACTGCGCAGGTATATCCATTTTAAGGTTTGATAATCTATTTGGTCACGTGAAACTCCTTGCTGTACTGTTGAAGTTACGCAACGTTGATGCGTCTGCGAAAGCTGCCTTACCGGCTAGACGTTACATTGCATCTTTCCACCTCGCCGGCAAGCTCTTTTTAGCTGCAGCTTGGAGGGGATTGTTTGTCTCCGTGAAAGAGGGCGGAAGAATGGCCCGACAGCCTAACTCTGTCTCCAAACGCTAGTTAGGGATTTAAGGTTAGTGCCCTTGGGTACTTTCCGACATACATACATGATGCTGAAACACTCGTCATTCGATTCTTTTTCTGTCCTTGGCATCAGCAGGCGGATAGCTCACCATACTGACCCATTTTTCACTGCCCGCCCCTCAACGACAACCACCACTCGGAAGAGTGATCAAAACTGATATAACAGCCTATGCCTGGTGATAATAAACCCTTCTGGCAACGTCGTGAACTGGTCTTTAGCCGCGCACAGCCCCAGTCCGGGCCTACCGCCGACGAAGAGCGCTCTCGGAGTAATACCGGGGCACGTGACCAAAGATTTGCCTAGCGGCCCGTGGAGCTCAACTTGAAGCAGCGAATCTGAACGGCACAGAAGAAAGAAATATAGAAATATGAGCCAGTTTCAGAGGCTGTTGGAGACAGTTACAGAATTCGGTACAGTTGCCGTGGTACTCGGTTGGGCGACCGTTCGGCGTTACTCCTTATTCTGACGAACTCTCCGCATGGATGCATCTTCATGGCTGTGCTGCAGAACAGGCAAGGGGAGGGATTTAAATAGCGGTCATCCCACCCCTTGATTATGATATGGGCTGGATAATCGCAACCACAGCTTCTATCACCCCCTATACTTCTTTCTATTAGTTATTGGGTCTACCCAGGCGGGCCGTCCTAAGCCCGTTACTAGTCAAACCCTTAACTTCAACCTATTGACTTCAGATTTAAGAAAAAAAAGCCGTGCCAATGCCCTCTATCCTTATCACCGGAGCAAATGGCTTTGTCGGGCAGGAGTTGGCCACGGGACTTCTTAATGCCTGTCCCGACACTCGTCTCACACTTACAGACGTTACCGTGGCCCCTCCAGTTCCACCTTCAGCAAAACTAGAAGATGCCAGTCGCATTACCAGCATTAAGGCAGACCTGACTTCGCAGGCTGCCGTCGACGAGCTCATCAGCTCTCCATCCCAATACGATGCGGTCTACATTCTCCATGGCATCATGTCCGGTGCTTCAGAAGCCAATTTTGACCTGGGCATGAAAATCAATTTCTTCTCGGTACATTACATGTTCGAAAGGTTGCGAAAAGTGATTCCAGGCGTAAAGGTTATCTTTGCATCTTCGCTGGCTGTCTATGGGCCTACTCCTCCTGGATTCAAGATAAATGAACGAAATATCCCACCGCTCCCTACTTCTTCTTACGCAACGGCGAAAGTTGCAACTGAGCTACTCCTGAATGACTATTCACGCCGTGGTTTCCTTGATGGGAGATCTGTTCGATTGCCTACTGTTACTGTCCGGGCTGGTGCCCCCACAGGAGCTGCAAGCAGCTTTGCTTCCGGTATCATACGCGAGCCATTGAAGGGCGAGAAGAGCGTTATTCCAGTCAAAAAGGATACGGAGCTCTGGATATGCTCTCCGTATGTTGTTGTGGAAAACATGATCTACGCCAAAGACATTCCAAAGGAGAATTTTGGGGACTCCAGAGCTGTAAACCTGCCTGGGATTAAGGTTTCTGTTACCGAGATGCTGGATGTTCTGGAGCAAGTTGGCGGAAAGGAGAAGAGAGCCTTGGTCGAAGAAAAGTATGACGAGGCAGTTGATAAAATTGTCCAAGGCTGGTCCCCCAATTTCGACATTACATGGGCCAAGGAACTTGGATTCAAGGAAGACATCTCGTTCTTGGAAAGCGTCAAGAGATATGCAAGGGATCATGTTCACTAGGGTAATATGCGCTGATCATTGGTCGAGCGGTTTTCTTTATATAACAGTATATATATTGTGATATACAACTCTTTAACGAGACACGAACAAATGACTAGTACTGGATAAAACGATTCTATAACGTACTGTACTTTAAAACATCTTGAAAAGTTTGATGACTCTTCCCCGCCTGGTCATTGCATGGAATTTAATTATCTTGCTTCCCGAATACCCTAACTCTCGGCTCGATTGGATCAAACGATTTCTCAGATGGTGCTGCAGTAGGGACACCAAATGGCATCTGAGCGACTAATATCCAGTCGGATGGGAGTGAGAAAGCTTCCGTGACTTTTGCATCAATAATGGGGTTGTAGTGCTGCAGGCTAGCGCCCAATCCGAGGGATTCAAGCGTGGTCCACACTAAAAATTTTCGATTACAAGCAAGGTCAGCATGGATTTGAATACACCCTCAATATGACATAGTTATGTAATTCGATTGCATCCAGGACTCACGGAAATATTGGTGCATGGCATTGCTATGATGAGCCCATATGGGAAATTGCTCCTTGTATTGAGGGAACTTCTCACACATCCCAGGTATCACCGTTGGGTCTTCATAGAAGAGTATCTAGTCATATTAGCAACTGATACTAGCCCTTAGCTATCAAATCAACTTACGGTTCCGTATCCAGCTCTCATACTGTCCAGCTTTGGCTTTGTGCCGGCTTTCCACTTGTCCTCAGGAAATGTACCTCTTTCCACCATGGACGTGTACACTCCCTGAACAGTATCCCAGAACCGTTGATTCTCGTCACGGAGAAGCAGGACTATACGAGTAGTCTGGGTATTGAAGGAGCTAGGAACATGCTTGATTGCATCGTGTACAAGCTGTTCGAGCTGAGAATCCGGCACTGTACTGGCGTTGCTGATAGCGTACACAGATCTCCTGGCTTTGGCCAGTTCAATAAACGTCTCTGTTGATGGTGCCATATTTCGAGAGAATGGATATTTTTTTGGTTGAATTGGAGACTGAGAAATCAATGCTGTATTTATATACTGAACGGCCTTAATTCAGATGGGAGGAGGGGTTGCTTCGGCGATTAGGGGAAGAATGAAGAATTGATCACCATACTGATGCCTCAACCACGGTATTGGGCTCTGCCTTTAATATACCTTTCACTGTGAAGTACTTTAGATAGACATGCGCGAAATAGTCAACGAGTTGCACGTCCGAAAGTTGGTCCGATGGGGTAGGTAGTTAACTATTACAAAGTGATTAATAACTATTTCAAATATCTGACAAACTCTGTAGCAACTTTTGTGTGGAGCTCCTTAAATGCTTATGATATACATTAGGAGGCGAAGAATTGATGGCTATGGGGCCGTTGGTGAAGGAGGTAAATGATCGAGCACTAGGACTAGTCGGCAGCATTTTCAACATCTCAATTAAAGCAACGGCGTCATAAGTATTTTCATCAGGTTGATGCATTTTTTTGCGTCTATTGCTGCCCCTGAAGAGGAGCTATAATCATATGATCAAAGAGAACAGGCTATCTATAATGTGAATGCTACTGATTTTCAAGTGTGTCAGTCGTTTTATGTACCCGGGCACATACGAAGAGCTTATTAAGGTAGGTGAAAGGAGAATGCACTCGACTTAGGAGGTCCTCGACCTAGCCGATTCTTGTGTGCAGTGAAGCAAAATAAAGAAGAATTTTCAGGCAGCCTCCTCGAAACCACAAAAGATTGGGAGTCAATGATGTCCGTCAAGTTTGTGTCTTAGGTTCGTTCGTGATCGTCTTCGACCCCAAGCTTCCTCACATTCCAGAGGCCGACAAAGCCAATGAACGCAACAAACAGCATGGTACCGAAACACGCCCAGAATGCTGCCCTGTACCCAGCCATGATGGCCGCAGGCGATTGGTCCGGATAAGGTGAGGCCTTTTCTACCGCAGCTGAAATGACTGCAATGGCAGAGAGGCCAACAGAGCTTCCGAGTTGGGCGATGGTGTTGAACACAGCGCCAGCGAGAGCCTGGGTGGAGCTCGGGAATATATCTGTGATCATCAAGTGGGCGATGGTGAATACAACTAGATGGTAGAAAGTCATGTGTCAGTAACTGGCGCTAATGCCGTGTAAGTGCGACGGGGGAGGGGAAGAACAAAGCCGTGCATACCATCGATAGCCACTGGCCCCAAGAGCACTCCCCAGAACGCGCAGATCCAGTAGTTCCAGTTTGGGTCTATGATGGCCATCAACAGCGGGGCAATTGCTGCGATTATAGACACTACAATGACTAGGTAATTGACTTGGACCAGATGGACGAATAGTCCGGTGCTAAGGTTGAGTATAACGCCAATGATGACATTGGGCAGAAGACGGATGGAAGTATCGAATGGAGACAACAGCTGGACTTTTTGGAAGCTATTATTGACGAGTTAGTAACGGCAATCAGGTAAACAGCGAAAGGGAGAGGAGTTGAACATACAATAAACTCAGTACTAGCTCAGAGCTTAATATGACAGCCCAAGTGAAGAATACGATCAAGCTGATGGAAACAAAGACTGTGTTCTTCCACATCGAGTTGGGTATCAATGCTGGTGCGCCTCTCTTTCCTTGCCAATGCATCCAGAAGCCAAAGGCAGGCATCAGGGCCAGGGCAAACACAATAAGTATTATGTGAGCGGCATTCTGGATATTGGCCACGTCGTCTGTGAGAATACTGCAGGATAACATTGTAAGTCCGGCTCTTGACTCTTGAATAAGGTGAACCAATACTCACGCGCATATGTAGGAGATAATGCCCATGCAAGAGCTAGCAATCAGTATTCCGACCCAATCGACCTTACTCAGGAGATCACCCCATTTAAAGGTAGATTGTTTGTTATCAAATGGTAGGACAAGGAAATTTGATATAGTGAGGACGAGTGCGACACTGGCACTACCATAGAATCCCAGTCTCCAGCCTCCGGGGGCCTCTGAAAACAGCCCCTCGGCAACCATGCCGACAGAAAAGCCAAGTGGTTGGGATAAGCCCAGGCTAGCGAATCCGATGTTGCGCTGGGGTCCGGGAGGAAACGACCTCGTGATGATGCTGACTCCGGTTGGCAGACACATTGAGACGCCGACACCCTGAACGAGACGGTATATGATCATCTCCATTCCGGTGCGAGATAGGCCCGTGCCAAGGATTGCGAGAGCAGTGGTTGCAGTACCCAAGATATTAATCGACCGATCACCAACAATGTCGGCTAAGGAGCCAGCGAGCAAGAGAACACATCCGCTGGCAAGTCTATATGCACGAGCAATTAACTATTAGAGATGCCATTTTTTGATTTACTTGATACCATGGAGAAATAAAGCGCCATCCTACTTACGAATAGACGGATGTTGGCCTAGATCGTGCGCGAGTGTTAGCAAGCATCTACTTTATCCAGACGTTTAATTCCAAGGTTACGGGAGTCAAACCAGAACAAGAGATGATCGGGAAGCTCAAGGTCATAGGCGATTGCAGGCAGGCCGACGACAAGAAGACCGTTAGACACGCAGCTTAGGAAGGTGACACCAGTCAGTCCCAGTATAATAATCGTGGAGCGAGCTCCAGAGAGTCGCGGATGCGAGTTTCTCACGCCTTCGTCACCCTCTCTTCTCAGCAACGGTGCTTGCTCAGTTATCTCTTCAGCCGGAATCAGCCGGCCTTCTTCTGTGGTCGCCATGTCTGGACGAGTAGTGAGTTATGCTACCGGCTGTTGTCTTCAGGCGCCTTAATAAACAGGCTCTTGAGGAAAGAAAATTCTGCGAGTTTCGAGGGGTGAAAAGGATCAAGACGGCACCCCTGTCTGATCCTAGGGCGCAGTAGATAGACAACCGAAGAGCACGAGGCAACAAGCGTACTTTGTATATTATTGAAAGAACGTTGTCAACTTTTATATATGCCCCGACGCAGAAAATTGAGAGAATGAACAGGGCATATCATGCCATGATCTGATCTGAGGCGGGTTCCAGGGCTCTGGGGCAACATCTTCTCCACTTTAAAATAGGCTCAAGGGTACGGAAAAGCTGGACGGACAAGCAGTAAGTATTTTGTGACATGTTGGGTGAGTATATTTGTACTGAGAAGAGGCTGGATTGAGTGCGTGAGTGTTCCCGAAACATAAAGAGCCTCCCGTAGCCATAGGATTTCACGCATGCACGTACGATGGCTGCTGGTGAAGATACGATCATTGCCTGCCACGGAGGGGTGGCTCACATAAGCCAGCTATGAGTTACCTGCATTTTTCGTTGTTAATATGCCGTGCACTTGACGGAATAGCCTATAGCCTTACTCACCTGCTCAAAGCCCATTCTTACCCTGCCGCTGCGTCTAAGCATTGTCAAGTGTCGAAGTATCAAATATCAGAAACATCCTGGATGCCTGTCATGGAGCTGCATGTCGTGGCAGCCGACCAATCAGATGACGCAGAAATGCGCTTCTCATCTGAGATCACGTGATGATCGGAAACAGCAAGTTTGAACTTCACAACTTTCGCTTTTCATGACTTCAACGAAAAGGCACGACGAAGCGACAGTCGAACGCTGCCCCCAATTCACCTTTTCACCACCAGGCTCCCTCTCACATTCTCCGCCATGGCATCCCGGAGACTCGCTCTCAACTTCCACCAGGCGGTGCGCTCTCGCAGCGCGCTGCAGGCCGTCCAGCGCAGCAGGCGAGGTTTTGCATCTCCAGTCGCTGGCACGACGCAGTCAACGACACTGTCCAATGGCTTGACGGTGAGTCCGGATCGAGCTGTGGATGATGGCAGAGATGGAAGAGACACGCTGACTGTCCCTCTAGATTGCTACCGAATACTCTCCATGGGCTCAGACCTCGACCGTCGGTGTATGGATTGATGCCGGAAGCAGGGCTGAGACTGATCAGACTAATGGAACTGCTCACTTCCTGGAGCATCTTGCCTTCAAGGTGTGCTGGAGTTCAAGGGCCGTTGCTGGTGATGTAATGCTGACAATGTCTAGGGCACCAATCGACGAACCCAGCACCAATTGGAGTTGGAAATTGAGAACATGGGTGGGCACCTCAATGCCTACACATCGGTATGTCTCTAGATCAACCATTTTCATCATCCGACCATATCCAAAACTCAAACCATCGAGGGCGAGCTCTAACTACTCCTTCCATATAGCGAGAAAACACTGTCTACTATGCCAAGTCTTTTAATGCCGATGTTCCCAAGACCGTGGATATCTTGTCTGATATCCTCCAAAACTCCAAACTCGAGCCAGCTGCCATCGAGCGTGAGCGCAGTGTCATCCTTAGAGAGCAAGAGGAGGTCGACAAGCAACTAGAGGAGGTCGTCTTTGATCACCTGCACGCCACTGCTTTCCAGGGCCAGCCTCTTGGCCGAACGATCCTTGGACCAAAGGAGAACATTGCCAGCATTCAGCGTGAACACCTTGTCGACTATATCAAGACCAACTACACTGCTGACCGTATGGTTCTTGTTGGTGCTGGTGGTGTTCCTCACGAGCAGCTCGTCAAACTTGCTGAAGAGCACTTTGGAAACCTCCCCAGCCAACCACCAAGCTCTGCTGCCTCCGCCATTGCCGCCGAACAGAAGCGTCAGCCAGACTTCATTGGCTCTGACGTCCGAATTCGTGATGACACTGTCCCAACTGCTCACATTGCTCTCGCAGTTGAGGGTGTCAGCTGGAAGGACGATGACTACTTCACTGCTCTCGTCACTCAGGCCATTGTTGGCAACTGGGATCGTACGATGGGCAACTCTCCTTACCTCGGGAGCAAGCTTAGCACGTTCATCAACCACCACAATTTGGCCAACAGCTTCATGAGCTTCTCCACCAGCTACAGTGATACCGGGTGAGCATTTCTCAAAATTTCCCCCCATCTATAAATACATTGTACTAACTTGTGCAGTCTCTGGGGTATTTACCTTGTATCTGAGAATCTGACCAACCTCGACGACCTCGTCCACTTCACTCTCCGTGAATGGTCTCGCCTATCATACGATGTCAGCCCTGCTGAAGTCGAGCGTGCCAAGGCCCAGCTTCGTGCATCCATCCTCCTTTCTCTTGATGGAACCACCGCCGTGGCTGAGGACACCGGCCGCCAGATCGTCACTACCGGCCGCCGCCTGTCTCCACAAGAAATCGAGCGTGTCATCGACGGCATCACCGAGAAGCACGTCATGGACTTTGCCCAGCGAAAACTCTGGGACCAGGACCTTGCTGTCAGTGCTTTCGGAAGCATCGAGGGCATGCTCGACTACCAGAGAATCCGCAACGACATGAGCCGTGATGCTTCTTAAAAATAGAAAGGGAAGAAAGAAGACCAGTGTAACAAATCCGCCACAAAAAAAAAAACAGAAGACAAATATACAAGACAAAAAAGAAGCCTCGCAACCCCGCGAAGACTTTTTTCTCTCTTCACAAATGTAATTTCCTTTGTACCTGATTCCACTTCTCTCCCCCCCGTTTCTTGGTCTTTGTCTTGTTTTTGATAGATTCACAAGTGGGATCGATAGCTGCGGTCCTATATATCATTTTGTACAGTACCTAAAGACCCCCTTTCCCTCCGCCTCCCTCGCCTACCTATATCCGCGCTACTTAACTACTGCATTTCCCTCCAATTGATATTAGCTGTCTGCTATAAACCTATCCATCCGGCTCCTTCTCCCCGTCAGACGTATCCGTTCCCTCGTGGCCGGGGGATGCCCCTTCTACGCAGTCACTGGCTATGATCAACCTCCTAACCACAGGGTTTGCTATTCCCCAGTGTTCCCCAGGTATCCGTTCTCAACAGAATTCCACGTAGCATTCAACAAAAGAGCCGTTTCTCCGGCTGTTGCCAGGGGGGAACTTCGAGCGGTTTTATATCTTCTATTCAACTTTTCGAACACTTGCCGTCTACGTCAAGACTCCCGAGCAGGTCGGGCTCAACATAATCAAGATGCATGCACATCCACCCCGGTCTCCCCCGTCCATAGTGCCGGGCGCACGCAGCTCCTACGCACAGAAGCAGCCGGGACACAGGGCATCAACCTACGTATCTTAATATTATGCACTCAAAAGGCACACAAAGGTGGTTACGCGAGCTTCCAAGAGGCGGCTGCATTCGGACGACGCCGGCTAAGGCCTCCATCCAGGACCGAGACAGCATACAGGGCTAGATATTGAGCTTCACAGAAGCATTCAGTAGAACAGCGGCCTGCGAGGGCGTGAAACCGCACTGAGACTTCGCTCGAGTCCCCTGACTCTGCCAGCGAGCAGGTCCCAATGAGGCAAATATAGCCCTGTCGTCTTTTAATATATACAGCAGAACCTGATCGACGATGACGGTGTTGATAGTCGCACAACGCCAGGTATACACGAGAGTGCACCATCTAACTCTCTGGCTGCTAACTACGACCGCACGTTAGCCAGTTAGTTACAGCAGATTCTCTGCACATATGAGAATCAACCAGACCTGTCCTTATCTTGAAGCCATCCGCGTTGCTCGAAGGGACAAGCGGGCGTGAGCCAATGCACCCCATGATTCGATGAACGGCCGCGGTAACTCGAGCCAGAGCTAATGTACGGATATTACTTTCCCTCGACCAGCATGCATGAGGCTTGGTCTCGCCTGGCATCGCCTGTATTTAAGTACACCTTGCACCAAGCAGCGCCGGCTCTGGTACATCGCTCGCTGGCGGGATGTGGTGTATGGGGCAGCCAAAGCAGCCATACGACACACCGCTCCACCACTAGCTATGCTTAGCAAGCCAGCACGGAGCTGCATTCCTATATAATCTACGGCTGTCATACCATGCACTGTGGAAGAAACAAAGAGCCAAGTTGCTCCGTCGTGGAAGAAGCTAAATCATGTCCGTTGTCCGAGTCTACGGCCGTGCTTGCATCAGATCCGTCGGAGGAGGACTCTCTTTTCGGTAT
>OJKM01000181.1_pt1 | contig 11428 bp, 10 predicted proteins | sample 1596631 | NCBI WGS metagenome assembly OJKM01 (sample SAMEA3904683, study PRJEB24821) | metagenome | biome: Builtin; feature: hospital; material: surface | place: USA | collected 2013-06-06 | reverse complement strand
GCACTGCCTCAGCAGGTTATTTTTAGTCAGTTGACGACGCTCGCAGCGACGGGCAGACGGGAAGACTAGCTGGCTGGCTGGCAGACGAAGCAAAAAGGAGCAAAAGAGCAGAAGCAAGTCGGCCGTTGAGATGGAGAACCCCCCCCGTTGCTGTTGAAGTAGCCGCATAGCTGACTGACCGACGGGGACCAGGGCGAAGATCACATCGGTATACGGCATAGGACGGCCAGAAGGGACGGCTCGGATGGCCTAAAGACGGACAGGAACAGCTGAAGAAACGTCTAACGTCTCTCGGGCGTCGGCAGCGAGATGGAGAGGGACTTCCGCCATCCGTACACGCCGTACGATATCCAGGCGCAGTTCATGGAGGCGCTTTATGGCTGCATCGAGGACGGCGGCGTAGGCATCTTCGAGAGCCCTACAGGTGAATTCCGCACCCGGGACAGCCGTTTGTTCACTGCTGACGGGCTGTAGGGACGGTATGTCTGTTGTGTACCTGAAAGGATGATGCATGATACCAGTGTCTATCTGACGCGGATAGGGCAAATCGCTGAGCCTGATATGTGGCTCGCTGGCATGGCTGAGGGACCATAAGCGTTCCGCCTTTCTCGAGAAGGCTGATGACGGTGTGTCACTGTTACTCTACTGGTCATGTACTGGTAATATCCAGGTCATGGCTACATGTTGATGTATTTGCTGACTTGGTAGATGGGGACGACGGGGAGCCGGACTGGATGGTGCAGCACGCTCGACGAGAGAGGACGCAGGAGATGCTTGCTCGCCGAAAGGAGCTGGAAGAGCGTCTGGCCAGAGTCAGGGAAGCAGAGGAGAGGCATAGGAAGAAGCTGGAGCTTGCTTCTCGCTTGACCAAAAAGATGGTACTTGATACATTCACACGGTGCCTTTATATACTTTGACGAAACTGGACCATACTGACACCAAAATGACTGACTAGCGAGTTGTTAATGAAAAAGTCCGTCCAGAGACCAAGGATGAAGACTTTGAATTAGACGATTATGAAAGTGGAGATGAAAAGGCTGGACGGCCGCAGGATGATGGCAACCCCTTATCTTCCGACACATTGGCCCTTCTTGAGAAGCTCAAAGGCGCTGCCCAGCGGATAGAGCTGGAGGAGGACGAAGAAAGCGTCAAGATCATATACTGCTCTCGAACGCATTCACAGCTGATCCAATTCGCGCAGGAGATGCGCCGAGTCATACCCATATCCAGTATACCCCCAGATTTAGACGACAACTTGAGAGAAGAGAAGAAAGGAAACCCACAGGATGAAGGAGAATGGATAAAGCATACTCCCCTCGCATCTAGGAAAACTCTCTGCATTAACCCTTTCGTCCGGTCTCTGTCTTCTGCCACGGCCATCAATGAACGGTGTCTGGAGATACAACGCCCCAATGTAGCTGCAGAGCACAAGTGCCCCTATCTCCCTACCAAGGATAATGAGCTCAAGACCTCTCAGTTCCAGGACCATTTACTCGCTCGAGTTAACGATATTGAAGGCCTACCGCCCCTAGGCACCAAGATGGCCATATGCCCGTACTACGCATCTCGTACGGCCATGAGAGCTTCTGCCACAGAAGTAGTCACACTGCCCTACCCCCTACTATTACAACAGTCAGCCCGCGAAGCACTCAACCTCTCAGCCAAGAATAGTGTCATCGTTATCGACGAAGCACATAACCTCGTTGATGCAATTGTCAATATTCACTCTGTCACCGTCTCACTATCGCAGCTGAGGACAGCCCTGGCTCAGATTACCACGTACGCTAGACGGTTCAAGTCTCGCCTAAAGGGCAGAAATCGAGAATACATTGCCCAGCTTATCAGGCTGGTTGGATGTATGGTCTCATTCTTGGATGCTGCTGGGCAGGATGACAGACCGGATGCAGAGCTAACGGTGCAGGATATCCTTGGTGGTGGAAAGGGAAAGGGAGGTGTGGATATGATCAACCCGCATAAACTAGGCATGTACCTGAGAGAAAGCAAGCTTGCTAGAAAGGTAGATGGATACATTGAACATACAGCCACTCAGGCCAATGGTGATGATGGAGGTGGCAAGAAGGCAGACGGCGGTATGCCTGTGTTATTTCATGTGCAAAGCTTCCTCCTTCCGCTCATGGACCCTTCGGATGAAGGACGCCTGTTCTACGAGAAAGTTGGCGGTGATGTACAGATGAAATACCTCTTACTTGATCCTACTAGCCGATTCAAGGAGCTTGTCGAAGATGCAAGAGCAGTTATACTTGCTGGAGGAACCATGGAGCCAGTACGTACCCTTGTCGTCCCTGAAAATGATCGATCCTGACTTCAAGATAGATGGATGACTACGTCAATCACTTGCTCTCATATGTCCCGCGAGAGAAGATAAAAACGTTTACTTATGGCCATGTCATACCAAAGGACAACCTGATGGCTATCCCGATTGACAGAGGGATGGACGGAACAGAATTCAACTTTACTTTTGATCAGCGCAGGTCTGAGAAGATGGTACGTCTTTCTGCATTAAACCCCCAAGCTTAGTTTTATCTAACAAGTGGATGTAGATCATTAGCCTGGGCCGGACAATAGCCAGATACTGTTCCGTCATCCCTGACGGCGTCGTGGTCTTCTTCCCCAGCTACGACTACTTAGCAACTGTGCTGAAAGTATGGGCCTCTAGCTCTGGAATCCTCAACAGCCTCTCCCGTCTTAAGCCCATCTTTCATGAGCCCCAGTCGACAGGTACTACCAAGGACAGCGCCAACGCTAACACCAACACTGACTCTCTCCTCTCCCAATACTCCGCTTTCGTCGACGCAGGGAAAGGCGGCCTCCTGCTCTCCGTGATGGGAGGGAAACTATCAGAGGGCATCAACTTCTCAGATGCCCTGGGTCGTGGCGTCATCGTGGTCGGCCTTCCCTTCCCCAACACCCGCAACGTCATCTGGCAGGCTAAGCTGCAGCATGTCGAAAAGAAGGCATATGAACTTGCTGACTCCAGCCGGTCAGAGGATGAGCGACGAGCTTGTGGCAAGGCAGCAAGTAGAGCGTACTATGAAAACACATGTATGCGTACAGTGAATCAGTGTATTGGACGTGCCATACGACATAAGGGGGACTATGCCGCTATTTTGATGATAGACAGGAGGTATCAGACGGAGAGGATTCAGGGGAAACTGCCTCGTTGGATCAGGGGTAGCCTTCTCAAGAGTCACCAGGGCGATGTCCACGGCCAACTCCAGCACTTCTTCCAGTCAAAGCCATAGATCATCCATTGCCATAGCCATTAGACATACAAGTCTTGTTCATAATGCTCTAGATCGCGTTTCACTCGTTGCTCTTGTCGTGATTAGTCACGACTGTATTACAAATGTATGACTAACAATTTTAGATAACGTGACTAGGGCTAACCCTAAGCGACACCACAGCCAAGAAGGGAAACTTTTTGCAAGTCGAAGAAAGCGAAACGAGCGGTTGAACTTCATCTTTTCCTCATCGACCGACCACAACCTCTTGTCGACCAGCGCGCCTCCGACAAGATGCCTACCAGACTCACGAAGACGAGAAAGCAGTGAGTGCCTCCCCTCTGTGCCGCCGCTGTGAGGTGCTCGATGCGCCTAGAGGAAGTGTTGAGCAGTTTTGGGCTGATTGATGATGAATTTTACAGCCGTGGCCATGTCTCTGCTGGTTACGGTCGCATAGGAAAGCACCGCAAGCACCCCGGAGGTCGTGGTATGGCTGGTGGTCAGCACCACCACAGAACCAACCTCGACAAGTACCATCCCGGTTACTTCGGTAAAGTTGGTATGCGATACTTCCACAAGACGCAGAACCAGTTCTGGAGACCAGTCATCAACCTCGACAAGGTACGGCCTACAATTGTCCTATGAGAAAGATGCAATGCGCGAGGGAAAACATATCGGAATGGAGAAATATACTAGGAGAAAAACGGTCAATGCTAATTGTGTGGTAGCTATGGTCTCTCGTCCCCTCCGAAACCCGTGATGCCTACATGAGCAACAAGAAGCCCGACACCGCCCCAGTCCTCGACCTCCTCCCACTTGGCTACTCCAAGGTCCTCGGAAAGGGCCGCCTCCCAGAGATCCCAATGGTTGTACGAGCACGATACTTCAGCAAGGAGGCTGAGAGAAAGATCAAGGAGGCCGGCGGTGTTGTTGAGTTGGTTGCGTAAATGCCCTGTTTGAAACGATCGATGATTCGCTGCCAACATCTGTCTGTACGCTTGCTGTTGGATGGAGGAGATGGAGCCCCTTGTGGGTTTTACGGTGTTTTTTTCTCTGGCGCGAGAGGAGAAACCTCACTGATCGATCGCCCGTTGCGTAACTTTTGCTCTTTTTCTTTTTGCGTCAGTAGCATGGGATAAGGGAATCAGGAACGGCGTGATGCAGTGCAGTGGAAGTGATCTTACTAAAAAGAAAGCAACATCAATTTTAATGACCAAGATCGAAAAAAAAACTGTGGCGGTTTAAGGTCTGGGTTTGACGGGTGGTGAATATCCTTCCCCCGTCTCTCGCAGGTATGAAATTAGGTTCTATCCCATATACTACATAGGTGGAATAGAATCCTTTTCCTATATTTCAAAGAGTTATTTCTGGTCATTTATATTGTAAAAGTATATCTAGATGGGTCTACATCTTGGAGGTTCTAACCACGGCAGATTTCGAACTATCTTGCCCTGCAGCTAGACAGTCACCGATAAACCTGACGGCTTCATCTCTCATAGCAGATGTGACTTGGTGTCCCACTCCCTCAAAGATGATATCCTCCAGGGATATCTTACCCTCTGCGCACCATCCTTCCGGCCCAATTGCCTTTTTCAACCAAGTCAAGAACGGTTCCCCACGCGCATAAGGAACTAGCTTGTCCGCACCCCCAGAGAGAACCAATATCTTTTTTCCTGCCAGACATCGCTTCACCACTGGCCGAAGGATATTCTTCTCCTCTTCCGTGGGATCGGGAATAGGCCCGTTGCGTTTTGGCTCCTTGGGCGGGTATTCACTTATGTGACTGAGAAAGAAGCTCGTGGGATCCCAGTTTTTCAACGTATCTACCAATGGTTGAGGGAAAGACTCAGAGCCTAGAAAGTGAAAACCTGCAGGACTGCTGCTTGCCCAAGTAGCCAATTTTGAACGTTCTGCCCGGTCAGTCATCAGGTTGATATAATCTGGGCATCCAACGATTATGGTAGCACTGGTGATGCGAGGCTCGTGTAGAATACAACCCCATGCGGCATGTCCACCAAGGGAAGCACCCAGCACGAGGTTGTTAGTTATCTTTCGCTCAGACTTGGGGAAGAGATAGCATCCCATGTAGTCAATCAGGGTAGACACGTCCCTCGTGGTGCCATCTATGCCGAATTAGCCGCGATCGTATCCTCCACTTTCCCCCCTGGAGGAATGCAACCGGCAGGCGAACTCACTGAAGATAGCAAACATATCTTGAGCATGGTTGGGGTTCCCGCCTCTCCATGACTCGTTGCACAGCCTGTCCACCTCTCTCGAACCGTGGTTCCGCTGATCAAAGGATACAGCTACTAAGCCCTTATTTTGCTCGTTGGGAGAAACCTGCTTGCTTGCTAGGCGTCTGTTCCACTCAGCCACTGCTCCGATTGCTGCCCATTCCATTGACTCGCGGGTATTCGAGCGCGGGTGCAATAGGTATAGGCAGGACACCTCCGTTGCCAGCGAGGGTATTTCTTCAAGCCCATAGACTGAACAAATAAGCCCTGAGACAGGTATATCTTTCTTGGATATCTGGGGCGGCGGCGTAGAGTCGCTTGGTACCATCGGGTTAGCCATATTGAATATCAGCTTTCTTTCTTTAACGATTAAATAAACAGACAAAGAAAGCCAAAGCTTTCTATTCTCCTTTGGCTCCTCTTCTGTGCCACTGCGAGAACCTTGTCTATACGTCTCTTCAACTGCCCCTCGGTTTCATCTTGTCTTCTGCCTCGTTGTCTCCAGCATTTTGCTTTTTATATCTTTAACTTTTGCCGAGGCAGCGTAGTTAAGCTCCAGCTTAGTCAGCTACCTCCGCGAGAAATATTAGTGACAGCGAAATCGGTTCGACAATCGGTTCCAAGATAAAATTCGGAGACGTATTACATTAGCATCTATAGAAATATTCATCTCTCGTGTATTTAGCAGTTAGATAGATTGAAATATGTACGTTTGCAGAACGCAATCTTCACTGTAGAAGCAGCGCCAAGGCATGGTCCACGTGATCTCATATGCTTACTCATCCATGCCGCGATGCTCTCACCTGATTGGCCCGAGATGAAGAGGGCAACTCCAGGGGCTCAAGGAGGACGACGAGGACGACGAGGCAGAAGACAAGGCGGAAGACGAAACAACATCTAGAAGAAACAAGCAGACGAGGACAGAGAGGAGAGATATTGCCGCTGTTTGTGCTCCGTCAGAAGCATCGTTAAAGGCTCTTGAGGACACAGCACGGCTTCCGAGATGATACAGTGGTAGGTTTGGACCTCCCTCGAGCTTGCGAGAAACTACAACGACGATTTCGCGTCTTGGAGAGACGAAGTGCTGATAGATGGTGATATATCACAGTTGCGGGGAGTGAGCTGCAGGTTACACTCCTGCTGGGCTCATTAAGAAGCAATCGCGCCCACATTTTTGAATCACGCAACCCCGGATTTTTTGTTATTGTGCCCCTTACCAGTATAAGCAAACTCCCCACTGATTGTCGTTATACACGGCGCCAATTATCACACAAGATGGACGACGATGGCAGGAAAGGAGTCCGCGAGGGACAGACCTTGAACCCCAAAGACATAACTGATGGAAAAGGCAGCAGAGGCACTGAACCCTTGCCCATGGTTGAGCATGCTCATACTGTTAGTGTTTCATAACGCAGAAACCCTGGGCAGCTATTTTTCTTTGCATACTCTTGGATTACTTTTTCAGTGATATAACTAAGCTAATAATTGCCCATAAAACCCTTAGGGACTTGCTGAGCCTAGTTCCCAACCCGCAACCGGAACATCGACACCTATAGCTCGCAGAAGTATACAGTTTACCCGTGGCGATGGTGATAACGAAGCACCAGGACAAGGACAGTCATACTCCCGGCCACCTTCAGAGTCCGCAGCGGATGAAGAGATAGCTCCCAAACGTGGGCATTTTCAATTCATGTCCAAGCTCCGAGCTCTCGCCCCTTCAACCTCCCGCTCAGCAGGCCCGGCTTCTCCTGTAGCGCCAAGTCACGATAGAACATTGTCTGATGGCGCAGGACCACTCTCTGATCTGGCAGAATTCCGATTTCCCCGACCAGAGGATGCCGGCGGAGGGAGTGACGCAGACGCGGATGTCGAGTCTAGCTCTGAAGCAGGTTTTCGTGTACAGGTGAAGAGGAAGAAACGCAAGACAAAGAGACCCCCGCTTGATCTCTCTCATACTACGCCATCAACTCCAAAATCAGCCCTATCAGTCGCAAACTCGGTCAAGCCTTATGATGACCCTCAATCCGCCAATGCTCCATTGACCCCTCCCATTCATCGTTTACGAGAGGGCGTCTCTGAAGATGAGGGAAGAGACAGACTGAATCGGGATAATATGTGGCGTAGAAGAAGCAATTGGCTACAGGGTTCCCGTGGAAGAAGCATTACCGGACAACGGGCTGATGGACATGCATCTCAGGATGAGAGACGCCCAACAAATCTACGACGGTTCACAGGGTTCGGTGGCACTTCTGAGCATGCAGACGGTATTAGTGGAGCCTGGCGCAGACATAAAGCTGAGCGTGGCTCGAGCCTCAGTGCCCAGAAATGGAAACAGATTAAAGCTGGCTTCAAGCTGATCGGCCAGCGCAAGAAGCAGGAAAATACTGTCGACCATGTCAAGTCTGCCGAATTGCTTGCTGAGTTGACCTCGGGTGTACCCGCTGCTTTACTCTTAGCTAGTATGTTCCAACGAGATGAACACGGAAGTCGGCGCATTCCTATCCTCCTTGAACAGCTTAAAGTCCATGTCACTGATAGCGAATTCGATTCGCACTCCTCTGGCGACCGTCATCTTGTATTCCGCATAGAGCTTGAGTATGGTAGCGGAATGACTCGCATGAAGTGGGTTATTCATCGGACACTCAAGGACTTTGCCAATCTACATCTGAAATACAAGCTGCAGATTGGTACGCAGAGGTATATCCAGTTACGAAGCCACGACTCTGGAAACCAGCTGCCACGCTTTCCAAAGAGCGCCTTTCCATACATGCGGGGTGTCCGTGGCCTTGAAAGTGATATGGAAGACGAGGAGGATGAAGCCGCAGAAGACACTGCTGCGGATGCCACCAGTGGGAATGAACGATCAAGAAAGAAGAAACGAAGATCCTCCATTGCCCTCTCCAGACGAAGGTCCAGTTTGGCCTCACGACTCGACGCCCCGGCCAACTCGGACAGGGCTGTTGATAATGGCACAGCGAGCAAAAGGGAGACCTATCCTGAAAAACAGAGAAAGAAACTTGAATCATACCTACAAAAGATGATACGCTTCCTTATTTTTCGACCGGATAGCAACCGTCTCTGCAAATTCCTCGAACTCTCCGCGCTTGGTGTACGCCTGGCAGCTGAAGGAAGTTATCATGGTAAAGAAGGATATTTGGTTATCCAGTCTTCCAAGGGCCTTGATTTCAGAAAAGCCCTAAATCCGTCCATGGTGAAGTCGCGCCACTCTCCGAAGTGGTTCTTGGTTCGGCACAGTTACATTGTCTGCGTTGATTCTCCAGAGGAGATGCATATATACGATGTCTTCCTTATTGACCCCTATTTTCAGATCCAGGCCCAGAAAGTCCGTCTCAGGGATCAGAATCCAAAGGAGCTAAAGGAGTCCGCAAAGCATCCACAACATCATACCCTGAAAATACAGAATTCTGAACGCAGGATGAGGCTACTTGCGAGGAACGACCGCCAGCTTCGTCAGTTTGAGGACTCTATTCGTTTAGTGCTTGAAACTACCCCTTGGGCTAAGCCTAACCGGTTTGAGAGCTTTGCCCCAGTGCGACCAAATTGCTTTGCACAATGGCTAGTTGACGGGAGGGATTACATGTGGGTAGTCTCACGAGCAATTAACCAGGCAAAGGATGTCATCTACATCCATGACTGGTGGCTAAGTCCTGAACTCTACATGCGTCGCCCAGCTGCCATCAGTCAGAAATGGCGCCTCGACCGTTTGCTCCAACGAAAAGCGCAAGAGGGTGTGAAGATCTTTGTTATAATGTACCGCAATATCAACTCTGCTATTCCCATTGACTCGGAGTATTCCAAATTCTCGCTCCTGGATCTACATCCCAACGTCTTTGTGCAGCGTTCTCCAAACCAGTTTAGGCAGAACACATTCTTCTGGGCTCACCACGAGAAGATTTGCATTGTTGATCATACTCTGGCATTCGTTGGTGGCATTGATCTTTGCTTTGGTCGATGGGATACCCCCCAACATCTAATTACAGATGATAAACTTACAGGCTTCGAGATGACCGACGCCCCCAAAGATGCGGATCATTGCCAGCTATGGCCGGGTAAAGATTACTCAAACCCAAGGGTCCTTGATTTCTATGACCTGGATAAGCCCTACGAAGAGATGTATGACCGTGAAGTGGTTCCACGCATGGCATGGCACGATATATCCATGCATGTTGTAGGGCAGCCTGCTAGAGATCTTACCCGTCACTTTGTTCAAAGGTGGAACTACATTCTTCGCCAACGTAAACCTACAAGGCCAACTCCATTCCTTTTACCTCCACCGGACTTCAACCCTGCCGACCTTGAAGCTCTGGGCCTAGACGGAACTTGTGAGATCCAAATTGTCCGTTCAAGCAGCATGTGGTCCACCGGCACCCCCGATGTTGTTGAGTGCAGCATCATGAATGCCTACGTCAAGATGATTGAAAAGTCTGATCATTTCGTCTACATCGAAAACCAATTCTTCATTAGCAGCTGTGAAATCGAGGGAAAGAAAATAGAGAACCATATTGGCGATGCATTGGTCGAGAGAATCATTCGCGCTGCCGACAATGAAGAAGCATGGCGTGCAGTTATACTGATACCCCTTATGCCCGGTTTCCAGAACACTGTGGATACTGAAGGCGGAACTAGCGTGAGACTGATTATGCAATGCCAATATAGGAGCATTTGTCGTGGAGAGTCCTCAATCTTTGGTCGTCTGCGTGCTCGTGGTATCGAGCCCGAAGATTACATCCAGTTCTTCAGTTTACGATCATGGGGAAGAATTGGTCCAAAGAAAAACCTTGTCACAGAGCAATTATACATACATGCAAAATGCATGATTGTTGATGACCGGGTTGCTATCATTGGATCTGCCAACATTAATGAACGTTCCATGCTTGGCTCGAGAGACTCGGAGTGTGCTGCTGTCGTTCGGGACACTGACCTCCTCGAGTCTAGGATGAATGGCAAGCCATATCTGGTTGGACGGTTCCCGCATACCCTTCGAATGCGTCTGATGAGGGAGCATCTTGGCTTTGACGTTGATGAGATTGTTGAAGAATATACCTCTGCATTTGAAACAACGAATATAGACAGGACTCCCGAACACCTGCCCGATGTTGCAAGTCAGCCTGAACACGGCCCTGCTGATGGCGAAAATCAGGCTGAGAAAGATGATTTAGAGAGAAAGCAGAAAGTTCAGGAGGAGTTCCTGGCCCGATTTGAAGAAATGCACAGTTTTAATCATGACGTGGATTGGGAGCAAGCAGGCAATCCAAATCTCAAATCAAACAGGAAGCTTACCGCAGACGCCAGAGTGACAAGAAATGAGGACCACCGAAAAGACTTAGAAGGTCATGGAGTCGATCAGATGAAACGTAACGGAGAGATCGTTGGCACTACCGGTCGCGATACCGTCCTCAAGAACAGTGTCGAAGTTTTGGTTACAGGCAGAGTCAAGAATAACACGACCCCATCCACAATGCCATGCGACAATGCATCTGACGTAGCAGGCTCAATGGCCAACACTAAACAACCAACTGCCCCAGGTACGCCAGAGACCCACCCAAGGAGTGTTTCGACATCCAGCCCCCGAATGACAGGGCAAAATCGATCTGCTGCAGCCAACGCTACCGATGATCATATACAGCACTTCTCTCTTGACGCCACACAGCCGAAGAATACCTCGCATTTCCTTTTGGACGAACCGAGACGACCAATTCTCGACAAGGATTGTATGAAAGATCCGCTCCTCAACTCGTTTTATTTGGACACTTGGCAAGCCATTGCAGAGAACAACACCAAGCTCTTCCGGAGCGTATTCCGCTGCATGCCAGATAGCGAAGTTAAAACGTGGAAGGATTACAAGGAATATACGGCATATGCGGAAAGATTTGCTGACATGCAAAACCATTGCAATGCCTCAGCCGGAAGTCAGTCTTGCCCTCGTACCGG
>OJKM01000180.1_pt1 | contig 11468 bp, 17 predicted proteins | sample 1596631 | NCBI WGS metagenome assembly OJKM01 (sample SAMEA3904683, study PRJEB24821) | metagenome | biome: Builtin; feature: hospital; material: surface | place: USA | collected 2013-06-06 | reverse complement strand
CGGCATACGAGATCCTCTCTGGTCTCGTTGGCTCGGAGATGTGTATAAGAGACAGGAAGAGATCATGGCAGCCTCGAGTGGTGGATGGTTGGTTACAAAACAAGGATCGCTTGGTCTTGATACACAGGAGAGACACAGTTGGGTAGAGACACGAAGGAAAGGAGGAAAGAAAAGAAGTGAACGAGAGACAGAGACGCTATACAGATATGAATAACCGGCGAGGATGCTGAGGGTGTTGAACGACGTTGAAGTTGTTGGTTTCGTCCTTCGTCGTCGAGATGGAGTCACTCCCAAAAGCGCCCAGGCAGCAGCGTGTCACGTGTCCAGTCAGCTCACTAACGGAAACGGCCGCAAGGTGATGAGACATTATCATTCAACCCCCTTATTTTACTACCTCGCGAGCAAGAATCTCACGCTGAATCAGCCCGTCGATGTTGGGGGCGGCCGTTGACCAATCCCAGTGTCAAGAATGGAATGTATTAGTTGATTATACACCAGGAAGGGGTTATACAGTAGTAGTAAGTGGTTATTATAGCCATATAAACCTGTTCAACGCTGCAAACAAAGGGGCTCCGAAAACTCCAAGATGCCTATCCTAACTCACTTTGTCCATGCCCAAACCCATGCAAAGAATGTTACCCAGTTCTTTCTAGTTGGTCCGTGATCGGGGAATATTAACCTTCCCTTCCTGTGGGTTCCGCTCGTCGTTTGGACGCAGTTCCGCAGGTCGTTGGAGCACTCGGCACCCCAGGATGAGAAATGGAGCCCGTGTCTTCGTATCTTATAGCCCACAAACAGCAGAATGAAGACGGGCAGCTATTTGATATAGACCCCCTATTGCATCAGCCTTTGATCTGCATGCATCTGGATGCGTTGGGCGGTTTGACTTACGCTGATATATGAAACAATAAAAGCCCGGGTATCGAACGGATCGCTGAGGAATGCCGGTATCCCGTTGAAGACGAGTAATATAAAACATGACACCATGCCATAGCAGGCCTTCAGCCACTGCCCGTGCGATTTATAAGGATATCGTGGATTCTGCCGATCATACACGCCATTTTGCGACTCGGCAGTATTGCCGAGTGAATTGGCCTCCTGAAGACTATTTCGTGCAAGTTGAGTCAGCTCCAAGATCAAGGAAGCGTTGGGGCCCTCGCATCATGACACCTACGTTTGGTAAAAGCGCAAGTATGTCGCACATATGATCCCGTAAACAATTAGGAACGATACTGTGCAGTTGGACGAAAGCTCACGTAGCCGCTACAGCTCACAATGTTAGCCAGACTCAATTTGGCAGAACTTAAATTGGGAGGACAAGAGATTCCTCAAAATAGAATAGGCACACGTACATCGCCTGGACCTTTTCCGGGCCCCAGATATCCCAAAGCCAATATGGCCACGGTCGCCAGCACAGCTCTCGTTGGTACTCCAGCATGACATTGCTGCAGCCGCTTGGTTATAAACTCGGGTCCCGTTTGGTCTCTGAGAGCCAAGGTGTGCATTACCCGTGACGCAACATACACAGAGTTTACGGCACAGGTGAACGAGGAAAACAGATACATTCCGTTGAAAAACTCTCCTGCTGCCGGAAGGCCTGCTTCAACAACTGCAATCACAAACGGTGACTCGGTGGCCAGTGATACCGCTTCTCCATTGAGGAAAGGGTGATCGTATGGGACGAGGAAAGAACACGTTAGCATCGCCAGTACGTATAAAATGACGATTCGGAGTGTTATCTTTCTGGCCGCCATCTTCATGCACTCCGAATCAGCAAGAGATTTACTCTCGGCTGCCGTAGCTGCAAATATATCCACAGCCACATACGAGTATATGACATTCACGGATGCATTCCTATAACCAAGGGCAGACAATAGCCATAGTTAGCGGCCTGGAGCAAATCAAATGGTATGAGCGAATTACGGTACACACCAAACTCCGAGAAACCTTCCCAGCCCTCCGTCTATTACCCGAACAGAGCCATCTTTATTTTTGATATGGTATTCGGGGTTGAAGAAAGAGTATGGGGAGTCCCAGTCTTTCAATCCGTCGCTGTTAGTCATAATACACCTTCAAGTTATCAAGTTCTGATGTGAGAGCAACCGGAGTGAACCTACACTTTGTTCCGAGTGGCTTCTGATAGTACGCAGATTTCCTTGCTGTTAACCTCCGCATTAGTTGGAGTCCAGGGATGCAAAAACTGAATGGTATAGAAGTGAGGAGGTTTAACGTACGATTCATCGCACTGAGAATGACCATCATTACAATGAGAAGTATGATGAATATCATTTTGGCACTCCCAACGACGTACTCGAGCATGCCGAAATACTAACCCATTCAAACTAAGTGTTAGCCAGTGAAAAAAAATACTCTTTTCTTGCCATATATTTAGCCCACCTTGACTGGAAATAGGTTTATCAATGCAATGAGAACGATGAAAACGGTGATCCACACTGCGGTATCAACCCTCTCCCCTACTTCCCAAGTGACATCTGTCTTTCCATCCACATAACTATATCGGGCTGTTTCTGCAGCACCCACCATATTGTGGGTAGCTACCACTGCATAGGCGAACCTAGGGTTTGATGTCAGAAACGGGAGCTCACCAGCAGTATCCAGAGTATGCAACTGACCAATATGTCCAGCCGACCGCAAAACCCACTCCGCGATCTAGGAATCTTCGTGGGAATTCCATCACTGGGGCATTGACTGGCATTAAGGCGGTCATTTCTCCCAGACATGATATTACAGCGCCGACCACCGTCCCCATGAGTAAGTATGCGACAACAGCGCCGCCTGGCCCGCCAAGGGCGAGAATCATACCGCTTCCCAGGAATAATCCTACAGGACGTCGAGTTAGGAATACGATCCAAAATTCCATTCCAATCCAGCATATCTCTCACTCACCATTTCCAATGGTGCTGAAACGGGTTCGGTCGAGGTTAGCGTGTGCGACGTATTGTAGGGTTCAAAGATTAGCATACCCGGAGAAGGCGATCATCTGTCAACAGTTAGCCATGTTGTCAATTCAATATATACACATGTAGACTGGGACTACGGTTGATCTCACGTTAATTTGAACCTCAGGTAACACCCTCCTAGTTGTCGAGTTAATATAGAGTCCGAACATGCAATGAACTCATTATAACTATCCAAGAGTATCAATTACGACGACTGACCATAGGCTCTTCCCCCGAGTCTCGAATACTTCCTCCGCGTATACCGGCTCCGCTAGAAGTAGGCCACATTCTGGATGCGAGTCTCGCCGCGTTATGGGTCCTTGGACTATGGTCGTGTTGGAATCTTTAATACTCGACGCAGAGTTCTCCATGATAGTTGTATCGTCCATGCATGGTGCTCAGGGAATGTGGGGGCCTGAGCAGCAAAATGATGATGAGGAGTTTTATATATGAGGGGATAAATGTGTAGGATAGTTCTGATATTCTATATCGTCAGCTCTGGATATGCCCAGATGATATACAAGGAGCGACGGCACATTCCCTGCCACGATTATCGACGGGGGTATGTTTGGAAATAACCGCAGTAGTAGCCCTTTTAAGAATATTAGAGTAATAGGGTGAGAGGATGAAAACAGATGTGTACAGTGACTGGAGAACATCTTTGCCCGTCGATGAGGCTGAAGCCAGGGTATTTATATTTTTCCGCATGGGGACCGATGAATGCGCGGAGATCTTCCAACTGCATTGACCTCGCCCCTTGGACGGGTTACACGGCCCAGAGACAATCATTTCTTGGGCTATCTCTTGAAGAAGAGGGATGCGCAATCGCGTAATTCACAAATGTGGTTGGTTGTCTAGACCCCCTCGTGAGAGCTCCAGAGAGGCAGTTGATACACAGACTAGGCGAAGCATTCAGCCAGGAAGCTGCTGGATCTTCTTTGAGAGAGAAACATCTGCGTACGGAGTAGGCTGATTTTGATTACACGCAATGTAACTCCCATGCTGGGCAATATATGTATCCCTGTCACCACCATGTCTGGATGGGAGAAATTGTAGCAGGCATGCATATAACCCCTACACCCCCTTCGGTAAGGAAACCTATCCAAGCTACAACGCGGCCGCCCTCGACACAGGAATGAATTCACGGTTACAGACAAATCTGGATGCCCCGATTTTGGAGGCAGACCCCTCGATCGAACTCAGTGGATGAATACATCCCTAAACACCACATATGCTGGAGGCCATCATGCACGCCTGTATCAAGAACGATCGAAGGGCCTTGGCCTTGTGTGAAAGAATGGCTGGCTGCCTAGACTGTGACTTGGGAGGGCGAACTTTGTTGTTCAGAGGGAAAATGTTAAAAAATGCTGGGGGCAGACAGCAAGGCAATATGTGATTGGATAGGGGTCCCATGTTTCCATTGACCCGGGGAGAGGTCCCAGATGAGCGGCTGAGGAAGCCCTGCCGCGTCTGCCACGGCATGGGAACATGGAGCTGTGATGTGTTCTGGAAATGTCCCTGACTTATGGAGTATTCCGTACAAACTCCTTGCTAGTCGTAGAAAAGCGAGCGTGGCACTCCGTACGGAGGAAGGGATGGAGGCCGAAGCCACACTTTGTTCTCCCATCAGCGTTCGTTTGTCTGTGCCAGGCCACACAGCTCTTGGGATCGCCTCTGGCGCCTTGTCTCCTCGTATCTGTAGATCAGCACAGAAAAGGCAAAAAAAACTGGCATGTTCTCGTTTGTTTTTGTAGTTGCTTCGCTGAGATCCATGCTCGAAATATCAGCTCTGCAGCTGCCAAGGGAAGATCACGTGTTTGACGGCCTATTGTTGTTCCATTCCGGTAATATGAAGTCACGTGAATGTTTACTTAATAATGTATTATGTAATTTCAACAGCCAAAAATATCTCAGCGCCAACGTCATATCATCAACAGTTGTCTTCTTATGCCGGATTGCGTCGCGATGATGCTGCGTCTTGTATTAACGTTGTACGGCGTATGGGCTGGATGGTCAAGTTAGGGCTATCCTCGATGTTCCACGTTTGCTGTGCAACCTCGTGACGCCTTGTATCTTGCAGGGTGAAGTGAATCAATCCACAGCTTCAAGCGACATAACCGCTTTGTTTACTCCACGAGAAGCGACTCTCAACAGTATACGGAGTACGGATTATGGAGAACACGTTTAACCCATGGACTCCATACTTTGTACCGGCGAATCCGTACTTCGTTATGGGGTTACTACAGAGTACGGAGTACTTTCACACGACTATCACCAGCATCTTAAATACTTCGCACTTTGTTCCCAGGTCGCTGCGAACTAACTTATCGCATCGCATACTCCGTATCGAGCGCTCTTCCGTCGTTGCATCGACTCATTCACTCGCCAGCTCAATTGATTTGATTTAACCCTTGGGCCACAATCCATCAGGATTTCGTGTGGCTGTTCCCATGCTTCGCTCCAGCTGATGATTCTCGATAGCAGGCTATGATTCGTCGTCAGGATTCCGTGCGCTGATCAATTAACTGGTTTGGCATCGCGAACACAGCCTGCCTGCTGTGATGGGTTAAGTTTCACAGCCTGTTATGCACAAAGCCTCGAAGAACCGAAACTCGCTCCTCCTGCTCGCATCCACTACCGAATGAGGATTAGTCAGAGGGCTGATCGCCAACTTTATCAAAGCCATTGCCCTGTATGGAGACATGACAGACCGAAGATATAACGGACAGACTCTTTGTGCTCCGTACAGCCACCACCCTAAATGTGACAACAAGCCATTGGCTCGAATGAGGGAACCTGTCAATATTCTCACACTCCTACGGATTCCTGGTGAATTCATACAGATACAAATATTCAATGACTGGGAAGACGATTTACGGAGTAGTTACCATGCGGATACTCCGTATTCAAGTCAGCTCCCCATCCTTCAGCTGCTGAAGGCCCACTGAAATATCTGTTCGAAAGTTATGGAGCCTTTTCCCCGATTGCTTGTCGTTGCTTATTCCCAACCTGCGCTCTGAATGATTGGCCGTTTCTTTCCACGCTGGCAGCCTCAAAACCTTGACGACTTTCCACGTCAGCCTCACAGTCAGGCTATCGCTTCTTGACACAATCCATTCACTTCCCAACCGGTTTCCCCCTTTCTTTGCCTCTTGTTCCTTTTTCTGGGCTCTCAAGTACTTATATTTCCCTGGAATGCCGCCTCCTTGGAATTTGGACAAGCTTCTTTGCCAATCCTGCCAAGCCACGAGAAGAACTCCTCCCAAATCGTGTGATATTCTCTTTTCACGATGCGGCTCAAGAATATATTTCGCCGCAACTACACCGAGTCAAACTGGAGGAAACCTCTCCCTTTCATAGAAAGCCCGATTGCCTCCGAGGATGAACTCCTGGAGAAAAACAGCCATGGCTCCCATGATGGCACTCACGCTGATGCACGGCATCCGGGGGAGGCGGACAATTTGAGTACTCACGATGGTCCTGTTCTCAAGAAGAACCACGAAGCAACCACGATGGAGCTATTCTACGATCTCTTCTTTGTCGCTACGCTCGCCATTTTCCATGCTACTCACGAAATCAACACTTCTGACAGTAAGGCCTCGCCTCATTCTGCCTTTTACTCCGGTTAATGATTCTAATATCACTGCAGGTGTCAAGTCATACATAGCATTCATAACCATCCTGTGGTTTTGCTGGTTACAAGCGGCCTTGTTCGACATTAGGTTCTACACTGACTCTATCATTTCCCGCATCTTCAAGGCTCTTCACCTAGGCATCATGACTGGACTTGCGGTGCTGTCAGTCAACTTCAGCGTCACTAATATCCTCGAGCACCGCGGACGGTTTGCTAGCATGTGTTACCTTCTCATGGTGTCTAGATTTATTCTCGTCGCTCAGTATACGACCGTTGCTTGGTACCTGAGAGGTCATAAACAGACATTTACTGCTAAAGTTTTGGTTATTGCTACCCTCTTCGTCTCAGCAACAGTGTTCCTCGCCTTAGGAGTGAGCGCACACTCTATCCAGTCACCAAGAGTACACATCGCCTGGTATGTTGTCATAGCCTGCGAGGCTGTGTTCATGATTGCCATATCCAGCTTCTGGAAAGTCTTGTCCTTCAAGGGAACTCCAATCGTCGAGAGATTTGGGTGCCTTACGTTGATTGTCCTTGGGGAGGGTATTGTTGGAATGACCAAAGCTGTAAGGGACCCCAGCTTGTACTGACACTGTACGCAGTAACACAATAACTAACCAAATATTAGATCAAAAGCATTGCGCTCGGCACTTCGACTATATCGGGCACATCTGTTTCCCTAGTTATCTGCCATGTTCTTATCATATACTTCGTTTATATGCTGTACTTTGATCAAATTGACGTGAAGCGCTTTGGAACCATCCGTCAGCAGATCTGGGCACTCTTTCATTACCCGCTCCATGTCGCGATCCTCGTTACTAGTGAAGGAAGTCGTTCGTTCGTGCTATACGATGTGGCTAAGAGGATCTATGAAAATGCTCTCGTTGGACTCATGAGCAAGGTGAATCGAGTCCAGTCTGCTGCAGACTTGGTTCAAGGGCTCCAGGAGATTATTGTCGATATCTCCAGCAAGTTAAAATCGACTGATGGAAAACCTGATTTCACCCCTCTATACAAGAAGTTGTTGTCCTTCAAGGAGTTTTCTATAACCTCAGAAGAGGTTCGCGAGCTCCTGGAAGAGTTTCTGGCAGAATCTCTTGTCTGGATTATGCACACTTTTGGTATTGAAGTTAAGGAAGAAAATGGAGGGAAAACGCCAAAGGTAGGAAAGGAAGAGGGCAAGGCAGCTATCCAGGAACTCGTCCAGATTTCTAGCGCTGCCACCATCGTCTTCCGCTTCTTTTTTACTGCTGCCGGACTCACGCTTGTTCTCCTTGCCATTCTACACTGGTTCTCGAAGTCCCATAAAAGCCGTGCCGAGATGCTGAGCATTATTGTCACTACCACTATTGGCGTGTTTCTATCCTTGTTGGCTGTAATGTCCAACTTTGACAGTGCCGTGAAAGAGTCAGCTCTTGGGAATTACATTGATAGTGCTTGGGTTACTCCAACCGTTGCTCTCACGTATATTGGAGGTATTGTCTGACTCTGCCCCTGGTATCTTTGACTGTCCAAGGCTAACTACCCTGCCTCTAGTTATTGCAATCGATAATATTATTATCTGGGTATCTCATATACGCAGGCACAAAAGCGAACCTAGGGTGCAGTACGAACCCGTGTCTTGAACAAAAATTCTGTGCATATATATACCCAAATCCTGCAATACTCTGGTGCTCCCTGGTTTTATCCTAGTTTTTTCATTTGTTGAAGCAAAGGGCAATAATTTATTTACACTGTCAGCATTTAGCGTTTAACTCTTTTAATTCTTACTTTGACATCTTATACCCAGCCTAACGACCAAAGAGTGTGTAACCACTACCTGGCATGTGACTAGAAAATCTGTCCATAAGTAGGCCTTTGATGCATGTCCCAGTTACAAGGGGGACACGATAGATCAGGCCATCGTGTCATCGGTCAGATACGTGACAAGTGGCCTCGAAATTCCCTCCGGCTAAAATATTGGCGTAGTTATTTGGTTTGCTGCAACCCTCGAGCCTTCAGCCATGTCACTGACATGGAACCTTAACTAGCTAAGTAGTTGACATCGACGGTCCTGGTAACCCCGAGTAGTACGGAGTAACTCAAGGGGCTTCGAGGCCAGGCCGCCAGTTACCAACCAGATGGTAAATGCTCAAAATGAGGAGAACTGCATATATCTTGGGCGAGAATGCTACAAAATCGGTTCGATATCGTATTATTTTGTTTCGATGCTGATGCATGAACCACATCAGTAGTATGTCTTGATGTCTTGTCATGTGTCATGTGAAGGCGTCTTTTTGGGTTCCTTCCTTTCGAAACTTTAAATGTGACCTTGCTGACTAACAAACTTAAAGGGCTAGCACACGTGATTCTCTCGGTAAATACATTATCCTGAGCCGAGCCGAGGTCCGAGTTCCAATCCCGGCTCGCGCCAAAAGAAGCTGCCCAGTGATAAGAAGCGCGGCAGCAGCAAAAGACGAACATCTTCGTCTTCCATATGATAGCCAGTGTATTATTTGATCCCCTTTTTGCGCTTCGTCTTCTTCACTTTGCTAGTCGTCTTTCTTTTCTGCATATATCTGTGCCCGCTTTTCCCAATAGACTGCATACTGTTGTCTAGCTTATACCTCGAGCATGGCATCCAAAGTCCCCGCTGCGCCAGTCCCGGCACAAAAGGAACCAGAAGCTCCCTCAACCACAACGAACACTACACTTGCACAAGTCCGCTCGTTTGTAGCTGGTGGTGTTGGTGGTGTCTGTGCCGTTGTGGTTGGCCATCCCTTTGACCTGGTGAAAGTGCGACTCCAGACCGCAGAGCGAGGTGTCTACACCGGTGCCATAGATGTTGTTAAGAAGACTATCGCCCGGGAGGGTGTAGCAAGAGTGAGTAACCTCCCCCCCTTTTTTTTTTAATTGCATATTCGTCTTGCCTTGTTCTGGTTACTGATTTTCTCTGCTGTCTAGGGACTATATGCCGGTGTCTCTGCTCCCCTAGTTGGAGTCACTCCAATGTGTACGTGCTTCTTCAGCCCTCTCTCAGATTATTCTTGCTTGCAACTAACACGTAACGTATTCTGTAGTTGCTGTTAGCTTTTGGGTATGTGCCCGCCGCCTTGTTCGCTTTGCCATATTTTCGTGTCGTTCTGACGATCTGACTGTGTACAATAGGGGTATGATCTAGGGAAGACCCTTGTTCGCACCTTTTCAGACGTCCCTGTTCGCAACAACACCCCTCAATTCACCATTGCCCAGATATCTGCTGCCGGCTTCTTCTCTGCGATTCCTATGACCTTGATTACGGCCCCTTTTGAGCGAGTCAAGGTGCTGCTTCAGATTCAAGGACAACACCCGCCACCTGCTGGCCAAAAACCAAAGTACAGCGGTGGACTTGACGTTGTTCGGCAGCTATACAAGGAGGGTGGAATCCGCAGTGTCTTCCGCGGGAGTGCCATGACGCTCGCCCGCGACGGTCCCGGATCTGCTGCTTACTTTGCTATGTACGAATATGTTAAGCGAAGCTTAACCCCCAAGGATGCAGATGGTAATGTCACAGGAGAGCTATCTCTGCCTGCCATCCTTACTGCGGGAGGAGCTGCCGGAATTGCGATGTGGATACCTGTTTTCCCTGTTGATACCGTCAAATCACGGCTGCAAAGTGCTCCCGGAAAACCGACTATCGGCGGCACTATTAGAAGTATTTATGCGAGCGGCGGCTACAAGGCATTCTTCCCTGGGTTTGGTCCTGCTCTTGCAAGAGCAGTCCCTGCCAATGCAGCAACTTTGTAAGAAACATCCATGCCCCATTTATTACATTATGGATCTTTGCTGATATTCCTGTGTTGCAGCCTCGGTGTCGAGTTAGCTCATAAGGCAATGACGAAGTTGTTTGATTAATTGCATTGCTCCTTAAGAGTTTCGACCTTGTATATGGCTGTAGAGGACCTGGCCTCTGATATAACCCCTCCATCCTTTATTCCTGGAGTGGATGATAACCTATGATATGATAGCCCTCTTGGTGCTAATTTTGGCGTTTTTTGTGTCTTCATACTTCCATCGCCAGCTGAATTATATTATACTGTGCATGTCCCTGTATAGATTTAGGCATTTCTCTGGATATAAAAGTGCCTTGCTTCGTTTGATATTTTAGATGGTTTTGAATCTCGGGTGTTATATCAAAACTTCTTATTACTCTGACCGCTTTATCCCATCTTCCCCAACTGTACTCTTAGTAAACCCTGGGGGGAGGAGTGATTATGCCTTAAACTTGCCTCCACAGTAAGGGCATTCATCAAACCGTTCAAGGAGTTTTGCCAGTAGCCCTTTGGTACCTTCGATACCCATCGCTTCACTAGTGTTATCCAGGCACTCCCTTCCACATCTACAGCATCCCTTTGAAATGGATGGGTTCTGGATGGACAAGAATGTCAACGCACACCGAGCTATACATCAATATTTATTAACACTGGACCCAACTAAAGTCATCAGGATGCATGGATACAGATATAAGGATTCATTACATACCAAATAAGTGACCTCCCACACATTGTGACTCTACTGGAGAAAACCATTCAATCCCGCCGCCACAGATATCGCACTGTTCGAATACGCCTGCTCCGTTGCTTTCGAGTTGCTCTGTTGATTTCGGTGGTATTGTAACAGCTTTCAGTTTGTCCGATCCTTCTGCGAGATCCTCTAGCATGGATATTTCGAAACCTAGGTCTATGCTAGACTCGCGGGCTAAATCTTGTAGTACTTCCTTTGCAAGAGAAGATGATTCCAAGGCCGAATGAAATATCGTAGAGCAAGCAGCCGCATATAGTAGCTTTCGCAACCATAGGTCGTCCGGAGATTGTGGCTGCTTATTCGCCAAAGTGAAAGCTATAACCTTGCCTGCG
>OJKM01000179.1_pt1 | contig 11471 bp, 8 predicted proteins | sample 1596631 | NCBI WGS metagenome assembly OJKM01 (sample SAMEA3904683, study PRJEB24821) | metagenome | biome: Builtin; feature: hospital; material: surface | place: USA | collected 2013-06-06 | reverse complement strand
TAAGGAGTCGTCGGCAGCGTCAGATGTGTATAAGAGACAGCCATAGACTGCGATACGTAACTATTCTAGTGGATTAAAACAAAGGCTACAGGAGCCAAATATGATCTCTCCAGCTCCTGCGCAAAGCCCATGTCGATACAGGAGCTAAAGGAGCTCTCTGAAGACAAGTCAGAATCTAACCAGGGTCCCTTGCCGGCGCAGCTTCTGTCCAAATGTCTCGGGTATGGCGAGATGGCAGGTTCGAAGGCGCTGCGGTCGACCCTGGCTGGCTTGTATTCCGTCAAGACGCCTCTGCCGCTGCCAATTGATAATATTACTATTACCGCCGGTGCTTCTCCGGCTAATTATTTGGTCTTCCAGGCTCTATGCAAGCCCGGGGATCATGTCATTGTTCATTATCCAACTTATCAACTGCTGTATGCCGTGCCTCAAACTCTGGGCGCAGTGGTTAGTTTTTGGCAGTCGAAAGAGGATGATAAGTGGAAGCTGGACGTTGAAGAGCTGAAGACTCTCATCAAGCCGAATACTAGGATGATTGTGCTAAAGTAAGTAGTTAACTAACGATCCCTTTGTGAAATGAGAAGCTTTGATTAAATGTAATCTGTACGAGTACAGCAACCCGCAAAATCCCACAGGTGCAATCATCCCTCGGTCAACATTGATCGAAATCATAACCGTGGCCAGGGAGAACTCGATTGTGGTCTTCAGTGATGAAATATTCAGGCCCCTATTCCATTCTATCCACCCTGGAGATAAGGAGTTCCCGCCCTCAGCACTCTCCCTGGGCTACGATGATGTAGTAGTCACCGGATCAATGTCCAAAGTCTACTCGCTGCCTGGTATCCGCGTTGGATGGATTGCATCTCGCAACAGGGCACTCATCGACAAGTGTACAAAACTGCGAGCGTACACGACTCTGTCCGTTAGCCAGCTCGACGAAGCAGTGGCTGCGTATGCCCTGGATGGTCACTGCTTGCATGCGCTGCTGAAGCAGAACACAGACCTCGCACGGGAAAACCTCGTTCTTCTCGAGTCGTTTATAGAAAAACACAAGTGGGCCTGCGACTGGGTTAGGCCAGTTGCTAGCAGCGTTGCATTCGTCAAGTTCTCAAAAATGGGGAAGCCTGTAGACGATCTCGAGCTCTGCCATCAGCTTCTCCAGGAGAAAGGAGTATTGCTGGTTCCCGGATCACAGGGGTTTGGCTCCAACAGCTTGTTTGCAGGATATGTTCGTATTGGGTACGCTATTGATATGGAGGAGTTTAAGACTGGATTGGCTTTGTTGAAGGAGTTCATGGAGGAGTATTATGAGAATGTCCCACTGGCAGGTGGGCGAAAGCTTGCAATACGATAGAATCTTTGGGTAATATATGGAGCTACTTACGAAATCCACCTCTGACCTTCAAGCGTGTATAATATTTTTAGTGTAAATTTAAGTAGAGAGGGCCATTATTTAGGGCCGTCGGAAATGTCAAAGGACCCAAAGCGTTGTTTTAAGCATTGCTCGCTTCGCTTATACTCCGTATGATCTGCCCTCTGGAGTTTTCTCGTGGCTGTTTCATTCCATTGATGAACGCCAAACATTTTCCATATTGACAGAGCTACTCCGTATTGCAGAGGATAGAAGATTTCTCGTTCCCTATCCTGCCCATCAGTCATCTGAGACGGTTATTGGAGCAGCACGAAGCATGACTTTTTGACTCTGGCGATCATCACTGCGAGTATTCGGTAGCATCGGACTTGAGTGAAGTCGGCGCTATTGAGCGACGGAGGACAATCCATGAGTCAGGAGATGTTCGCCCGTCCAGCGTGGTTGGCCGCGGTCGGAAGAGGATAGGTGGACCAGGCATTCAAAGAATTTATGGAGTACGGAGTACTTCATACGAAGAACAAGTCGAAAACATGCGGAGAAAGCGCAAAAGAGAGCTGTCGATCGCTTTCTAGAATAATATCTAGCCTCCAGTGATGTGCATGCGACGGGGCTTAGCCAACACTGATCGGCACAGATGGCAGGTGACGGCAGGATAATTGGGCAGAAAGGTCTCCAGGCCATCAGAAAAAGCAGAATGTGGACTGTCCATTCACGAAAATGACTGTACTCTTTTTTGATCGTCAAGAAGGTGAGCAGTTGCATGGTCGTTGGTCACTCGTTGCATGCCTTTGTTAGCTCCTTAGCTGTGCGGCTGACCGGAACATTTTACAAGTCGCCTTGGTAAGCGACACGAGAGCGTAAGTTCTTCGTTCCGGGGGCGGCTATTTTCCTTTCTTCAAGGGGAAGAGAAAGCCGTTTGGCTCCGAAAAAAAAAACTCAAGGGGCCCTGTAGGAGTACGGGATGAGACAGCTCATCTTCAGCAGCCCTGGTGCCGCTTCGTCTGCTCCTGGCTCTGCTCCTGACTCCGCCCATAGTAGGCTGCAAATATAGTCGCCACGTTGAAGTGTCCCTCCTACTCCGCCTTGGCTGGGGTAGTTCATGATAATGCCCAGGAAATAGTAGTTAAGGGTTCTTGAAGTGTTGTGGGATCTCACTAAGATTCCTCCCGAGCCAGACAGGAGTTTCAAGCTTGCTGGGCCGGCTGGCTCAGGGAGGAAGATACCGACTAGACACACTCATATTCTACGGACGAGCGGATGGCTAGCAGTGTGCGTTGCAATGATCGGGAACCAAGGAAGGCCTCACGCCAAAAAAAAAAAAAAAAAAAACCGTTTCTTTGGGCTCTCCCTCGATGTTCACCCCGGAATTCGACAGCACAAGCCGGGAGTTTCCGAATGCTTAGCATTTCTTTCATCCTTCCATACCTGTCGAAGATGATGCCCAGGAGATCGCCTCTTTGGGAACATGAGGCATATGGAAGCCTGTTTGCTGGATATAACGATCCTCGCTGGTAACCCTCAACTTAGGTTCGACACATGCCATGGGCCAGGGGTACGAGAGGCTAAATGGCCTAGGGTCCCGGAAATCATTTTAAATTAGAGAAAGAAAGTGGACTTGGAGGGATCCATGCGACTGCAAACCGGGGCAATAGCACCGACCACCGGGCAATTATAGTGGAAGTATATATCACTCTGCCGAACAGTCGTCTCTGATACGATAAGATATGTACCAAGGAGACGACAGGCGGTCGCGAGAACGTGTTGCAACCGGATATGAATCCATCCTCTCTGGTAGACGACATATTAATGACAGTGTAAATAGAACTATAATAGCCGACAACACGGAATGCTACCTCGAGTTTTTCTGGAAACGGGCTTCATATCTGCTGTACTTATCGTTCTGTGGAGATGCCTTCCACGCATGCCGAGCCGGGATACGACTGAGGAAGGTTAGCTTGTTGTTTGCTGCATCCTGACTTGCATCCGAACTCACGATGACAGCCCGCAGCCTGGTGCAGTCCGACCTCCGATTGACTGCTTTATGCAGTGTTTATCCCTTCCCCAGAGCTTTTTGCCACGGACAAGCTGGCTCCCCGGTCTTTTCCCGCCTTCCCCACAGAGCATGCGACGGCAGACTTGTTTGTCGATGAGGTCTTGTTGTTGTTGTGGCCGCATATGCAGTTATAGCGGTGGTTGTAGTTAGTTGGTTGGTTGTGGTTGATGATATGGCGGGTGTCGTGATAGCCATCGCTTACGGTGGACCGCACGGACTTGTGCTCGCCCAAAATTTAAAAAAAAAAAAAAAAAAAAAAAAAAAGGCTGTTCGTAGATCGGCTCAACCACAACTCGCTGTGCCTGAACATCTGAACATCACCATCTCCAGCAACCGCAGGCTGAAGAAGTATGTGGTCGACATGGATGCCATCGAGGGCGTGGGAGGTGACGAAGGCCAAGAGAGAAAAAGGGGCTTTGGACAGGGGAAGGCCCTGGTCGGCTGGTCCATCAGATCTTCACGTCAAACCATCAACCTGCGACTCTGCTTTGGCAACGACAGCTGCCTCTGTGCTGTTTGGGCGGCCTCGAACTGCGTTCTTTGAAGCCTTTTTTCAGGTACCATGCAAGCTTAGCACCGGCTTTTGGCCGTCCTCAAACACTAGCATGCTTCGTGGAGCGGGAGCCATCGCAGAAGGGGCAGGCGATGAGACGCCCATGGAGCGATCATCCTACCAGCATGTCTTTCCCCGCAAGAACAACCAAGTAGCGTCGTGAAGGATGGAAAAGGCCATCTGAGAGGGACAGACAAGCTGAGAGGAAGAGGGCAGAGCATGTCTCATCCGAGCCCAGCCGGGTGGACGTCTTCATGTCTCGATATGTCTTCGATGCCTCGTTGTAGGACCCCCCTTACGGAGATCTACACTGCAACCCCAGATGAGCCAGAGGACGTCTGCCAATGACAGTTACATCCAGGCTGCAATTGTTATGTCATTATTATTATCATCATTAGAAACAGCATTACCAGCATCAATCGAGCTAGATGGAGGCAAAAGACCGCCGGCCGCATGCCTGCAATTACTGGCGAACCAACGAACTCCCGCTTACTCTGAATCTGTTCCTTTCGGACCTCACTACGCTTGACGGGACATGAATGGAGTTAGGCTGTGACCTAATATTTCCCAGGATACGGGTCTGATGTTTGATATATGGACTGGCAGAACCAGCAGCACCAGGACGACGTCTGTGGTAGGACGATATACAAGCCTCGGCATGACCGACTCAGACGATCGACGGGGCTGAAGCTGCGTTAGCTCCCCAGTGGAAGCGCGAGAAACCCCGTATAATATCTCCCCTTGCTTGGCGAACAAGGGCAGGCCAGTTATCAGTTATGCTCCGTCTTCACTCCTTTGCCTCCTTCTGATATGATTGAGGTTTGACACGGACCGAGATGAGCGGGGATTCTTCCATCCATACCATACAACCAGACACAGTCCAGCACAATCAAGCTCTCTTGGCCGGGCGAAAGCCTTCCTAGGCTGCATGCTAGTTGGCCTAGCTCACGAGGAAACATCATGGAAGGCCAAAGTGCAAAAAAAAAATTATACCCTAGGACCGTATCCTCATCCACCATACCCTGGGCACAAGACCAAGAGACCCGACACGGCAGAGATGATAAATGGGAATTAGCAAGGGTGAAGGAGCTCTATATAAGATGTCGAAGATGTCCCTCGAAGTCCGTTCAGAAGAATCAAGCCAGAGTTCCTGACTCGGACAACAAGCCTGACTCCTTCACATCCTTCCTTCACTCTCTTATTTCTAGTTTGGTCTTTCAAGTGAAGCAGGTATTCTCTGAAGACAGACACCATGCACGGACTTTTGCTTGCTGGCCTCGCGGCAGCTTTGCCCTTGGGCGTTGCTGGTCTTCCAGCCCGTCAACAATCTGGTCTCAGCCCTCGCGGCGTTGATATCAACCCTTACCGCTTTGCCTCCATGGCCAAGTACTCCGAGCACAAGTCCACCTCCCAGATGGTGCACTCCTTCTCCTACTCCAAGGATGATGACTACGTTGCCACTGCCACCAAGCTCGTCAAGAGCACCTTCCCCAACATGACCTTCCGCACCGTCAAGGACCACTACATTGGCACCAACGGCATTGGCCACGTCCACTTCAAGCAGACTGCCCACGGCATTGATATCGACAACGCCGACTTCAACGTCAACGTAAGTATATTCTCTCACGTTGGTCATTCAATGGCCCTGGAATTATACTAATAGACCGTTATAGATTGGACGTGATGGCAAGGTCTTCACCTTCGGAAACTCCTTCTACGAGGGAGAGATGCCAAAGACCAACCCACTGACTAAGCGTGACTTCTCTGACCCCGTCAAGGCCCTCCAGGGTGCTATCAAGACCTTGAAGCTTCCAGTCAAGCCACAGAGCGCTAAGGCTATGCCAATGAAGGAGGCCGAGACCTTCAAGTTCGAGGGTACCTCTGGTGCTCTCTCCGACCCAATGGCCAAGCTCGTTTACATCCAGAAGGATGGCAAGCTCCACCTCACCTGGAGAGTTGAGACCGATGTCGGTGACAACTGGCTCCTCTCCTATGTTGATTCCAAAGAGACCGAGACCGTCCACAACGTTGTCGACTACGTTGCCTCTGCTGACTACAAGGTCTTCGCCTGGGGTCTCAACGATCCAACTGAGGGCCAGCCCACCATGATCAAGGATCCATGGAACACCACCGGCACTGGCTCTCCATTCACCTGGCACGGAGACGGCCAGATGGACTACACCGTCACCCGCGGTAACAACATTGCTGCTCAGGACAACCCAAGCGGTGGCGAGCAGTGGGAGAACAACTACCGCCCAGACAGCCCCGAGCTCAGCTTTGTCTACGAGTACAGCGAGCAGATGGAGCCAGATCAGTACAAGGACTTTGCTATCACCCAGCTGTTCTACACCACCAACACCTACCACGACGTTCTCTACGCTCTCGGTTTCACTGAGGAGGCCGGTAACTTCCAGATGAACAACAACGGCAAGGGAGGTGAGGGCAACGACTTCGCCATCTGCAACGCTCAGGACGGCTCTGGCACCAACAACGCCAACTTCGCTACTCCCCCAGATGGCCAGAACGGCCGCATGAGAATGTACACCTGGACTACCGCCCAGCCATCCCGTGATGGTGACCTCGAGGCCGGTATTGTCATCCACGAGTACACTCACGGTCTATCCAACCGTCTCTGCGGTGGTCCTGCCAACTCCAACTGCCTTAATGAGCTCGAGGCCGGTGGTATGGGTGAGGGCTGGGGTGACTTCTACGCCACTGCCATCCGTCTCAAGCAGGGTGACACCCACGACACCGACTACACCATGGGTGAATGGGCTGCCAACATGAAGGGCGGTATCCGTGAATACCCATACTCTACCAACATGCAGACCAACCCCTACACTTATGCTGATGTGCAGGGCATGGACGAGGTCCACGGCATTGGTACCGTCTGGGCCACCATCCTCTACGAAGTCCTGTGGAACTTGATCGATGAGCACGGCATGAGCAAGAACATCATGCCCAAATTTGTCAACGGTGCTCCATCTGACGGCCGCAATCTTGCCATGAAGCTGGTCCTCGACGGAATGACCCTCATGCCATGCAACCCCAACTTCATGCAGGCCCGTGATGCCATCATCGATGCCGACCAGGCCCTCACCAACGGCCAGAACAAGTGTGCTCTCATGAAGGCCTTCTCCAAGCGTGGTCTTGGTGCCAACTACAAGCACGGCAAGAACCGTGTCAACAACTTCGACATGCCCGCTGACTGCTAAATCCAACGCATAACGGAGTATCATACACATGTTTTGACATACTTGAAATGTCCTACTTTTTGATTATCTCTTCGCCTTTATCATGTACATAGTTTTTTGACAGGCAAGGGAGTGTACATAGCAAGCATCAATTCAATTTTCACTTTAGCTGAACCTCCTCCACCTTTCTTTTCAGTTTCATCCACTGTTACTCGACACTATACCTACGACTATTGATTAGTATTGACGGGTCATATTGATTGAGGCTGCCACAGGCTGGTAGAGTGACTGATAGCCGTACCCTCAAACCGCGTCTCAGTGTGCCAGCCAGCATCAAGGATCCATCTCTCGCGGTTCCAGCATGTTTCATCCCACCCGCAAAAGGAAATTATACCTGATACTGTTCCAGACGCGTCAGACAGAGCTGCCTTGCACACAGGCTATCGACATCCACTGTTCATTTCCCTGAAGACCGTCTCTAGCTATCCAGCCTGTCGGTCGAGACATTCAAATAAACAATTAAAGACGCGGAAACATGCAAGGATGACCCTCTGCCGGTGTGAAACTCAGCTGTCGGAGCCATGCAGGCGCAAAACTAATTCTCCCACTCCCGAGATGCATCAGATGGCAATGACATGGCTGGCCCATGGTACTAGGTGTGGCTTGGGATCCCTCGCGTCGCTTAAGGGCTCGACTTCAGTCTGGGCGAGTTGGCCAGGGGGCCCAAGTTATCGAATGGACTGTTCTTTGCTTGTTTTCGAGAGTATCACTTGGAAAGAAGCATCATAACACTGGCTGTATTTTTCTAGACATAACGGACGTTGGCAGATTTTTCGACGGGCCTTGCTGGCCTCCCGATTACTGCCTGGCTTGTTCTCCTGATGTCGGCAAGGCTCCCGCATACACTACTCTATATACCCTAAATATTACCCCAGGCATGGCAAGGGGCTTCTATGGCTATGTCTTCCGGAGACTCAGAGTACCAAGGAGGACTCTATGTTGAATGGAACCCATTGCATGATCTCAACGATAAAGCATCTACTGTCCTTAAGATATCGTGTCAGAATCTAAATATTGCTTTGGATATGAGATCTTCGGCAGCTCACCAACAAGCCATGGCTAAGGGCCACTCGTAAACGTTATGGTGCCAAAGACAGGCCCTGTGCTGTGGTTTCGGCCAATGTGAAGCCAGCTATTCTTCCATTATGCCCCGGCATAAAGATCTTCTCCCTACAGTGATCAAGGAGCAAATGGTATTATATCCGTGCCAATCAAGAGGCTCATCATATGAACTTGCATACCTTTCCAGTGCATACCTAGGTTTACGCCATGACTAGAGTGAAGCCATGGGAGTTCGGAAGGGCAATACTTTATAAAGTTGACGAGAGACTATAAAAGCGATGATGACCCGGAACAGCCACCTTTGTACAGCAGATCCCCCGTTTTTGAGCTGCCATTGGGAGCTTAGAGTGTTTTCGTCTGAGAGCTGGACGCGGATCCTACCAAAAGATGTCCAAACAGAATCTACTTCGGAATGTTTTTGAACGACAATATCTTGATGGAAAGCTGTACGGCCACAAGTTCCATTGAGAATAATCATGGGGATCACAGTGATGGGTGTCTTCCCGGGATCATGAGATGGCCTTCCTCCTGCGCCTAGAGAATCACTTGGAGCATTCTATACCTACGTCTTGACAAAACGTAGCTGTCTGGGGCTATCCTTGAGGCCAATAACTATTCTATAGTACCTTGGTCGACATATCTATCTCTCCTTGCGTTTGATAACTATGCAGAGATGCTTGAAGCATGAAGCAGCAGTAGTAGCAGTCAACGGCAGCTCAGAGTCTTTTAAAGTCGTAGTACCAGTTATTCATTAATGATACACCGGCATGTCTGCAGCATCCGCCGTCCGCGGTTATTTTATATATTGTCAGTATTTCGGCGGCCCTTTCGTCCTGCATGCTGGGCGTTCGTATCCCTGGCCAAAACCCCCTTCACATGCCGCTGCCCCAGCGCTGGGAGATCTTGTCCCTTGCTGCGACGACGCCGAGTGCAGCAGCCAGCCAGCAGCCAGCCAGGCTCTTTTCTCGCACGCCTTCTCGCGGCCTGCTGCGTCCTGTCCTCTGCCTTCGCCCGCAACCCCGAACCATCTAACTTAAGCAGATCAGCGCCGCCTTCAGACTTGCCGAGGTTCATCCCTTCACGCGCTGCCGCCGCTTCTTTCTCGCTCCCACCGAGAGGCCTCAACCAGCCCGCCGCCCGCCGCGTCTTCCCCTTTTCCCCATACTCGGTCTCTTAACATATATTATTCCCGATCGGCCCCGTCGCGCGGCTTCTCCTATCGTTGCACCATGATCTCTGCGGCCGGGAGATCGCTCATTGACGACAGCTGGGACGGGAGGATCGAGATCAGGTACCGTACGAGGGCGAGCTATTCGACAGTTAGGTTGACTACCTTGATCCGCGCTCTTGCCACCGTGTGAGCCTTTTGCGCATAGATTTTAACTACTAGGTTTAAGACGGAGCTCCTCTCTTGCATCATCTGGCAGCCATGAGCGTCCTTGAGAAGATAGGCAGCATGGCATCCATGGCAGGTAGGGAACCACTGCGGTGTCCTCGTTCGTTATCGTCTATCAGCTTAGCAGTCGGCTAATTCGTTCTGCGGTTCTTCAAAGCAGGACTGCCAGACCTACCAGATATACCCCTATCAGTGGCCGGTCCAGCTGCTGTTGCGACATTTGCCTACCTGAACGCAAGGCTAGCCATTTCCCACGACCTAGGGCTGATAACAAGATACGTGCGAGCACTCATACGAGGAGCCCTCAAAGACCGGAGCAACAAGTGGAATCACTTCTATCTGCTGGAGGAATTCGCCCTGGACCCCAAGAAGGCAAAGGAGGTTTTTATCGTGTACCAGGGCAAAGAGTGGACGTACCGGCAGACCTACGACATCGCCCTTCGATACGGAAACTGGTTCAGGAACGTTCACAATGTCAATGCCGGAGAGGTCGTTGCAATGGACTTCATGAACTCGGCCACCTTCGTGTTTGTCTGGATGGGATTATGGAGTATTGGTGCCCTTCCGGCGTTCATCAACTACAACCTGACGGCTGCTCCATTGGCTCATTGCGTCAAGGTGTCTACTGCAAGGTTGCTTCTAGTAGACAACGAGGTCAGACATGCTGTTCCGCCAGAAATGGTTGAGAAGCTAGGAGCTCCGGACTTCAGGGAAAAGGGAGGCGCCGTGGAGGTGGTGTTCCATGACGAGAGCTTGCAGGCCAAGATCTTGCAGAGAGAACCCTGGAGAGCTCCAGATACGGATCGACAGGGTCAAGCGCGGTCTGATGCTGGAATCCTCATTTATACAAGCGGTACCACGGGCATGCCCAAGGCGGCCATTCTCCCCTGGGCAAAACTCCTTCTCGCGGGAACATTTGTTTCTAAATGGTTGGGATTCTCGAAATCTGATCGCGTTTACACGGTATGTCGTCTTTGTCTAGCGGCTTGACTGACTATCAAAAGTCTAACGATATCAAACTAGTGTATGCCACTCTATCACTCGACAGCTGCGGTCCTAGGATTCTTCGCCTGTTTAGCTAGTGGAACCACTCTTTGTATTGGCCACAGGTTTTCTGCTTCTCATTACTGGGATGATGTACGAGCTACTAATGCCACGGTCGTCCAGTATGTTGGAGAAACCATGCGCTATCTCCTAGCCACTCCAACCCAAAAGGACCCTGAGACCGGTGAAGATCTCGACAAGAAGCACAACGTTAGGCTGGCATATGGCAACGGACTACGACCAGATGTTTGGGACAAAGTCAAGGAGCGATTCGGAATCCCAACGATAGGCGAGCTTTATTCGGCTACCGAGTCGACCTCTGGACTATGGAATCTTTCGTCCAACAGCTTCACTGCCGGATCTATCGGACGGTCTGGCCTGATTGCCGACCTGATTCTCGGTACTTCTGCCGCCATCGTCAAGCTCGACCATGACACGGAACTGCCATGGCGAGACCCAAAGACGGGACTGTGCCAGCGGATGCCCCGAGGCGAGCCGGGAGAGCTCCTATATGCCCTGGATGCGGCAAACATCAAGGATAAGTTCCAAGGATACTTCAACAACCCCAACGCCAGTAACACCAAGGTCCTACGAGATGTCCTGAAGAAAGGTGATGCCTGGTTCCGCACCGGCGATGTCATTCGCTACGACGCCGAGGGACGATGGTATTTCTCCGACCGCATCGGCGACACCTTCAGATGGCGAGGAGAGAACGTATCCACCAACGAGGTTGCTGA
>OJKM01000178.1_pt1 | contig 11483 bp, 5 predicted proteins | sample 1596631 | NCBI WGS metagenome assembly OJKM01 (sample SAMEA3904683, study PRJEB24821) | metagenome | biome: Builtin; feature: hospital; material: surface | place: USA | collected 2013-06-06 | reverse complement strand
GGCATTAGGGCTATATAAGCTTGCCATTCGTATGGGATCTGATTTCATTGACCTAGAAATATCGTTCCCAGATAACCTACTGCACGCAGTGACCGAGATAAAAGGATATTCCAAAATCATTGCATCCCATCACGATGTCAATGGCCAGCTCTCGTGGTCTAACGGATCCTGGATCCAATACTATAACAAAGCTTTACAATATGGCGATGTAATCAAACTCATTGGCGTTGCTGAATCTCTTGACGATAACCTAGCTTTGCAGCAATTCAAAGCTTGGGCAGAGAGATCCTACCCCATCCCAATGATTGCTATCAATATGGGCAATAAAGGGCGCCTCAGCCGTATACTGAACCGGTTTATGACTCCTGTTTCACATCCTGCTCTTCCCTTTAAGGCTGCACCAGGACAGCTCTCCGCGAAGGAAATTCGACAAGCTCTCACGCTCATGGGTGAGTTGGATGCTAAGGAGTTCGCTCTCTTTGGGAAACCCATATCCGCTTCAAGATCTCCTGCTTTGCACAACACACTCTTTGCTGAGGCCGGCTTCCCACATGAATATGGCCGTTTAGAGACAGACAACGTCGAAGATGTCAAGGAATCCATCTACTCGGAAGAGTTTGGCGGTGCTTCAGTGACTATTCCGCTGAAGGAGCGCATCATGGAACTACTGGATGAAATTTCCCCTGAAGCCAAGATCATAGGTGCCGTAAATACCATTGTTCCTATCGTCGAAGAGGGTAAAGCAACTCGGAAGTTGGTTGGATATAACACCGACTGGCAAGGTATGGCCCGATGCTTAAAGGATGCTGGAGCAATATATTTGAAAAAAGGAGAATCTGCCCTTACCATTGGCAGTGGTGGTACTGCTCGAGCGGCTATCTACTCGCTTCATAGCATGGGATATTCCCCCATCTATCTTGTTGGGAGAACGCCTGCAAACTTAACTAAACTCGCATCCAGCTTCCCAGCTGAATACAATGTCCAGGTTGTTGAGGACATCAAATCAATCCAAACCTTTCCCAAGGTAGCAATTAGCACCATACCCGGTGACCAGGAAATTTCCGAGCCTTTGCAAGAATTGATTGCCCTTATTATGAAGGATGGTCAAGAGAGCTCTGAAAAATGCATTATACTGGATATGGCTTATAAACCTGATGTGACAGCTATTGCACAGCTAGTATCACCTGCCGGTTGGAAAATTGTTAAGGGGCTAGAAGTTCTCGTTGCCCAAGGGGTCTATCAGGTACGGTTAAGGCTCCCTTGAATACGTGTGTAGTTTAATGTACAAGCTAACATTGCTTTTGGTAGTTTGAGCACTGGACTGGCCTGGTACCAGTTTATGAAGATGCATGGGTATGACTATTCCTTTGGCAACCCTTATTTCTACTTAGTACGCTAATGATAGATCCTTCCAGGCTGCCGTTATGAACAATTAAATCCATATCTTAAGCACCTGCTTGTTCCCGAGCAAGCACCATACCCAAATTCTCTCTGAGAATTTAAACTTGTTTTTTCTCCTCTCTTGAAGATATGAATTATAAACTATCTCGTTTTTCTTTGATTGGAATAGAATATAATATTGCTATTCTAGCCCTGCCTTGGTATTTAACACCTCCATCTATATACGAGTTCGTGAAGTGTAAGAATTCAATATAAACCTTGTAATGACGTCACCAAAAATCTCGCTGATGTAATCTTCCGCCTTCTTATGTAATCAAGGGATATGGTTTATCCGTAAAGGCGGTGGGAAGCAGCAGAATAATTTCCAAAAGTTTATTTTATCTCTGAAGGAAAGCGAAGATTTGATATCAAAGGCATTTTGACATTGAAAGCGTCTTATATCTTTTACACTCACTCGGTGATACCAGATACATTGTTTTTTAAATGCTTCGTTGTGGTAATGTCAAACTCAGTTGTGCTCGTTCTTCACGGGCGAGCACTGTCTTAATTTCTACCACAAGCGCAACTCCCATTGCTGCAGTCTCCCGAACCCAGCACCCTAGCTATTTTGTCCGCCATTATACCCCTTTGCGTACTTGGAAAGGACGCGATTCCAGTGGACCTAGGGGGATTAGCCCTGGTACAACACAGTGGGACACTAAAGATCGCTATGTAGCATTAGAGAAGAGGAACCGATGGCAGCGGAAGTCTCAAAGAGAGGCCATAGAAACAGCGAAGGATAAGAACTTAAAAGACCAAGAAGAGGGTGAAGGGAATGAGGATGAAGAGCATGTGCGCAAAAAGCGGGAGCCCAAAAAGAGAATGAGCCAAGCAGAGTTTGAGAGGGAGATGCAATATATCAAATATGACAGGGTGGCATTAGCTCGAAGGGTGAGCCAGTTACTCAAACTTGGCCACGAGGAAAAGGCGACTCTATTGGTTTGGGCATCGCAGAATGCAAAGATTGACTGCATTGTCTCTTGGAATACACTAATAGAGCACAAGATGAAAACTGGGCGTCAAAAGGAGGCAGTCAGGTTATTCAATGATGTAAGTCTGCTTTCCGCCATTAAACCCCACAATGTGACTGACGGCATGTTCTTACTCCATGTATAGATGAAAAAGAGAGGCCGGCCTCCAAACGAGCAAACTTTTACAATACTCCTGTCGGGACTGGCGGCCAGTTCGTCAAAGCACTCGTCCGAAACCGCCCTCAGCCTTTTTGAATCCTTGAAAAACTCCAACTCTGAGTCTAAGCCTAATATAATACACATAAATGCTGTACTGAACGTGTGCGCTCGCAACCGCGATATGAAGAGTCTCTGGGCCTTTGCTGGGGATATCCCAGAATATGGAGAAAGTGCACCGAATTCAGTCACATATACCATAATTCTGAACGCCATACGAACATCTGTACTGGAATTCACCGATACTTTAGACCCTAACAAAGGACCAAGGGCTGTCAAAGAAATCTCCAGAAGGAAGAGGATAGCTGTCTCATCCGGAAAGAAGCTGTGGGGTGAGATCATTAGCAAATGGCGGCAAGGAGACTTGGTACTGGATTCAAAGCTGGTAACTTCAATGGCCCGCCTACTCACAATCGAGAATACCGAGAAGTCATATTTGGATGTCCTACGCTTGTATAGGCAATGCATGGGCCTTCCAGTTCCACCGGCTGTTGAATCTGAAGTTATACACCCTCAAAACATACAGGAAGAAACATCAAACAACGATGAATTATTAACAAAGGAAGAGAAGAGACAGAGGGACGAAGAAAGAAAAATGCTACTACACCTATTCGATCCCGTTGACATTGCGGAAATCCGTACAGCACTGAAAGGAAAAACCGGCTCCAAGAAGAGTCCAAGTGTCAATCTTCCATCTCCAACTAACATCGAGCTGTCACTCCTGATCCAAATTTGTCAAAATATGGCACATAATGGCATGGCCAGCGGTCGGCATTATTGGACCACTCTTACTGACAATGGTGGTTACAATATCAAACCTGATTCTAGTTCTTGTCACGAATACCTTCGTCTTCTCCGCCACCATAGAGCCAGCGCTGAGTCTCTAAAAGTGGTCGAGCATTATATGGTTCCCGACAATTTAGTTGCCGGAAAGACAATTACCATCGCTCTCAGCACTTGTTCCCGCGACAGGAACAACCCAAATGTTCTCGACATTGCAAACAGACTTCTAGATATTTCTACTTTTGCTCCAGAACTGGACCCAAGCTACATACTGAGATATATAGAGCTTGTCCGGACTCTTGTTAACCGGGAGAAACTCATTTCAGACAAAGCTAATATGAACAAGATTCGACTCAAACATGCTCTTGATAGCCCGACAACTGTACTTACTGAGTTACATCAAACACGCCTTCTCAAAGCTCTTACCCATCTTAGGTTGCGTACTCAGGATGTCATCGAGCTACTTGCATTCGGTTACATTAGATACCAAAAGTTGCCCGTAGATCCGGGCTTTGTTGGTTCGTCTCTGGGCAATGGAGAAGAGCCAACCACTGCACAGAATGCAGGACCAGACGATGCAGAAAAGGACGTCACCGTACACAAGGCACTGAGGAAACTCAAAGCTCAGTCTTTTGTTGTACCAGGCAAAGCTTTCGAAGGTCCCAACTGCATTGAGTTGCTTAAAGTTTTGTGGCAGTCCCTTTCTCTATACAGAAGAATCCTCAATACTCGGTCTGTGATATCACCCTCCGAGTCCTCGCCTGAAACCTCCTCGGTGTCATCTTCCCTTTCAGACTCAGATCGAGATTGGCTCACCAAAGATTGCGAGAGGTTGTCTATGTTTGCTCCTTACTTCAAGCAGTTTACAAGCCGAGAAGTAATTGACAATGATGTTGAATCTAATCGCAATCATGGCGTTTGATACAACCATTTAAATGGTCGATATTGGAATTCGCATTGTGTTTTTAGACAAGATACCCTTCTCTCCTTGGATACATGTTGATGGATACCCGCTTCGTTTACTTGTATTAATATATATAATGATTTCTTTTCCTGTCATTAAATATACCCACCATCCAAGATGATAAAAACAGGTTTCTAGATCTCTGAATAAGCCTGTGCTTTGTGTCAATGTCGATTTTCAGACCTGTTTGAGCCGCATTATTAACTAGCATTATGTAGAAATACTACTGTGTTGATAACCATCGAAGAAGTCTACTGAAGACTGAGACTCAATATCAATAAACTGTTAATTATTTGACTTTTAATGTCTAAACGTAAGATTAATAAAATACAGATATGACTTCAACCCTTCCGTGGTCGAAGTGCAATCCATAGGTATGCAATCAATCTGGGGGAAGAATTTTAGACCGTAAAGCAACAACAAAATTTCCTATCTCCCGTAATTTAAAAGCAGAAGACCTGTATAAGCCTCGGAACATATGAAAGCAAAGAAATAAAGTTGAACAATCAGGAGGAAATCTAGGTATTCGGATGGCCCGGTTGTGTTTTTAGTTCGAACGTGGAGAGAAAGTAAGGATTAAAGGGAATAAGAAAATCGAGCCGAAGGTGACATTACTGTCTATCGTGCGGAATCGAGATGACGGTATTTGGTCCTTAGGACGGTAATCTGAGAGGTATCGACATATTGAGGCAGACAGTTATCCTCAATACAGTTGAATCGAAAGATTGAAAAGCTGATCAGGCAGTACTACATGATTTACCATCGTCGATGGTTTCCAAGAGGAGCAGAGTTAGAGGCAGTGAAGCCACCACGGCCACGGCCACGGCCACCGTAACGGCCGCCACCACCGCCACCACCATAGCGAGCCATCTCAGCAAGACGGGGGTCAATTTGCTGCTTGGACTCGGTGAGAATTTTAACCAAATCACGGGCTTGTTTAGCATCTAAGTGATAGTTAGTCATAGTATCTTTATGGGGATGAATATGGAATAGGAGATAGAAGTATACGTACTCTCAGTGGTGAACAGGGTGATGGCGGTACCATTGGCACCAGCACGGCCAGTACGGCCGATACGGTGGACATAGTCTTCCGAGTTATTCGGATAATCATGGTTAAGCACATGAGTGATATCGCGAACATCTTCACAACACTGGGGTTAGCAGACATTAAAGATAGACGAGAGAATCAAATGGCCATGGCCCTGTCTCCGTCGTGTGGGACTCGATGCATAACTCTCTCGGACTGATTTCAGAATCCACCTGTTTACGAGTCCATGGCTTGACAGTTACTCTTGGTCCTGGATGAATTTAGAAACGCAGTTTGAAAAGTTCAGACAATAGAACTCTGCCTCTCTCCTGGCGTGGATGAACAGATTGGAGAGGCATAATCAGAAGCACGGCATGCTACACTGCATCCTAAAGCCAAGGATTCCTTGGGTAGGGAAACCATAAGGAAGGCCCAAGTAGTCATGTTTACCAACATGTTATGAGAGCAAAGCATTTGAGTCGATCACACGACATCAATATGGGTTACATGTCAATAGCATTGGTTCGAGATAGAGCAATGTCTATGACATGATGGAAATGGGTTTGGAGAGGGGGAGAAAGGGGGGCTGCAGATTTATCATACCAATACCACGCGAAGCTACATCTGTAGCCACCATGATCGGGCTCTTGCCGGTCTTAAATTCGTTTAATACCCAATCACGTTCATTCTGTTGCTTGTCACCGTGAATAGCTAAACCCGCATATATTAGTAAATGATTCAGGTTCATAAAAGAAACAAGGCGAATATGGTTGATAACTTACATAGCGCTGGCCAGCCGTCTTGACGGAGAAATCGTGTGATGTCATCAGCGACACGCTTTGTACCTGTGAAGATAAGGACCTTCGATTTCTTATCTTCCATGATGCGTTCGAGATGCTTTATCATTCGATCGCGCTTCTCAAACTCAGACACGACCTCAACGATTTGGGTAATTCTATGATTAGCAGACAAGTCTTGAGAACCAATGTACACCTGTATGTAATCTTGAAGGAAGTCGTTAGCCAGCTGGCGGACATCCTTGGGCCAAGTAGCAGACCACATGCAAGTCTGGCGATCGGGGCGAATCTGGCTGATAATTTTACGGATTTGAGGCTCGAAACCCATGTCCAACATGCGGTCAGCCTCGTCGAGGACAAGGTAGGTAACTCGTCGAAGGTTAGTTCTTCCAGACTCGAGCATATCGATAAGACGACCAGGCGTAGCAATGCAAACTTCGACGCCTCGTGTCAAGTCACGTATTTGCGGGCCTCTAGGGACACCACCGTAGACACAAGTGTTCCGAATACGCGAGGACTTTCCAAATTTAGTAATTTCAGCCTGGATCTGGACAGCTAATTCTCTGGTTGGCGCGAGAACCAGGACGATAGGGCCGTCACCTGGGGCAAGGAGAGGCTGGGCGTTGATGTGCACGATAGCTGGTAGGCAATAGGTCAAAGTCTTTCCGGAACCAGTCTCTGCAATACCGACAACGTCACGTCCAGAGAGGGCCATGGGCCAACCTTGAGACTGAATCGGAGTGGGTTTGGCGAACCCTTGGGCTTTCACCTCAGACATGACATACTGTGGGAAACCAGCCTCGTCGAAGGTCTGAACGGGGCGTGGGACATCCTTTCCGTAGACAGTCATTTCGTTTTCTTTTCGGAAAGCCTCGACTTCCTGGGTGCTTCGGGCGGAGACATCTGGGTGCTCCTTGTAGAAGGACTTCTCAAACTTGGGCATGGAGCTGAGATCTAGAAATAAGCAAGTTAGCGACAACGTTTTCAAATAAGATAATCGTATTCCCCATGATAGGCAGACATACCCCATTGTTGAGTCTTCAAGCCAGCCCCGAGGTTCGACATTCTGTCACCGCCGGCACCACCTCCATAGCCGCCTCCAAAGCCGCCTCCATAGCTGGGGCCGCTGGAGTGTCCGTTGGAGTATCCGCTACTTCCACCCTGATAACCGCCGCCACCCCTGTATCTTGAATGGGTTAGTGGACGTCTTAGAACGAGGCTCCCTCTTCCTTGCTCCGCGAAGAACAGAGTCGAGAGATTCTGCCACTACTCCTGGACGGCTCCTCCGTCCAGCGAGAGACTGACAGACCCTTCAGAATAGACCAGCTTATGCTTACCTAGAGTTATAACCACCTCCACCACCCTGGTGGTCTCTGTAACCGCCACCGCCGTAAGACATGATCAAGGGATTCAAAGGGGGAGTAGAGCGGAAAAATGATAAATAGCAGTCACAGCCTTTTTTTCCGGAATAGATCAGAAAGAGAATATGGGTGTGAAAAAAGGCCGGCGAGTTGGGGTGTTGGTTGTTGATGAGATGAGGTTGAGGCGCGGCGTTGAAATAAATATTTCGAAGCGGAAAAAAAGTTTCTGAGTCTTTTTTTTTTTTTCAGTCGAATTTTTTCTTTTCAAAAAGTCAAACTGAGTTTTCTGCTTATGTCATAATCACGTGTATTCATTATATAATCATGATTAGTAAGCGGTTTTGTATAGAAACCGGGAGGCAAAAAGAGACAGAAGCATTCACACTGCTATTATACCTGGCCGGTGTTTCTTTTATTTAACGAGTATATGTGCTTTTTTTGTGATTCATATACTTTTTCTCTTGTATCTATATTCTCAGTACCAGGGCCGCTATACGGGGCAGAATATGCAGGATTTGCGCTCAGCTACTCCCCCCTCAAACCCATATCCCAGAATCCTATCTCAAGCTCCGTGGCTCGAATAAATATCTGGACCAGTTCTTCCACGCGGAAAGGCGATATTTGTCTTGAATGCTTCTCGAGTGTGGCTACCAGAGTAAGCCAGTTAGAGGTGCTTTAACAGAAACATCTAAAGATGGTATGTAGGTAAAAGTTTCTCACCTGAGCCTAGCTTGACGGCTGCAGAGTAATCGTCTGCAACATAATTTTCAATCCATTTCCAGTAGTTATTGCCTTCTCGAACGCTTTCTTCGGCATGGAAGAGCCGCTGGGCTATTGCGCCATAGCCGAGAAGGCAAGGAGCAAGCGCAAATTGGAGAGCAAGCCAGTCACCCGATTGGCCGATATCGAGGATATATCGGCTGTAGGCCGTGCACGCTAATAAATGGTCAATACTCGTCCCAAGGGAGGGGCAATCGGTTGATATAGGACTCACTCAAGCTCTCTTTCGAGCTTTCGATATCCTCTTTTGATAGGCCAAATGAGGCGCAGTAGTCGAGATGCAGTTTCATCTCATGTTGGATATGGAGGACAATTTGGGCAGACTAGAATAAAATTAGCAGATGAGGTCCTTCCTTTGATGCATAGTTCCCTACCATGGCAATTTCGTCCACAGTATGGCTTTTGTAGGCAGCCAGCGCATTGCTTCGTGCAAAGTTTACCTGTTGACGGTGTTAAAATGCGTCATAGACCAGCCCTCCCGATTGGCATATCACATACTAGATATAGATAGTCTTGAACAAGGTACCATTTAAAATTCTCAACAGGAAGCGCCCCAATGGAAAGCTTCTGCACAAACTCATGCTCAGTGAAAGCTTGCCATACTGGCTGAACATCTGGCCGCTCCAGGATATAATCTATAAAGTGCCCACTTTCATGTTACGTTAGTAACAAGGATACAAACTCCCACAATTTTACCACTTACGGCGCATAAGGGAGCGAATAGAGGGAATGGAAATGGTTAATGGGCCCATTTCCCTTTCCCAAATCAGTACTGGTGTTAATCCCAGCTTCAACATATCGACATGCCTCCCTCACCGCCCGTGTGATTTCAATCTCTCCAGCAAGGTTAGCTGCAATTGCAGATGCAAGGGAACACCCGGTGCCATGGGTGTTTTTAGACCTTGAAAAAGTAGCTTCCACTAAAGACACTGTCTGGCCGTCGTATAGTATATCAATAACAATAGCTGCATCTGCATCCGACGTGGGCTTCTCTCGCTGGGCGTTCAGAGGGAGATGACCGCCCTTCAATAGGATATGCCTGGGCCCAAGTTTATGGACCTGTTTTGCGAGGGCGATTGCATCATGCAGATTCTCTGGCTCCTTAACATCCACACCGGAGTCTCGAAGCAGAAGAACCGCCTCTGGGATATTGGGGGTTAGGACTGTGGTATATGGCAGCAGATGTTCTCGCACTGCTTTAACTGCATTTTGTGGCAGCAGTTGTGAACCGCTGGTAGATATCATAACCTTCATGTAAACAATTAGACCCTAACAGTCTTTCCCACGGTTAGGTCAATGAACATACGGGGTCTAATGTGATTGAATGCACTTTATGAGCTTTCAATTCGTCCGCCACCATTACTGCTGTTTCGGCAGAAGCCAGCATTCCTGGATATACATGTATTTTAGTATTCAGCGAATGGTTAACACATCTTAATGTCAAGGCAGAAATATGAGATGATGGGATCTTGCCAACGCACCAATCTTGACCCCATCGGCCCCAACATCTTCTAGGCCGGCTTTAATCTGCTTTCTTACGAACTCTGTCGGCACAACATGGATATCCTGAACCCCGAGGGTATTCTGCGCGGTCAATGCCGTCGTTGCAGTGAGTGCATAACAGCCATGGGCAGTGAGAACTCGCTGGTCAGCCTCCAGGCCACTATTCGGTGATTAACATCAGTCAACGCTTCTGTCCATGAACAGCGCCGATACTTACGCTCCTCCCGAGCTATCTGAGCCTGCGATAACGAGGACACGCTTCGGTCCCATATTTGTTCCCCGCAGTGTTGGTGATTGAACGTCCCGCCTTGGTAGAAACGACGATGGATATTTTACTTCGATATTAGTTAAACCCTGCCTCGGCATGACTAGCGCTAGCTTGACACCATCAGACACATATCAAGTTGAATCAAGAAGAAAAGCCAATGTTACTTGTTCCAGCCCCCTGAAACATATAGGAGCTATAACTATTTGGTGAGAAATATACGCTGTTGCCTGGGTGTACAGAAACACATTACACAAACCCCATTTCGAAGCAAGGATAGGCCTACCAATTCTCGCAGCAAACTGATTGCTAACTCTACTAAGCAGAATACATTATCGAGAGGAAAGTGACGGCGAAGAAAGAATACATTTTGAATAAAACAGTTGGAAGAGCTAAACTCGCATAAAACAAAAGGGGACTCAAAAGGGAGGTAATGAATATATTAAAAGCACCAACAACAGCAAGCAGTAATCAAGCAACCAAAGGCAGAGAAAAAAGGCTTCAGAACCATGCAAAAACCACCCAACCAACAACCAGCAACCCCTGGCAGGAAATCAAAAGAACGCAAGAAGCAAGCGAATTTGGGGAATAAAAAGACAAAAAGAACGTTACGCCTTCTGACCGCCGCCCACCGCCACCGTTTGCCTCTAGAGTTGTTACCAAGGTATATCGGTTTCATTCCAATTGCTCGTGAGTATTAAAAAAAAGGCCTTGAGTTCATGTTCCTTTTTCCCCTTTATACGGGACTGTCATGTGTTTGTTTTGTGGTGTGTTTTCCTCCATTTCCCTTTCGCTTCACTGGTTCCTCATACAGGGCGAAGACATCCTCCTCTATTTGATTTGAGATGGGTTTAAGTGCAGAAACAAAGACAGTAAAGAAATGCAAGAAAAGACGACCAAAAGATATGAGATGAAAGGCGAGATGGATATCAAGAGTTGTAATAGAGACATAATAGGGCCACCGGATTAGTTGAAAGGGGCGGCAGGGTAATGAAGATATTCTGGGAAGGAAGTGTAGAAGGAATGAGGAGAAATGTGAGTGAGAGGCCCCGGCTCCCAGCAAACATATTAGGATTAACTAGTTATTTCTCTCCCCTTTCTTCATCCAGGATGTTGGGTTGGGCGACGGCGTGTAAAATAACAAGGCAAAAAACTAGGGTGGTAAAAAGCCATTGCTGGGGATAAAAATTTATGTAAGGTAAAAAATTTGCCGGGCACAGGGGAGAAGGGGCGTAGAGGAGAGGGTATGGTCGTGGATAAACGCAATTAGAGTAATTGGAGCATCAACAGACAAGTGGGAGAAGGTGTTTTAATAGCGTAAAATGTAGGGTCAAAAGGGGGGAGTGGTGGGAGGGGGGTATTCCGCAGTCTTGATT
>OJKM01000177.1_pt1 | contig 11494 bp, 12 predicted proteins | sample 1596631 | NCBI WGS metagenome assembly OJKM01 (sample SAMEA3904683, study PRJEB24821) | metagenome | biome: Builtin; feature: hospital; material: surface | place: USA | collected 2013-06-06 | reverse complement strand
GTCCAGAGCTGCCACCGCCGCAGGCCGCAAGATCGCCCGGCGCACCGCTCACAGCCTGATTGAGCGTCGCCGCCGGTCCAAGATGAACCAGGAGTTTGCCACGCTCAAGGACATGATTCCCGCCTGCAGGGGCCATGAGATGCACAAACTCGCCATCCTCCAGGTCAGTCCTCGCTCTTTGCTCCTTCTTAGATATATAATGACAGCTGCTAACAGGATAAGCCAGGCCAGCATCGAGTATGTAAACTACCTGGAGAGCTGCGTCAGAGACCTCAAGGCCGCCCGGCGAGATGACACTCCCACCTCGCCCTGCTGGCAGCCCTCGGCAAACATCCAGATGGACTCGGCCAGCTCATACTCCGTCTCCCCGGATATCCACCCTTCAACCGCCAACACCTCCACCATGCCTTCGCCGGCGCAGAGTCAGGCCCACCAGACCGCCTCGGCTGGGTTCGACATCATACCCATGGTCCTGCCTTCGCCTGCTCTCAGGCCTACTACCACTTCGACCACTGCCTCCTCTGCGTCGCGGACTTACAGCATGTCCACCACAGCAACCTCTACCAACACTTCACCGCTGCTTGTACCCACGGGGGGCGACGACATTGCCGTGCAGGAAGATGATGTAGACATGGACAGAGAGGCTTCTGCTGCTCTGCTCATGCTCAACACCGATAGACGGCATTCTTCGACTTCAGCCACCACTGCTTCAGCTACTACCTCGCCCACTATATGGCCTCATGCCCATGCACAGCACTCACTCACACATACACATACACATACACAAACTCATGCCAGGCGTAAGCTTGGCATGAGCGTACATGACCTGCTCACCCATTAATTCAGTCTTCTTCTCCTGCTCCTTCTTCTCCTTCTTGTCACTTCCTACATTTGGTTACCCGTTACTCTTTACGTTGGAGTATAAAAGTTGGCTTCTCTGCTTCCCACTTCTTGCTTTGTCTTCCTGTATCTAGTTCCCTAGACCAAGCACTTTAACAATATACAGCATCATAGTCCGTCGTAGTAACACTCACATCCAAATCATCCGTGAACCCAACTAGCTCGTCGTCATCACTCGCCTCCCCATCCAATCTCATCGCTGCCAAAACATCAGCATCAAGCTCAACTACTTCCTCAAACCCGCCATCTCGCTCCCACACCTCCGCCATCTCCCACATCCACTTCACCGTCGCCTCCCACCGCTCCATCCGGACCCTCAGCCTAGCCATCTCTTCTCCAAGCTCCACCTCTCCCCAGGTAGCACGGGTGTCCTGGCGAGTCTTCCAGTGCTTATACTCCGCCTGCGTGGTCTGGCCCATAAGCACCATCCCAACCTGCAGATTGTCTTCCGTCAGCTCATCCCGGTCCTCGGCCGGCCCGTCATGCATCAGTATCTCACTCCTCCCGGAGCCCAGGTTGAAGTACTCGAACTCCTCGTTGACGACGTGCTCACCTTCCTCCATACGTGCAGCTCGCGCGTTCGAAAGAGCCTCCGATATCCCTCGGCTCACGGGATAGAAGCCCTCGCTTCGATGGTGCGGATGGTACTCTGGTATGGCTGGAAACTGAGTCGTCGGGTAGACACGTCGGCCCAACCACCGACTCAGTAGTCTGGATGCGGCTGAAGCATCCATACCATTGCTGCCCTGGAATTCTCTTCTCGTGCGGTCCTGCTGGATTTCTTCGAGCCGCGCCCACGTCCGCTGCTGTACCGCTTCCTCAATCGCAAACCTAATCTCAGCTTCAGTCATCTCTTCGCTCCCATTCACATCCCCGTTTCCATTTCCATTCACATAGCCATTGCTGTAGCCATTGCCGTTGCCATTACCATTTCCATAACCATTCCCATTGCCATTTCCATTGCCGTTGCCATTGCCGTTGCCATTCCGGTTCATATTCCCCTGCCCAAGTGCAACACCGCCATCATATTCATCATCTTCGTTTTCAGGGCTAGATCGAATTAACTCTCGCCGTATATCCGGTGGTATAACAAGCGGTGATACCGGCCTTCTCGCAAACTCAGTCCTCGAAAAAGCCATCCCATTAGGCTGCATACCATCATACACCGGCTGCGGTATAGACTCTATTCCATTTGACGCCGGAAGCTGTGGCTGCAGCTGTTGTTGTCCTTCAACCGATGTCTCCTGAATATTAGGCTGCTCCTCTTCTTCTTCATGGTGTTGTCGTTGCTGCAGATCCTCAAGCGGTTCATTCATTGCCTCTTGTATTCTCATCTCAAGCAACTGCTGCTGCTGTGTTTGCATTGATTCCATCTGTTCCTGCAACGCCTCTACTTCCCGGACCTGGCTCTGATGCACTGCCAGCTCCACCCTTCGACTCTCCGGTTCCGGCTGGCCCTCTCGAGTCCCTCCTATCATCTGCAGCTCCCTCGTACGCAAAGTCACCTGCACCCGGTCAAGACGTTCTTGATGACTTGCAATCTCTTGCCGTTGAGCCAGCTCTTCCTCCATTGCTTCCCGCGCATGCTGCTGGCGAAGTAGATCTTGTTGCTGCTCCTGAAGTAGTGCTTGTACCCTCTGGGAATGTGCTATATGGGGCCGTACCGTGGGAGCCGGTAGGTGATGTAGATGCATTAGCTGGGGCGGTATCGTCTCCGCCGGTGCTGGCACAGGCGCCGGTACCGGTGGTAATTCTGGTTGACTCTCTTGTTGTGCCAGGATGTCCGTGAGCTCCTGTTGAATCACCTGCTCACGTACCAGTTGTTCACCGACTTGTGCCTGAGGCTGTCCGGGTGTAACTACCCGTGCTTCTATCTCAACCCGGGCTTCGAATTGGGGTTCTGGGTTGACAACAGGTTGTACCAGCAACGGCCCGGAATTCAACTCTCCCAGTGGCTGTTGTTCCAGTCTTTGCTCTAGCTCTGGTCTTGCATGTCGCCCCCGCCCCTGTCCTTGTCCTCGTCCTCGTGGGCGACGTCGCCCCGTTTCTCGGGCTCGATTAGCTTCAGGTCGTTGTTCAGCAGCTGGGCCTCGCTCTACTCCTCTCCCTCGTGTCAGAATTACTTCCGGGAGCTGCTCTCTAGCTTGTCCACGTCCAGCTCCGGATCCAGGTGCTGCTCTCCGACCGCGCCCTCGCCTTCTTCCTCGCCCTCGTCTCGATCGGCTTGCTTCACCTGATTCTCTTGCTTCATCCTTAACCTGTGGTGCAGCAGGCTGTGCCTCAGGCCGTTCCGCCTGCTCAACCTGTGGGACTGGCTCTAGCTGTTCAGCCTGCCATTCCTCTGCCGTTGCAGCTGCTTCTTGCTCTTCTTCCGGGCTAACCCCTTGCCTCTGTTCAACCGGTTGTTGCATTGCCGGGCCAACTTGCTGTCCATCTTGACCCGTTTGTACTTCTTGCGCTTTTTCCACTAGCCCTTGTTCAGCTTGCTCTTGTTGGGCCTCCTCAACGTTCGATTCATCCGGGTCAGCCCGTTCAGTCTGTTCTGCCTCTAGGGTATACGGGCGTGATGAACGCAATACACGCTGAAGTCGCCTCGCTGCAGACGAAGCATGACCATGTGGATCTGCATATGGTGCTGTACCCCTTCTTGAATCCCCTGCTTCACCCGGCCCAGTTTTTCGTCCGTTGTACGCATGTGGTCTCATCTTGCGCTCGTCGCTGTACCCTCTTCAGCCTCTCTTCCCACCTCAAGCACTTTTTCTTGAGCACCTCTGCGTATAATCGTGTCCGGCGGCTGCTCCCCCGGCTGAAGAGACCTGCTCAAATTCGCCTTCATAGGTTTGCGCTGTAGAAACTGCGACTAAATCAACGTCGTATACAAGAGGAAAGTATGATGGATCCTGCCAAGGCGGGAGATAATCCCGAGAAAAAGCTTGGCACTTTTGTTTTGACCTGGTGGCTAACGGCCCAAGTTCAACTAACTCCTCAAGGCAATAGGCAGACTTCAACACCAATCTTCGGAGGGAAAATCAATTGATAATTGATAATCATAGAAATGTTCCTGCCGCTGCCGGCATGAGATATTATTTTCCATTAAGTATCATTAGACTGAACGGTAAGAGTCGATTCACAACGCTGTTCAGGGCTGTTCTGTATCCAGAGCGGACAGCAAGTATAGGCCTAGGTTGACGCCTTTAAGCGCCCTATACTTGACTTCTTGCAGCTCAAAGGAGCTGCCTTGACTTCAATGGTATTATTCTTAGCAGTGGTATAAAAGCCATAAAGCTGTCATCGCGGTTATTGGAAACCCACATAAAGCAACGTCACCACTAGAAAAAATAACATCGAGCTCCATGTCGCAATGGATCAATTGTACAATATCTCAGCAACTAATCCGTATTCATGCTTATAAGACTGTAAATTGGCATTCCGCAAATTCTGCTTGATATTTTGCCAGAGTAAAATTGGAGGAATTAAAGTTTTCTATTTCTTTACCTTACTTAAATAAGTAAAGCCTATATTAATCATCATTGTATCATCACGTGATGGCTCGGTTAACTAGTTAGGTACCTAAACTAGTTAACTAGCGGATGGGTATCAACATAGAACCGGAGGTCAGATTACATTATAAGCACTTTCGACGAACTTCGTGACAAGCTCGCAGCATCACAGGCATTTTTGTTAATATTGCAACCCTTTACCCTTACGCAGAATATACCACTGCCCCTGCCTGATCTTCCTCTGCTGATCTCACTGAAATGCAGACATACATACTAGGCAATTGCCGAGTTGTCAAGCCAGCAGAGTGGGACCTCGATTGGTGGATCATGCCATTACATATCCTTTCTAGGGGGGAAATCAACTCAATTTTACAGGATTAGCCTATGCAGTAATACCCTAGCAAATTCAGAATCAAGCTTCCCCTCTGCAGCAGTTCAGCCTGGCAGCCCCAACCAAAAGGCTGGCTTTCCGTCAAACGTGTTCACCAGCATGATGCGTTTCGAAATATCAGGGCAGCATTATCCATATCCATTACCCCAGTCCATATGACGTGGAGTGTTGTGCTATGTTGATGGTGGATCTGGGATGGAGAGCCTAGCAGAATCTCCGCTGGGCCGTAATGCTTGTTCGAAGTTGCACGTTTTTGACGAAGCGGCTGGAGCACACCACTTTGATGTGTTGTGGTTGGCCAATCTGCTTATGCAGACATTTTCGTACATACATGCGTACACAATATCTAATCAAAAGGTTCAGCCAGCCGGGCCGGACATGATCCTATCTTATATCCGATATCCGGAGGTTTAAAATGCCTAACTATATTACTAATATTAAGGACCAACACCTATCGACTTCTTATATTCTCGCTTCTTAGCTTCATGCATCCTTTATTGGAATGTCGCCGAGGAGCATGAGTTGAAGGAAGATAAAACTTAATGTCCGCCAAAACTAGAGCTGATGGTTCCAGGCCTATATTCAGTGGATGGATACATAACGGCATCCACAGCGGGTGGTCTGGAAAATCCGCCGCGCACTACCGTCCTTAAGTCAGAAATGTGGGCTCTAAAGCAAGGAAAACAACCAAGCTTAGCTTGCTCGCCTACTGGAAAATCCAACAACCTTGTCCGAATTTCGGTGTGTATCCTCTTGGATCAAGCAATGTTTAATTCAGGGGGGATTCATGTTTGAGCTGCATTTGCCTATCAATCGATCCCCAGGTTGATCAATGTCTCAAAATAGTATTATGCAGATGACACAATGATCTACCCGCTATTCCTCACTTTATTTTTACGTCCCTTAATCTAGGACTCGAGAGGATACACACATATGTATACCTGTTACCTCTGACATGGATAAGACGGGCAGCATGACAAAATGACGGACAATGATAAGAGGGCTGATCTATGGATGCCCCTCGTCGTAATCCCATGGATAACCTTCGCATCATCATCAACTTTAACAATACCAAGTAGGAGAAGCGGTACCCCGAGACTGCCGGCCAGCTCTAAGGATCGTCAGCTACCTGTTTTCGGCCGTCTCTAACAGAATGGGGGTAGCATTGGGATAGCCGGGCGGTGAAATCGAATCAGTGGTGGGGAGAATTGGTGGTTGCTAGCTTTTTTTCGTATACTCTCTACACGGGATATTCGTCTTATATACCCTGACACATATACATGGCCAAGATATATAAATGCCGCTCGACATCATCATAAAGGAAGGCGAGTCGTTCTCTCCATCATCATCATCATCATAATTACTATCAGCCTTGGAACATTCATACCAAGCCGGATATTGGCATAGAGTGATCCCATATACATTTTTCGTTTTCAAAATGCCTCTCATCCTTGACTCTACATCCCCCAACCCAGATATCCAGTCTTCAGTCATGGCAAAAGACTATAAACCGTTACTTCCTGCTATAGTTGTTCTCAACAGGCGATATCTGATCACCGGCAATAGCGCTGCTGCCAAGGTGGGAGCAGCTGCGTTCGCTGCCTCGGTCGTCCAGGCATTCGTGGAGAAAGGAATCTTCCTGGGAATGATTCTGTATCAGAGGGACGAGGATATCGTGGATCCCTACATCTCCAGTGAGGCCTTTAGCTCAATTTCTACTGTGACAGTATCTTTCAATTTCCACATGGATCCAAGCAAGGTCGCAAATGCCCTTCTCAGCTGCATCAGAATCCTCAAGGCTACCAACCCAATGGAAGGGACCCCTATGCTATACTATCAGACCGATACTCTGATGGAGTACCATCCTCGTCACATCCCTTCATGTGTCACGCACCACGGCCCCTTTTTTGGGAGCTTTGCAAGCATTTTCTCCAAGGAGGCTGCAGCGCTGGCTTTTGGAAGCATGGAAAAGGCAGAGCACCTGGAACGGCAACAAGACAAGGGAATCGAAATAATCAAGAGCCGAGAGAATGCATTCGTCCTCCAACATTCGCAGCTTCAAGGCAATTTCCTTGCCTCCAGGGGCGTCACCGCCTTACGTGAGCTTTGCCCGCCGATCGAGCTTCTGACTGAAACGGAAGAAACCAAAGACGAGCTCCCCGAAAACATTACTGAGTGGTTTAACTTCGATGGGGTTGTGATGTTCACGGCAGTTGCCCGCCTCGATTACTTTAAAAATATAGATCTGCTTGTTGACGCGGCAATCCTCCTTTGTGCTCGGGGTATCCCTCTCAGGGTCTTTGTGGCTGGGGGAGAGCAGCCAGATAGCATGGAGCACAGGGCACTCATGGACAAGGTTCCACCCCAGTACCAGCATCTGTTCCTGCTGGTCCCCAAGGTCTCGAGATCTGCCTTGTACAGTCTATTCGCTGTTGCACGACACACCGGCATCTTCATCTGTCCATCCCGCTACGAGACTCTTGGTATCACCCCACTGGAGGCAGCTCTCAACGGCGTTACTACCGTTATCTCAAACTCTAGCGTTGTAGAAGCCTCTCGGTTCTACCCAGAAGAATTCCGATTCAGCCCAAACCCAGAAGACCTCTCAAACCTAATTGTTCAGCTTTCGGGGCCGCGGGGCACGTTGGCTAACTCGGGAGACCTGATCCGTCTTCATGTTGGAAAGTCTATCCAGGGCAGCAAATTCCGTTCTGACCTTCTTGACGCATGGTCGGATTTCTCAGTGCAGTACCTCAGTACACTAGTCAACTATGTGCCAGCGGTACAGCCGCCGCTCTGTTTGGAGACAGCGCCACAGGAGTTTGGGAGTGGCATGAAGGGGCAAACACGGGTGGTTGCATGAGCAGGAAGAGCAGGGTCCAGAGCTGCAAAAAAGGCTGAAGAAAGGTATAATTTAGATCAGAGTGGATATGCCATGGAGACAGGATGATTTCTTTTTCTGGTTCTTTTCCATTTTCTTTTTCTTTTGGTTGTTTTCTTCTTTATTCCAGACCTTATCTTAGTTCGTGTCCTTCGCTTCCCTATTTTTACCTGTCATGGCTTCCGAGAAGCAGACAAGCTACTCATTGATGGAAGGCTTTTGTTGTTCTGGAGCGTTGATATACGAATTCCACTTTTCTCATTAAATTTTTATATAGGTAGGTATTGGAACTCTAGAATTCTTTCGGGACGTCGGCTTAAGGTAATCACGTGAATTACAACTTTGCTGGCCAGTTGCCTCTTTGGTCTTCTTCCCTGTCTGCAGGCTCGTCGTACTTCTGCAACGTTATCAGAAATAAAATAAAAAAGCGATGACGAGACATCAGCGGCCACGATGGGGCTCTGCTAACAGATCTGGAATGGTACATGGCTAACTTGAGTCATGCGGTGGGCTCGGCAACTACCATAATCTTAACCGAGCTCTATACAGAGTATGGATTCTCGCCCAGAGTATCTCTCCCGAACCCGGTCAGTACATATGGATGTAATATTACATGGCATGCGGACGAATGTTGATACACAGGCAGGCTGATAGTAGACCCTTTCTAGTGGGTCACAAGGGAAGCGGGCCCTTCCTCTCTTCCGCGCCAGGAACGGATGTCCTTTGCGAACCCGCGCCCCACGCCACGCCTTGGCCCTTACACTCTGGCATATGCGATAAAAGGGTCCATCAGGATAGGCCTGACTGGGGGAGCGACGGTTCTCTGCATCCCCGAAACATCGCCTGGCTTCATTCAACTCATACAGCAACGCCGGATTGGTCCGCCTAAGAGGATCATCACCCTTGCGCTTGGCGATCTTCTTATCTTGACTCCAATTTTTTGACCCCATAAACCTGGGACCCTATTCGGTATTTGGTCTCCAAGTTAGACTGCCGACCTCTACTTGTAGCGAATTGTGGACGCAGCCATCGGTTTTAGCTTGCTACTTGCCCTTCCTTTCCGTTACAACGAAGACGGAACCATCCAAAATACCTCAGGGTGAGACGTATGGTCCTACGTGGCCTTGTCGCTACCGACGGTATATAAGTTCTAGCCTTAGTAGCTAGAGAGCATGACATCGGAGCACAATCTCATTCGGTCATCGAGGTAGACTCTATCTCGGTCTTCCTTTTCGTCTGCAATACGTTCTCTTCAACGGTTTGAAAAAGTTATATAAATAAGGCAAAAAGCATGACGCAAGCACAGGAAAGTCTTGCACGCTTCCAAGCTCGCCGCGAAGAAGCACTTTCCAAAGTGGACGTTGATCTATCCCGAATCCCAGAGAAGTTGTCCGGGAATGTGACAGACATACCAAGACAGTGTCTCTCGCAGGAAGATATTGGCATTACTGAATCATCCGCTCAGTCGCTGCTCGCTTCTCTTGCACAGGGAACCCTCACTGCAACCGCAGTTACCAAGGCTTTTCTCCGCCGAGCGGTCGTTGCACAGAAACTGGTGAGTTGGAGTAGTCGGCTAATCAGAAGTGTAGCAGAAATAAAGGCAAACAAGAACCATCCTGACCTATGTCATCTAGGTCAACTGTGTTCATGAACTCCTACCAGAGCGAGCGCTTGCACGGGCGAAAGAACTGGACGAATATTTTGCAAAGCACAAGAAGCCAATTGGCCCCCTCCATGGTCTTCCCGTCAGTGTGAAGGCTCATATGGGCGTCAAGGGATGCGACACCAGCTCCGGCTTTGTTGCTTGGGCAGGACGCCCATCTCCCGATGATGCCGAGCTTCTCAAGATTCTGATTGCAGCTGGAGCAGTCGAATACGTGAGAACAACGGAACCGCAAGCACTGGTGGGTGCATATCCCATAGAACCCCCACCACATTGTATTTTCTATTTTCAACTTCTACGATCTAATCCTGCATTCGATATTACTTAGTTGATGTTGGAGACAAAAAGCAATGTCACCGGCGAGACAGTGAATCCCCACAGCATTGCTCTGACCCCTGGTGGTTCGTCCGGTGGTGAATCTGCTCTGCAGGCACTTTACGGCAGCCCACTCGGTATTGGCACAGACATGGGTAAGTCTGCTACTTATGAGCGACTGAAGTCCGCTCCGTCCTTGGCAATAACCAGTTAGTTCGGCTCCAGCGCTCACATCTATGTAATATATAGGAGGCAGTATCCGCTCGCCAGCATCAAACTGCGGCTTATACGGGTTCAAACCCACCACGCACCGAATCCCTCTTACCGGATGGACTGCCTACAACATCGGCGTGGAGACAATCTGGGGAACGGCCGGCCCACTATGCCCAACATTTGAAGGCATCAACCTGATGATGAAAGTTATCCTTGACGCTGAGCCTTGGCGCAAAGACCCAAGCCTGCATCAGATGCGCTGGCGAGAACATGCCCAGTGTATTAACCCGAAAGGAGAAAAGAAGTTCAGAGTCGGCGTTATGTGGGACGACGGTATTGTAAAGCCTCTCCCACCGGTAACTAGAGCCCTGCATGAAGTTGTGGCGAAGCTCCAGTTAGTCCCCGGTGTCGAGGTGGTTGAATGGAAACCATTCCACCACGATGATGCAATGGAGATCCTCGTAAGTAGCCTATCCAGATCTCATACATCCCGACTTTTTCATCCGGAGAACTGACAATGTTTCGATTGCTCCGACTTATAGGCAGGCCTCTACTCTCCTGATGGTGGTAAATCATACGAAGCCCTTCTCCAGGAGGGTGGAGAATCTGCTCTCCAGCTTGCAAACTGGGTTGCGAAAGAGAGCCCTGCCGTCAAAGCCCACGATCTCCCTGCTCTATGGAATTTATTGAAGAGACGCGAGGCATACCGCTTCAATTACTTGACCGGTACGTCTGCGTATAAACTACATACCTACATACCCGAACATCCCGAACCTGATTCCACATCTCATCCTTACTCTTTCTCTGCATATCTTGATGTCGAACTAACCTATTATTAACCTTATCTCAAATATATAGAATGGAACAAGCTCGAACCTGACATGGACGTGATTCTATGCCCCGCCCACCCCAATGTTGCGCCTGTTCTCTCCACATCTCGGTACTGGGGTTATACATCGATCTGGAATATCCTTGATTACCCAGCCATTGTATTCCCAGTTACGAGAATCAATGCACAACTGGACATCAAGGAGACAGGATATACGCCTAGAAATGATGACGACGCTTTGTATCAAGATAACTATGACCCTGTGGTCCAAGCCTCGGCTCCTGTCTGTCTTCAACTAGTTGGTAAGAAGATGCAGGACGAGATGGTTGTGCAGGCAATGAAGGAAATCAAGGATGCTATCGGTCTGCCCTTCGTCAATTGCCTGAATGGATGATATTCCCCCCCTTCCCCCTTTTTTTGTTGTCTATATGGAACTGTCTCGGGTTTTATGCAAGGAGGCCGTTTTCCATTTTACTACTGATTCGTGGCTACATTTTGAAAGGGACTCAAAACATTATGCAAACCCCAAAAGAAAAAAAAAGACGATAACCCTACCAATGCTATTTTCTGTGGCAACCCAATTTTTTCCCGTTCCCTTTAACTATCAATACCAGGGTACAAACAAACGAATCTAATAATACTCCCTCCTATTCCTGACTTCATCCTGTCTACTGCGCAGTATGAGGACGGTGAATATCCATATCGACGCTGAAACGCTATGGCTCGTTCACAGCTTCTGGAGTAGCTTGTACACTTGAGCTTCGTGCGCGTGGAGTTTCCTTTTTACCAGGCACGTCAAGGC
>OJKM01000176.1_pt1 | contig 11541 bp, 11 predicted proteins | sample 1596631 | NCBI WGS metagenome assembly OJKM01 (sample SAMEA3904683, study PRJEB24821) | metagenome | biome: Builtin; feature: hospital; material: surface | place: USA | collected 2013-06-06 | reverse complement strand
TCTACACGTAAGGAGTCGTCGGCAGCGTCAGATGTGTATAAGAGACAGGAGTATTGAACCTGGATACTTTATCCCTTTCCCCAGCACCCCGTATGTGCAAGCTTTGAGGAGCATCCGTCCGGTAAGGATTGGCTGTTCTCCCAGGGGGATAACTAATTAGTCCATCTTGGGACGTAAAGACAACGTTCCCCTAGAATTTTCAGGCTACCTAACTATCAAACTACAGTCAACAGCAATATTAACCCAAAATTGTGGCTTTTTTTAACGAAGAGCATGCACTCCGAACTCTTGTTCTGGGCAAAAATGCTGAACGCCTTCGACTACTTACGGGAACAAGCCCTGCAAGATTTACATCGTCTCTTTATTAAAGTTCAATGACATTCGAGGGACCAATAGCGACATGGAGGTTCATTGGCAGAGCATGCAGGGAAGCGAAGGATGTTGATAAATTTTCAGGGGCGCTGTCGTGGGTACGTACGAAGATCCTGCTCTGTCGTTTACTTTGTAGCTTTCGCAAGAATGATTTCATTTTTAGTTCAGGAAGATATAACTACCTGCCGTTAAGAACCTAAAATGCTTCGATTCCAGAAGGGCGTCTCGCTAATTTGAATAAGCCACATCTTGCTGGTCAGATAGATCGAGAAAGAGGCGAAAAGCAAGACCCAAAGGGCGCCATACCCAAAGTTCTGTATCCGTATATATATACAGAACAAGCTCACATATCCATTACAGCAATGGGGTGGGCCAGTCGGGTGTGAAACCAGAAAATATAGCCATCCAATAGGCAGCGCCGTGAACACAACGGATACGGGTGGCTTGCCGGCCAGAACATCCACCTCCTTCCATAGTGACACCTAAAGGGGCTAAAGAAGTATGCGGCATCAGCGTTCTGGTAGGTAATCATTACGTGGGAGTTTCAGGGCTTCTCTCTGTCTCGGGGGAGAATTTATCCTCGGTCTGCTCCGTGCATCGGTAAAGATATGCCTAGGCCGAGCAGCCACTTTAGGAATTTGTGACGGAAACCCCGTGTGCCTGTCTGCAAGGCCTGAGGCTATCTTGCATGGCCTAGCGCCCTGTCTATACGATAACGGGAGCCTCTACGCGCGATGGCTGAAATTTACCAAAAGCAACGAAGAAAGAAAAGGGCGCTGTGAGAACCTCACACAAAGTGGAAGTTTGCCAGAACTGATTGACGATGCTTATGTTTCATCCAGATGGCATCTATATTCATAAGGTTGAAACGCATCATCTAGACGCCATGCCGTTGCTTAGAGTCGGGTATTACTAGGCAGTACTGCTCAGTTCACACGCCCGACATCAGATGTCTAACATATATTGACCATTTTATTAACTACTATAGTTGTGGAGGCGCTGGTATAGGCCGCACGGCACGGCGTACCAAGCACCAAATTAGCAGAGAACACCGAGGCTAAAGGCAATACCGAAAAGAACGTGAGATGCAGATGTGGTTCGATTCACACCAAGAAATAGCACAGAAATATATGTCTCACCAGCTTGTACGGAGTATAGAAAATACCCTGCTAGTGATTTAGGTGGCATCTTCATCCATCACGCATTATGCAGTATTGGCCACTGGATATGGCTGTCCAGAACTCGAGAATCATTCCACCAAGCAGATGTGCATCCTGCAGCCTGCTCGACGCCAAAATTCTGCGCCTCGAGAGAGCCCCTATTAGCTCCAAAGAAGCCAAAATTCACTTGCATATACGAAGGCGTCACTCTCTTTGCTTTTGCTTTCTCTCGCAATCCATCCGGAGGGGAACAAGGAGACTCGCCAGCGGGACGAGAAACTCTGCCCGCGAAGGTCCACTCGCGAAATGGAACCGGCCTAATCCTTAAATCTACTAGGCCCTGAGACTCTGCCAATCATGGTAAGCTAGCTAGGATAAGGGTCTTGTTATCAAGTTACCGATGCTTCCACCCTCTACGCTGTCCCATCCCTCGCCTCCACCCCAAGCATGGAGATGGAAACATGCTCCCCCATGTCTAGCGGGGCCTATTATCTCCCACGAGAGACTGTCGAGCCGAGAACAATGCTTGAATGCGATGGAGAACTTGTACTCTGGCCTGATATGTGGCTGGCCTGGAAGCACGCTTGAGGTGCATACATGGATAGCGGATTTCCTACTCCATCCGGGAAGAGTTGACTGTTGACAGTGGACTATCAGGCACTTCTGAGGTTTCATTTGTCCTTGACTTGGGCATACTCCCTGCCGTCTCCCTGCGTCATTCGAGGGATTGCCCTGTCTTCTGGAAAACGCCAACGCCACGTTTTTGTTCGACCCTTTGATCACAGGAAAGCATTTATTCGATCTTTCTCGTCAAAAATCCGTGACCTTGCAGGCAGGTCCGAATTCGAGTCTCCCTGTCTTGACTTGGGAAACCTGTTGGTAGAACCATCTATCTTCGATTCTGTCCCACTCCCTGGTTCTGTCCTACCCAGCAGAATATCCAATTCGTCCGTTTTCCTGCAGCAAACACATTCTTCATCATATTCTTCAGCTTCTCGCATCTACTAGTATTTCTTTTTTCCATTCACCGCTGCGCTGTTCTCTCCATTCTTCCATTGCTGTCCGTTCGCGGCCTCTAGCACCATCCAAAGCCTCCAAAAGCTTGCCGCCCGATATCAGCTATCGAAGACCGTTTGGAAACTTGAGTGGCTTTTTCTTTACACTCTCGGGCAAGAACAATAGCAATGGCAGAATCTGAGAAGCGAGTCGAATCTCCTTTGGCATCGCCAAAGGACAAGATGAAGGAAGTCGGCGCTACCGTTACAACAACCGAGTCGCCAGATTCGCCAGGTATAGATCCGATGATAAACTCGTCGGGTCACAAGCAAGAGCTTGATCGCAACTTTAGCCTGATCAGTATGTGCGCTATTGGCGTTACAGCAGGAAACACTTGGATTGCAATGGGTGGCAGTGTCGTGAGTCCATGCTTTTGCCCTTACTAAACACATTTTATTTGCATGCCCTGCTGGCCGTTGGGATCCAAGCAATAAGAAATTCAGCATTAATGTCGTTTACTGATACACTAACTACCCCCGTCCACCTAGACAACGGCCATCTTCAACGGCGGGCCTCCCGGAGTCATCTATGAATAGTAAGTAATTGCGCTGCAAACGCGGGTAAGCGAGCACATGTTAAAAATCTGGGTCATAGTATGGTGGTCTCCTTTTTCTACTGGTTTATCTCTGCCTCAATCGCTGAGCTGGCTTCTGCTATTCCCTCTGCTGCTGGCGGTAAGTTGTTTGCCACCTAGCTCGCAGTCAGTCAATACTTACGACTAGATAGGAAGGCTAACTTATGCATTTTCTTTTTTACCGCAGTATACCACTGGGCCTCAGCCACCGCCGGCCGCTATGGCCGCCCTGTGGGTTGGTTTGCGGGATACTGGAATGCTTTGGCATGGCTATTTGGTGCAGCCTCCATATCATCCATTCTTGGAAACCAAGTCATGTCCATGTACTTGATATTCCACCCGGACCATACACCTCAGGCATGGCAGGTCTTTGTCTGCTATTTGATTTGCACCTGGATGTGTTGCCTCACAGTGCTCTTCGCTAACAAGGCCCTGCCAGTTATCTCAAATGTTGGCATGTTCCTTATTCTAGCGGGTGTGTTTGTTACTATAGTAGTATGTGCCGTTATGCCACGCTATAATGGTAAAGGTTTCGCTACGAGCGACTTTGTCTGGAGGGACTGGTCCAATACCACGGGTTACAAAAGTGATGGTCTAGTATTTTTGCTTGGAATGCTCAATGGCGCATACAGTGTAGGAACCAGTGATTTGACCTCCCATATGGCCGAGGAGATCCCCAAGTAAGTGCTTCTGATATGAAGCGTATAACTATAAACCGAGAGCTAATGTGTGGCGTCTTTAGTCCAAGCAAGAACATCCCGCGTGCAATCATGGCGCAGACTGTCACAGGCTTTATTACTGCCGTTCCATACATGATTGCTCTTTTCTACTCCATCAATGATCTAGAAGCCGTACTTGGAACTTTCACAACATTCCCCTTGGCAACAATTTACCACCAGGCCACCGGAACCAGGGCGGGAGCTTTTGGACTACTCATTATTGCGTTTCTACCTACCTTTATCACCTGCATAGGCTGCTATATCACAGCCGGCCGTGTCCTCTGGACCCTTGCCCGTGACAACGCTACTCCTTTCTCCAACTTCATCGCCCGGGTACATCCTACCTACCACAACCCGTTCAATGCAACTGCTGTCTGCGTCGCCGTTGTCACTGCACTTGGATGCATCTATGTCGGCTCAACTACCGCTTTCAATGCTTTCGTCGGATGTTATGTGCAGTTGTCCACCCTCTCGTACCTCGCGGCAATCCTACCTCACCTCCTCCGAGGCCGCAAAGGCATCATCCCAGGCCCCTTCTTTATGAGAGGATGGGTTGGTTATGTGGTAAATACCATTAGCTGCCTGTATATTGTCACCTTTGTTGTTATCTTCTGCTTCCCATTCAGCATGCCCACGTCGGCTGCTACAATGAACTACGCATCCCTAATGACCGGTGGAGTGACCATTTTCGTCGTCATTTGGTACCTCATCCGCCAGAAGAGTTATGCCGGGCCACATGTCATGTCAATCCACGACGTGAAGCTCGATCAAATGTAGTAATATCTTGATTCCTTCATTAATCTTTCCACCCCTCCACCATTTCTTTCTATCCATTCATTTTTTACTGCCTCTGCGCGTTGTTGTATATATGCTTCTCGTGAGATATTTCGAGCATTCCCGTTCGTTTTCCTCTTACATACCAAAAATCATGCACGTTATACATGGTCACATGAAGTATTTGTGAAAATACGTGAATAAAATGGAGAATAATCAGCTGACCGTGATAAAAACCTCGCAGTTCAGCTTATGTAACAGATATCTTGAAGTTAGTCGATTTGAAGCGGAACATTCAGGGGTTCGAAAAATGATCGGCTCTCAGGATGAAGCAGCGTCAGAGAAAGTCGTGGATGATCAGACTTGGTTGATGCTTGTCAGATCCTCTTCTCTTCGTATTCTCCTCGCTCCAGATAGCTTGTTAACCGATCGCCAGCTTCCAGCTTACGTACTCCATACAAAGGAGCCTATCGTAAAGCTTCCGATTACCCCTGAAGTCCCCAAGCAGCTAGAATATCCATTTGTCCACTCGAGCCCGCAGGCCCAGGCACATGGAGAAACTCCCGTCCTGTCTCGCTCGCTGCGGGGATCAGGCGTTGCACAGCACGTAAACTCTCCTCCAACCACCTAGCTTTTGCACACCGAGTATACCTTTGCAGCGTATGAAAGGTACCCCGAAGAGCGACAACAGGCTCACCTAGCGCGCATTATTGAGAATTAGCGGTGTTCTGCATGAGAAGGAGAGGTAGAGGCAAAAAAATATAACTTCGCTGTCCATCCGCCAATTTTCCTGGCGTGCTCGCTTCTCCGTTTCTCCTCTATATCTCGGTCTGGAATCATGTCGATGCCCAAATATCAACTTCACACGCTGCACTCAGAGCTTTGGACGTGGTGGTAGAGCTTCTTTCGCAGATCATATCGCGTTGAGTGGTAATATACCTTGAGCCTGTAGTTGCTTTTACGAGGGGAGAGCGAATCGATACGATCTCATCCCAGACACCGAAATCTGCCTTGCTCGATCGTTCCACTAGTTTTAAACCAAACCGTTGGGATACGCTGACTGCAGGATGAAGGCTCACGTTGCTCTCTGGGCCTCTGTTCTCCCACTGGCTTTCTCTGCGCCAGTTCTTGTCTCAGGTGGTGATAGTTTCAAGGGCGATCCTCAGGTCACCACAGGTCCTCAGCCTTGCACCACGATCTTCTCGTTTATCACCAGCAACAGGGCGCGCCATACGTTCAGAGGCTGTGACAACATGCTGCTAGAAGGGTATGCATATCTTGCTGATCGATGGTTCTCCTTGCCGTCATTCTCACCGTCAACCAAAGAGCGGGAGAACCCGCAGCGCAAATGCAAATCTCCAATTTTACCCGACCATTTGCCGACGCCCGCGCTTAGGGAAGAGTTAGACGCGCTTCCAGGATCTACCTCGACATCAGCTTCTGCTTCTACAGCATTACCAGCACCAATAGCAGTATCTCTGCCCTCATCGAAGTCTCAGATATTTGCATATGCTGATAGGATGCGCCTCGAAGATATCATTGCCAGCCGTGATTTCTCAGTTTTCCTCGACTGGCTATCTGCGCGCCCTATCATGGCCTGGACACTCATCGTTGCTGTACTGATTATTGTCTTTTTCGTCTCAGCTGTCATTGTCGAGATAGCTGTTGCACTGCGGAACATTATTAGCCCGCCAGATACTAAAAAACAACAGCCTGAGGCTGGAGAAATCTACTTGTTCGGTCCTGAGAAGAGGCTGGCTGCAGCTATGGTTGTTGATGATAGAGAGGAGAACCCCCTTGCTTACACAGAATGATAACCATTGCCAGATTTCACACGATTTACGATGTTTACGCTAATTCCGGTCTCTATGATTTACCGCACCTCAACATCTAAGATGTTTCGTGTCACAGGTGTCGCTCTCTTTTATTGCTGGTGCTTTCCTTTGGTTTACATCTCTGGTTGATTTTGTCGATATGATATCCCATTTATACCCTGTTTTGTAGCATATTTTGATTAGCTGACTAGAAGAGGTTTACTCCAATCATATTAACTATGTGAATTATTTCTAAGTAGGGTTTATATACCCTCAGATGCAGGCGGACCTTTATAAGCTAGCTGATTTAGTACCCTGGTATTTCAGCAGCATTAAGAGGGGGGGACTTACTCTTTTTGCCATGAAGAAAATACCATACTGCACAGATAACCAAAAGTCCAATAAATACAACAGATGAATAATTCATCGACACGGGAGTAACTGGCAGAACAGTCGGCATGCTGAAAAGTACAAGCTCAAATGAGATCCAGATAAGTGCAACAATGTTGGACACCAAACCCAGGAGCGGACCACAGTTCCATTTCGCTTGGCGCACTTCGCTACGCTTGTAATATAGACTGATACCAATGGGAATTGCGTAGCTGACTGCCAAAGCAATCACTCCCACTGAAACAAATGCTGTAAATGTGCTGGTGCTTCCGAGGTTTATTGGGCCGAGAAGCATTTGTACGCCTGTCAAAAGTGTCAGGGCATTGAGGGGAGTACCGAATCTGTCATCAATTCTTGCCCATATATTCGACATAGGAATGGCTTCGTCGCGTGCAAAAGCCCATGTGGTGCGAGAAGCGGCAACGGTTACACTAATATCGCAAAGTAGGACCAAAATAAAGATGAGAACCATAAGGGCAAGGCCACCGTTTGCTGAGTCCATGACAATGCTAAAGACGTATGGTAGTGCCTGGCCACCGGGAGAGTTGTTGATAATATCCAGTAATGGCGGCAAGGTGAAACATATAGGGAGTATAAACAAGAGTCCTGCTGTGCCAGCAATGGGGATACAGAGGCTTACTGCTTTTGGCACGGTAATAGAAGGGTTAGATACCTCCTCGGCCATAGATGATATCATTCCTAGGGCAGAAAAGGTATATGCCGCTGGTAGCAGACCAATGCAGAAGCTAAATCTGCCCCATCCAGACAAAGTTGTGTCGTAGTGCGCCAGGGCATAACTGATGCTGTGGCGGCGGATTCCAGTTTTGATAAAGAGCGCAACTAGCACTACTATAATAACGATTGCTGTGCATGTAGCGCATATCATATCCACCTTTGGAAGATACCGGTTGCCAAACGCGCAGATGGTAAAAACAAGAATGCACAGGAAATAGAAGATGAGCAGTAGTTGCCAATTGCTTGCCGACCAACCCGGGTGATACATGCTCACAGTTGCATTGATGATTCCCGCAAACCCAAAATTGACGGAAAGGGTAATCGTCCAGGTTCCAACAAGCCATACCCAGCCATTGATGAACGAAAGTAGGAATTTATGTTTCTTCGACAACTGAAAGGTCCAGTAATATGGTCCTGCAGAGGTTGGATATCGTGACACGAGTTCACCAAGGGATAGAGCAACGCATTGATCTAGCACAAGTACAACAAGCCATCCGATGAAAATTGCCAACGGCCCACCGCCATAGATAGCGCTAAGAAGAGGCCCGCCTTCACCATAGGGCACAGTAGCAATAGCCAGGGATTGAGCCAAGAGAGTGAGAAGCGATCGGTTCCTTTTCAGCTTAGGAACATAGCCGAGAGAGCGGAGGGTATCCGGGTCATAGGTAGTATCGCGGCTACCCGCTTCTGGCTCTTCGCCAGTAGACTCTGATACATGACAAGCTGGTTTCACGTCAATCGCCATCTTGAGTGGAAGCAGCGCAATGAACAGAATCAGCAGCTCTCGCAATATTAAATAAAGATGCCAATGATATTTGCGTTGCATCAGGGTGACGCGCTGTTCTTAAGCCACCCCCGACCGTTGCAACCGTCCAGCTAATTAACTAGTTTCTCCATAGATAAGATAAGACTATTCCTGTCAGCTTGTGACTAGCGTGCAAGTGCGGCTTTCATCATTGGGTACGGGTACTCTATTATTGTAAACGCCAGGTTTGAGCTATTAGAAAACAAAAAAAAAAAAAAAAAAAAAAAAAAAAAAAAAAGATTCCATCCATACGGAATACCCATTTCGGGAATAGAATATTGTAGGGTTACTGCGAGTAACCTGCATTGCTCTCTGAAGCTCAACAAAAAGTGAGATAGTGGGTAATGAGGTAGCTGCACGACTAGTCAACTTGCACAAACTGGACCTCAAGCGAAAGCCGATTCGAGCGATCGAGAATCACTCCCTTCATCCGGGCAGCGGAATTTTTAACCAGGCTAGGATCATCGCAGGCTATTGAAACCGATTGGTTTATATGGTCTGTGGGCCCGAGACCACGCCATAAAGTGGACCATCAACATGCAGTTGTGTTTTAGTCTCAAGAGGGTATCATTGTGGCATGGAGGGAGAGAGGCACTGGCATCGTGATGTTTCCAGGCTTCCGTTGGCCAAAGTTGATAACGAGCAAAACATCGACGAGCGAAAGTTGGCGAGAGGCGCCGGGAGGGCTAACCCGATTGGGCCAAGGACAAGGCTTTTTCTCAACCTCACTTCATCGACTTCATCGACTTCGTTTCATCTTTTGTTTACTTCTTCACGTATCAGCTTCATCTTTACAGCAGACATCTTCAGGCCACATCGAAGGACACATTGAGTCCCGTCAGCAATATAAAGGCTAAAGTGATACCTCTTCCGTTTGTGCTATAGTTATCCCTCCGGCCTACACAAAGCGAGAGCTCTCTCCTACACACGGCAATATTGATGACTTATAGCCAGAATATGGCCGGTGTGGTGTACTATAATTATGCATCACGAAAAAACGTGGTTTCATTCCACACTTCATATCCTTGATAGGACATCTAGTATTCTATCATTTAGCCTCTAAAGGGATTTCTCCTCGTGTGAATGGTTTTATCATTGTCATGGTTATTAAAGCAAGCTTAAAGGTGACGGCTGCCCACTTGATACCAAGCCACCTTTATCTCTTGATTGATCTCGCTGTCTTCTTCCAAGAACACAATACCTTGCACTGCATAGACACCCCTCTGGCCACAATTGCGCGAAAGTAACTACACAATCCAATATAAATATCTGGACGCGACGATATCTGCTCATACCCTGACAACATGCCTTGATACCATGATTGAATCAGCTTCAATCAAGTTGAAGCTGAACCTTATCGACAAGGCTCGAACTCGTGGAGCTGGAAACCATATCTCTCTTCCACAACTAGTTGTTCGCGGCGACCAGTCCGCGGGGAAGGGTTCAGTCCTCGAAGGAATTACAGAGATTCCTTCCCCCGAAAGGATGACCTGTGTACCAGATTTGCTACTGAGATAGTACTCCGTCACTCTATTGGGGCGGAGACCATTACCGCAACCATTATACCTCACTCCTCCCGAGATGAAGCAACAGCAAGTCAACTCCGAGCTTATAAGAGGAAACTTCACACGTATGATGAATTACCTAGATTATTGAAGCTATTGGGACCCTCATGGGGTTAAGGGGCTTCGTGGACCAGAAAGTTACCCCTCTATTTGGCCTGGATGTTCTGAGAATCAAGGTCATCGGGGAGACTGGACTTCATCTTACCATAGTTGACTTACCAGGGCTCGTCTCTGGAGCCGAAGCTGATAACTGTTCTGTCGTTGAAAGCCTAGTCAACTCATACCTTGAGAATCCGCGCAGCATTATCCTTGCTATAGTCCTAGCTATGAGTGATGTTGAGACTCAGCCAATCATTCAGGCAGCTCGGCAATTTGATAACGAAGGAACCAGGACTGTTGGTATTGTCACCAAAGTTGACCTTATTACTAATGGAACTGAAGAAGGAATCGTAGCCATGGCCAAAAACCAGGGCCCTATCAAGTTAAAGCTAGGGTACTATCTGCTGAAGAACCCATCTCCAAAAGAGATTGAGTCTGGGATAACTGCCGAGGGAAGAAGGAGAAAGGATCTCAGCTGGTTTCAGAAACCCGGTTGGAAGAGAAGATTCCTTAATCTCAACAGAGTGGGCATCGATGCACTCAAATCTTCACTCGAAGTACTCCTTGCACAACATATTAAAAATGAGCTCCCCAAAGTCTGCTCCGAGATAACGAAGCTACTAGAAGATGCACAAAAAGAGGTCACAGAACTCGGCGAAGGGCGTCCGAACACACAAGCACAGAGGATTTTTCTCCAAACTCAGCATGCAGTTTCAAGGACTTGTACAAGCTGCGACTAGGGGGACATATCAAGGAATTTACTCGCAGTTTTCCAACTTGAAAGTTAACAACGTCTTAGTCGATCGAGTCCGATCCAGGGCCTATGAATTGAATAGTGTGTTTGCCAGGTTTATGCACACTAAAGGTTTTAAATACGATTTAAAGCGGCAGGTAAAAGATAATCACAGGAATAAAGACAATGCGGACACAGCTTTCCCACTAGAATGGGGGAATCCTGAGGCGCTTATTGATGGTGTTGATACCTGCGTTCTGACGGTATGTATGCAATTATATGCTCACGCTGCTTTCTTATTTGTTCCGAACTGTATGACTGACTCATGTACCTCATTCAGGCTTACAAAAATTCCAGAGGCCTGGAACTCAGTGGGACTTACGGATACTCATTACTCATGGAACTATTCCACGTTCAATCGAGCCGTTGGAGCACTATAGCCCACGGACACACCAAGAGGGTTCATAAGTTGATAAGCACATCTGTTGAGCAAGCTCTCCGTCATATCCTCATGGAAGACCGTGCTCGCACTGAGTTATGGCGGTCCATAAATGCTTCACTCCAGAAGAACTTGGCTGCAGCGCTTGCAGAGCTCCACAGCATCTGCGAAGATGAGAAGATGCCACCAATAATATATAATCACTCCTATGCTGACAACGTCGAGACGGCCAGACAAAAGGGCACGAAGAATGCTATTCAGACCGCGCTCAAGAAGGCTAAAGGCAGCCTCGGAAGCTGTCTCTTA
>OJKM01000175.1_pt1 | contig 11542 bp, 8 predicted proteins | sample 1596631 | NCBI WGS metagenome assembly OJKM01 (sample SAMEA3904683, study PRJEB24821) | metagenome | biome: Builtin; feature: hospital; material: surface | place: USA | collected 2013-06-06 | reverse complement strand
CTCTCTGGTCTCGTGGGCTCGGAGATGTGTATAAGAGACAGGTCCAGCTCTATAGTAGCTCTCACCGATACACGCCGCCTGTCATCTGCCTACACGAACGACTATCATTACCCCCCGTTTTGTCGTTTGCTTGATACCACATCGCATAGCCCTTCCGTTGAAGCAGCAACCAAGTTCCGCCCACAAATAAACCATCACCGTTCTCGCTCGCGTAATAGTTGGTTTCCGCCATGGAAGGCCAAGGCGAAAATGACGAGCTCTATCCCATTGCCGTCTTGATTGATGAACTGAAGGTATACACAACGAATCTCTCCAAATAGCGGCGCCCCCCTGGCCAACAGACCTATCGGCTTACTGATGACCCCCGGTGTATGGATATAGCATGATGATGTGATCCTTCGTCTAAACGCAATTCATCGACTTTCAACAATCGCTCTCGCACTCGGACCCGAGAGAACGCGAGACGAGCTGGTGCCCTTCCTTGATGGTTTGTGAAGACCTCCCACTCCCCCTTTCACCTCTTCCCGGGACATTGTGTTGTTGATGGATGAGCATTGTTATTGATGATCTCTCTACTGTTCTAGACTCAGTCGAGGATGAAGATGAGGTTTTGACCGCTCTAAGTGAAGAGCTTGGAAACTTTGTGGAATACGTCGGTGGGCCAGAATATGCACACGTCCTGCTTTCCCCCTTGGAGCATTTGGCGGCCATAGAGGAGCCATTGGTGCGAGAAAAGGTAAGATTACACTGGCTTTCATGTCTGTTAATCTTCATATGGAACACCGCGTTTGACATGACAATGCTTTATTTCTTGCTAGGCCGTAGAGTCCCTCAACAAGATCTGCGAGCAACTCTCCCCCCGGCAGATCGAAGACAATTTTATACCCTTGACAATCCGTCTCTCAAAGGCAGACTGGTTTACCTCTAAGATATCTGCGGCCGGCCTCTACTGTACTCCCTACAGAACTGCCTCTCCAGCCTTACAGCAGGGGCTACGACAACAATTTGGGCAATTAGTTCACGACGATACCCCTATGGTTAGACGGCAGGCTGCCAACAACCTAGCAAAATTCGTGAAGGAGATGGATTCGCAGGTTATTATAGTGGAGATGGTTCCTTTATTCCAGAACTTGGCAAACGACGACCAGGACAGTGTCCGACTCTTAACCGTTGAAATTTTGATTTCCATAGCAGAGGAAATCCCCAAGGAACAGCAATCTAGCCATGGCGTTCTTCTTACAGCACTCCGAAATCTGTTTGAAGATAAAAGCTGGAGAGTAAGATACATGGTTGCAGACAAATTCGAAAAGGTAGCTTCCTCATATACAATCCTTTTACCGAACATCGTGTCCCGGATATTGCTGACGCCTTATAGATCGCAAAAGCTGTCGATGAGGAAGTTGTCAACCGTGACCTGGTCCCAGCTTTCGTCAAGCTCCTCAAGGATACCGAAGCAGAGGTCCGCACTGCTATTGCCGGGCAGATTCCAGGTTAGCCTTCCGCCACCAAATATTAATTCCTCATCCAAAGACTGACATGACTCCAGGTTTCTGTCGGCTCCTTGACCGTGAGACACTATTAAATGAGATTATGACAAGCATTGAAGATCTCGTATCAGACCCATCCCAACATGTAAGAGCCGCTTTGGGTATGCAGATCAGCGGTCTAGCCCCTATTCTAGGGAAGGAAGAGTAAATCTACCCATTTTACTTTGATTCTATTGAGTTCCAATCTAATAAATACCCACCAGGACAATTTCGCATCTTCTTCCCATGTTCTTGCAGATGTTGAAAGACGAATTTCCTGATGTTAGACTGCACATTATCTCCAAACTGGAGCTGGTGAATAAGGGTATGTACTCCGTCCAGCATAAAGTTTAGCATACTGTGTTACCTGACCCACGACTGTAGTCATTGGAATTGATCTCCTGTCTCAGTCTCTACTCCCTGCGATTGTACAGCTTGCCGAAGACAAGCAATGGCGTGTCCGTCTCGCAATTATTGAGTATATTCCTCTTCTTGCTAGCCAGCTGGGAGTTAAGTTCTTCGACGAACAGCTCAACAGCCTATGTCTTGGCTGGCTAGGAGATGCTGTATTCTCAATCCGAGAAGCAGCTACCCAAAATCTCAAGAAATTGACAGAAGTATTCGGCGTTGACTGGGCCAATGGCTCTATAATTCCAAAGGTCACTGCTATGGGTCAACACCCTAACTACCTCTACAGAATGACAACCTGCTTCGCCATCACCGTAAGTGTCCACTCACCTTACATCCTTCCCCGTCATTATATCTAATCTCAATAACAATTTAGACTCTTGCCCCTGTCATCAATCTGAAAATGATTGAGACTTCCATCCTCCCAATTTTGGATAGGCTCGTGACGGACGACATTCCCAACATCAGATTCAATGTTGCAAAGTCATACTCCGTCATAATAGACACCCTTAGAAAACTTCCAGAGGAAGGGACTCTCAGCGAAGCTGATAAGTCCGAACAGGCTGCCACTCCATCTCCCCGTGGTCAAACTATCATCCAGCAACAGATCCTTCCAAATCTTGAGAAGTTACAGCAAGACGATGACGTTGACGTGCGATATTTTGCAACCACTGCTGCTGGAAGTTATGGTGAAGTAATGCAAACATCCCCTTAAGCCCGATCCTGACATAGAAAAAAGCAAAGAAAAGAAAAACGAGAATCATGCCACACCCTCCCACACACCACCCCTGAAACCCCTATTTGAACTTTTCCTTCTTGTTGCTCTGTGTTATTCATGTCAATTCTTCTTGACTTCGCCCCTGGTAATTGAGATATATTTCATCATTAAGTTGAGATCGTGTCTCTGGTTTGGGTTGAATCTGGGAATTGATGGCACTCATGGGCATATTAGAGCATGAAGTACCATACGCATCCACTGCTCGTTAACATGAAAAGAAAATAAATATAACACTAGTTTATCCTGTTTCCCGCCCTTGTCTTAATGTGAGATATCATCGCCTTAACAACTTCAAAGTTAGAGATATCCGTTCATACTGTACAGATGCAAGTTAGAATACTCGTAATATTATATGTCGATCGATAGTGGGTTGTTATTTTGGGTAGTTGAGCAAACTCCTTCAAGTATTATGCCTAACTCAGACTGATAAAATTCCCCGTATGTATCGATCTTCAGTTTTTCCTAGCAGTGGGATTAAATAACTGTGTTAAAAATAAGATACATCACTACCTACATACAAGCAGCTGGCTTATCCTATACCAAGGAAACTCAACAGTAATATAGGTAGGCCACTCAGTATCCAAAGGATGAACACATCAGGAGCCGAGTCCTGGAGGTATATCCTTCCACGCTGTGGTGCTGGTACGGATCAGAGCAACCGTCTCAAAATGGTAATCTCATTTCGTATTCCGCTGGCATCTGACGGCACCATCGCCATCAGCCTCCTGTGGTTTAAGGTCAAGGTGTCTTTCAAGGAATTGCGACTGACGTCGCTGAAGTTCCTTCAGTCGTTGTATGGGGTTCTGTGAATTTCCAGTATAAGTAGCTAGCCTGAAGGAGGGATATAAATGCATTAACCGTGAGACCCACCCATTCCGCCTGGTTAGGGACACCTTCAGCAGCAGGAAGTTCTTCATTTTCCCAGTGATCGTCCGCTGTTGAAGAGGTACTTGGCCTTCTCATGATTAGAGCTGGTGTGACGGCCGGGCTGGGCACGTCATGTTCTGGTGGATAATGTGTTTGACGCAGATTAGATTTCCTGGCTGGAGATTTCAATCCAGTCGATGGTTTTCTGGCATGTGTAGACCCTGTAATGACCGATACGCCCGCACGACGTGGCTTTTGAAGTGAGCGCATGTACTTTTCGATTTCTGGCATGTCGTCCCAGGCGTTGTTTCGGGAATACGATTCAAACCCGCCAGAGGTACTCTCCTTGGTTGAGGAAACGCCTTGCCGAGCGGAAGAGATTGAAACCTCAGGAGCTTGGCTGGGTTCGGAATCCTCCCCTATAAAAACCCGCGTTGGGGCCGGAGCGCTCCGTTCCCATGGGAAGGCAGATGTTTGCCTTCGAACAGCAGGAGCTGTTGTTGGAACTTGATAGTACATGTCTTTTGGAGCCTCAGGGTATGATTTGGGAGGCTGGAAAAGCTCCGTGTCCTTTGACATTGTGTAGATCTGTACAGGAAATGAGGCTGCTTCTGGCTTTGAATCCACCGGTGGCGGCGCACTACATATATTAGAACCTGCCTACAGGTTTCAAGGGGCGAATTCTTACCGTGGTGCATCCCAGAATGCTAAGGGTGGAGAGAAAGTGCGTTCAGGGGGTTGTATTTTCGCAGTATGCAGGGCCACAGGCTCATCTTTCGTTGCGCTTTCATCGGCAGATTCATCTTCTCCTGCTCCCTTTGTTAGTAATGGGATATCGGATTCTTGTGGCTCGATTGTTCCTTGGTCTACCCGCAAATGAGGTGGGTGAGGTTGCTGGGTGTTGACATCTACATGGGGCATATAAGTTGGTATATTTTGTGGCTCTCCATGATAAATGGGGACCGAGATATGTTCTTCTCCACGAACATAGTGAGGCACAGCACTAATCATCGGCTTAGGTGGTGGATGATAGCTTGGCTGAGAGCCTTCTTCTAGGTTGGGGATGTCAGTGGGCACGGGTTCAATGCTAATAACATCAGGTCTAGTAGATAGTTTCTCTGGAGGCATGATATGTGTATCCGGGCCCTCCTTGCTAGGTACCACCGCTTCATAAGTCCCTCCGACAGGCTCATGTTGACTTATTGCCATTACCTGTGTGCGCACCTCGGTTTCTACATGTTTCTCTTTACTCAACGCAGAAGTATCCGTTTCAGGGGCAACCGAACCCTTGTGATCTGAGTATGACTTCTCTTCAAGCTCTGCAGGTGGATATATTGTCGTTTCCCAACCCTTTTTTTTAGGTACTGAAGTTTGCACAGATCCTATGCTATGGCTAGTTTCCTTTGAGACGGTTTGAGTCTGGTGATGACGATTTGGAGTGATGTAGATAGGACCTCTCCTGTAATGACGGTCATACACAGCCCACCACTTCGCCAATAGCTGGCTATATGGTGAATGGTGCGACGATGTGCTTCTCCCAGTTCCCCACGGTTTTATAGGGCCAATAAAATGGACTAGTGAGATAGTGCTTTCAAAATACCGATATGCGGGTACGTATTGATAGTGTCCGCTAGGTGTGCAGTTGTACGTGAAGCTGAGTCTATCCCAACTCTTGAAATGCATGTTCAAGAGACCCTGATCCGCACCATCGAAACTTATACCGCGTTGGGCAAAGGCAAGGAGGGAATAGTAGTCCTGGAGATTCGGCCGTAATACCATAACACCAGTGTTGAAGCAATCAGGCCATCCAATATCCGGTACAGCAGCTATTGTCTTGACATCAAGTGTAAGAAGCTCATCAGGCGCTCGGAGGGCTATAACATCCGCGTCAATGTAGACGACCTGGTCGTACTGGGTCTGCTTCCATAGAGCTATTTTCGAGAATGTTGAAATAAGGTCAGGGCGATCCATGAGGTAAAGGTTCCCTGGGTATGCATTTTCTATCCGAGGAATTGGTATCACATCGTCGTACACGGTCTATATGGTGCTTGTCAGCAATACAATCATGTTTCTATTTTTCTTGTTCAAGTAAACGACCGACCTTCAACTCGTCAATTATTCCCGGCTGCAGAGTATCCGGCGTTACTAGCACGGCCAGCCTTCCCCTCGTCCCGTTATCCCGCAGGGAATGGGCTAGGACCATAGCACCTAGTAGAAACCATCAACAAACAAACTATCATAAAGTAGGGTCAACCCTGCTATCTTATCACTGACCAGGAACATAGTTATCGCTGAGAAGGATCTATAAATCACCGTCAGCAAGTCAGCACTCGAAGCTAGGAGTTTATCTCAATCTTCAAGCGGGGTCAAACCGTGCAGTAAACAGCTCCATGGCCAGACATTGTTGCGCAACCCACGGCGAGCTGCTTCCAAAGGCAGGCTCCTCCTTTCGTCTGATATTTAATTGAGAGGGACGGCAACCATTAAGGAACGTGATAACAGAGAGCCGAAGGGAATGAGACCGGCGAGGTAGACCGAGAGAGAGAGAGAGAGCGGGTGTACGTATGTGGGTGTGAGAGAGAGGACGTTTGGTGAAGTAGTTGGAGGTTTGAAGCTGGTCGTTCAAGTGATCACTTGGGTTATTCTGCCGCGCATCACCGGCTTAGGAGAGCTTCTTCCAACGTCACCCGACTTGCACCCTTTGATAACTTAGGTAGCAGAAGGGAATCAGGCCGCCTCCATAAGCTCACTCAGGACGCTGCTGGCTAGTGGTCAAAAGGGAAGACGAAGAGAGGAATAAGAAGAGTCCGTGAGTTGGAGGACGGCTGGAGCTCCAAGAAACCAAGTACCAGTGCTCTCGCAACCTTTCCCGGCTTTGCGGCCTTTTAATCTCGTTCAACCGCATCCTTGCCAGCCAACAAGCGATCCCTCCAGGCCTGCGCGATATTGCATATGATAACAAGCGAGGGGGTAAGCAGAAGGGCTGTACCGCTCACTGCTCGAGAACTGTTGCTTGCTGGCTGCTGGCTGGTAACTAGCTGGCTAGCTTGGTAACTTCTCGTGGAGCTTGCTGTGTAGCACCAGCCGGCGGAAACGAGCCTATGTCTGTGTTACGGGGTGCCAGCAGTTGGCCCGTTTATTGCCTTGCCACAGCTTGATACAATTAAAGATATATGCATCGGTGTGGATAGCTTTGATGGAGATTCTAACCATCTCTTGCGGGCGCTAGCTAATTAACTAGCCAACTACAACCTGACTATCCACTTCGAAGCCGAGCTTGGCCTTGGGGGTTTAACCCGGGGAGCTGCTCTGTGTGCCTGGGAAGCAGTCACAATCATGTAGGTATAGTTACATGCATTCCGATGAGAACTATATACTATCAAAATGGAGTACAGGTATTATGCTAACGCCTGGAGAAAAAGCAAGGAAGTACAGGAATCGGAATCAGAACGCTCAGATCGCAATCTCCAACGACAACACCGGCCATCCTTTCCTTCTGCCTCGCTCATATATTTTTGAACATTTAACTGCATATTGCAGGCTAACTAAAAGAACAGATGCTCATAACCCATGGTAGGAGGAAGAAGATGCAACAATTCGTGTAGTTTCGCAGCAGTTGTTCTTCCTAGCTATGGAGTAGCTGTTTAACCAATTATTGAGTTACTGACGGGCGACCAATCTCGCTTCAGGGTACACAGACAAGACAGCTTGGCCAACATCGCCTGTCTCACCCTCGACGGCCCATAGCACTGTTTCTTCAAGGGCTCCTCGGCCCTCCACTTCCATGGGCGTGAAATGGCCGGATCGAGGCAGCACGATTACCTGACTTCCCTGGATAAGTCGATCGGCTATTCCATCCAGGGCCAAATGACTATCGATCGCAGGGTCTAGCATGCCCCATAGCAGTGTGGCGTTTGCCTTTAGAGCCCCAGGGGCAGGGTCGAACACGCCTGTTCCGCAGCTTGTTCTCCGGCGTTCATCAGGGCAGATGCTATGTAAGGCAGAGATGGTTTCCAGAGACTTATGCCAAGGGCCTGATACTGCTCCATGGCGGTAGTATGACGTTGTGTCCTTGAAGTTCCCTTGTTCAGCGCGAATGCGGACAGATTCAGAGTATGCCTCTCCCTCCGCCGTCTTGGTCTTGAGCTCTTCAATGCTAGGCCCCAGAGTGCTTGCCATGGCTTCTTGTGCATCTCGCACTGTAAATTCGCCGGTTTTCCCTGCAGCTAGCTCGTGGATCGACCTTAAAAACGAATAATTGCCTCCATGGCCAACATAGCGAACTAACGGTACGGGTAGATGGAAGACGAATATATATTGGGACTTCTTCAGTTGGCGGAGTACTGGGGCTAGAGCCTTGATAGACTTGCACAACACATGCCGCGAGCGCCATGGTTCCCTGAGGAAAGTCTTAAACATCTTGTGCGCTGACTCGATCGATAGGGAGATATTGTCTTGCATCAAGCCAGGCTTTTGCCAGGGACAATGCATCGTATTAGCAGGCAGAAAAAAAAAAAAAAAAAAAAAAAAAAAGGAAATAGGAATAGTTGAGCATACCAGGACTCCATTGGAGATGATGAACCTATCTGCCAGCTGGGGGGCTTCTGCAGCTAGGCGGAAAGCGAGTATAGCTCCCCAGTCATGAGCTACTATAATAACTCTCCTCTTGGTTCGGCCATCGCCATCGCAGACGTTGTATTGGTCTCTCACGGTGGCTATGAACTCTGTCAACGTCTCCAGGATTTCTGTAGGACCATATACGTCCAACGAATCCGTGCCCCCGTATCCAGGTAAGTCCGGTGCAAGCATCACGCTCTTCTCTCCAATTGAGCTCGACGAGAGGAGGTGCCGCCATATGGCCCAGCTATCCGGAAATCCATGCAGGAATATGACCAGCGGCTGGTTCCCAGTGTTTGAGGCGACGGTTTCATCAGGCGAGGCGTTTGCAAGATAGTGGACTTTGAACCCATTCCGCAAAGTCATAAACCAATGTGAGAAATTCTTCCAATTCTTTGAGAGATTCCAGAATCTATCTGATGCTGTGTCCAGAGAAAATCAGTGTTAGCTATCGACGAAAATAGCCACATCCGAAGGATCAATCATCCCCCTATTTTTTTTTTCTCCCTCTGTTTATTGTGCGGTAACAAGGAGGGTTCCGGGAAAAAGGGACGTTCACTCATACGAACCGAGTTGAAACTCCAACCGCTCCTTTTCAGTGGTTTGTCGAAACGGCACACCACTGAGGACTGCAGTGACTCCGTATCTCACCGACGTGAATATTCCATATACGAAAGAAAAGATGGCCACCGCCATCTTCAAGACTGGATGCTCCATGCTGATAGCATTTGCCTCTGGTATCTACCAAAACATCAAAAGTAATCTGTCTTGTTACTCCGAACCAGGACGGGGAATAAAAAAATATAACCAAAAAAATAAACAGCTACGTGGTTGTAGCGGGCGGGAAATGCTGTTATGTAAATGGTTATGTCAGGAGCTTCGGTTATGGGGAAGTTCCGCATGGCCTTATCAGGTCCATTTGTTTCTAAGCAGCTTTTGTTAAGGCCTGCGGAGATGTGGCAAGGGGTAGGCTAGTAGACCAATAGCACGGCAGCGAGCAGGTTGTCGTGACTGTGATATTCATCCCTGTAGCAGGGCTCTTTGATAGAGATCAGCGAGGCTGGATTACGTTGTTGCTGCAGGCAGGACAAGGATGGGAGAGAAGAAGATGGAGAGCAGACGAGCAGTTTGAGAGGGCCAGAGAGCGAGAGATGATGTCATAGAAGTTGAGTTTCGGAGTTTTCATTTTCCACCAAAGGAAGTTGTAGGTACCTGGTATGGACGGGGTACGGACGTTGAAATGCCAACGAAGTTGAGAAGTAGACAGACCTACTTGGAATGCATGATGAAAGCTATTCATCTATGTAATGTAGAATGTGGTTGGTTACGCGGATGGCTTCATCGCATACGTGTAGGCTGGAACGGCTGGCAGCAGAGAAGCAAGCAAAACGTCATCAAGCCTAGTCAAATAGTAAACCGGGTATATAGTCACCAAAAGCTAATGATACAAGGCTGTTGTTTGGTCCAAAGGAGAAGATAAAATAAATAATGTAGAAAAGGAAAGTAAGCAAGAACGAAAAGGGGAAATACATATATAAAGTTGCCTTCTAGTGGTCACGGAAAGAAAACGGGGAAGGGAAACCAGACAACGAGACAAAAACGACCATTATAAATAATAAGATAACAAATCCATCCCATAGCGTATATTATATTTTTCTTTTTCTCTACCCTGTTGAAAAGCCCAATCGTTCACGATTATCATCGATGACTCTGCCGTACCTATGACTCGCGTTAGCCGTGGTAACTTTATGGTGATAACGGGGAGGTAGCAAGGGGGAGCTCACTCTAATAAAAGCCTGAAAAACCACACCTCAAGATCCTCATTGCGTAAAACTTTTCGTGCCCATTTCTGACTGTCCTGTGCAATAGCTAATGCTTCGTCTTTGCCTGGCTCTTCCTTTGCAAAGTAGCGTACAGATTCGTAGTGTTCGGTTCCCCTGAAGCTGAGGGGGATGAAATGAACCCATGGCCGAAGCCACTCGTCATGCCATTCTCGGAAGAGAGCAAGCTTGTATACTAAGCTCTTGCTTAGAAGGAAGGCGTAGTACCGCCCACTGAAGGCATTTCCGTCAATATCGACAAGGTACTTGAACTTCCATGCATCTTGCTGTTTCGCTGGCTTGACGATGGTGAAGTATTCCTTCTGCGCCTCGCAGTCCTCTGGATCACATTGGCCAACGTGGCTAAAGCTCACATTGAATAGAGACCTCAGGGCGTTCCGTTGAATCTGCTTCACGGCCCAGCGACCAGTCTCCAGGCTCTTCTCGAGGATATTCGTGGGGCTCAGGCTGTTGATGTTGCGTACAAATAGCTGACGGTGCTGTCTGCGCCATCCACCTGCTCGTGAGAAGCCGCCTGTGGTCGAGCCACGCCAGTACATCTGGTCTTCCTTGACAGACCAGTCCATATCTTGATTTGCGTCATAGGCGACGTTCCCGTTCCAGTACCAGGGGCTTGGGTAGAGGATGTCCTGAAACGAGGAAACTTTGCTTTGTGAAAAGATAGGAAAGAGGTCATGAACTATATCAAGGGCATTTGGTCGTTCGAAGAAGCCAAAAGTCTGCCGTAGAGAAGGGGTCAGGCAAATGTCTGAGAAGGCAGTGGTATTGGAGATGAACCCGAGGGGAGATGTCGAGTACTGTGACATGTTATCCACGGGCTCATCTTCCAGCTGTCTAGCAGGGCTGTCTGGAGGGCAGGACATCCGTGAATTCGTCCACGTCGGCTGATGAGCAAACCTGTTGAATCTCGTGCGTCTGACTTCGTCGATTCTATCACCCTTATTCAACCCCTCCGGCCGTGCAGACCACCGATTCTGGAGCCCCTGCTGCTGTCCGTTCGAAGCCGTCATTCGCTTCCCGTCAGCGACTAGTCGTGATAGGTCAGAATGTGCCATGACGACCCTCGGTTCGTCGTGTATGTTGAAGGCCAGGTCCATGTCAGGTAGATACTTGACGAAAGTCGCCATCATCCCCTTGATCGCATCCCTCTTCCACTGCTCGCCTTCTCCACCGCCGTCAACCAGCGTAACATTCCCATCTCTTATCATCAGTCCGATGAGAGCATTCTCAAAGCCTATAGCTTCCCTTGCTCGTTCCCGGATGGTCTTTGGCTTGACTCCCCAAAAGGGAAGTAGGGTGTGGTATATCGTATCATATTCATCAATCATCTGAACGCCTCTGCTCTGGGCGAATTTGAGCCAGACGTCAAAGTGCGGCGGCGGATGAAGGCCATATCGACGCCGGTACTCGGTAGCAGCCTGCTGCAGGGTCTTTGACTGTCGTGAATGGGTGGTCCTGAACTGCTCTCTGGAGGTCTGGATCAGCCTCTCGATCGGATGCTGGGC
>OJKM01000174.1_pt1 | contig 11573 bp, 4 predicted proteins | sample 1596631 | NCBI WGS metagenome assembly OJKM01 (sample SAMEA3904683, study PRJEB24821) | metagenome | biome: Builtin; feature: hospital; material: surface | place: USA | collected 2013-06-06 | reverse complement strand
CGAGATCCTCTCTGGTCTCGTGGGCTCGGAGATGTGTATAAGAGACAGGTGTAGCTCTCAGCTCGGCACCAGCAGTGGTTCGTTACACTGTGCTATGCAGTTCCTGCGCCCGAGCGAGTACATCCGATGCTCGTTGAGAGCACAAGCGGGTCATGCATCTGGATGTCACGTCTTACAGCATATCGGATCCCTCGGGGCAAGCTATTTATTCGTTTATTTTGGCGTGCGAAGGAGGAACTACAATACCATTTCCTGGGTCTAGGTCAAATACCCCCTACATACACATACCTGCTGATTCCTCAGTTGTAATTCCAGGTTGGCCTGAGGATGAGCTCACCGTTTGTTGTGCTACATGGATCTCGGCTGGACTCCAGATGGGCCTGGGTTGATGTACAAGACATCAACCGATATCAACCAGCCTGACTACACGCTTGCCTTATGACCTTTTGATTAATTTATGGCATACCAATGCGGCGTATGGTTGCTACCAGGCTCGATACCAACATCTCTTTCCGTCTTTCCGTCTTTCCCACCCTCAACCGTCGGCTAATGCAAGGCCGTTGAGAGTGTCCCAATGACAGCCTTGTGACCAGAGTGCTGCAAATTGATGTTAAGCGAGAAAGATTCGGCATATCATGAACTCGCTCAATGCAACCTTCTCTAGTCTGCATGTCTAGACCAATCTTCTCTGCGGTCACAAGGGATGTCTTCCATTGCAGGGAGTCGTGATATCCAAACCCGAAAGAATGGATATAAAATCAGGGAATATATCCACGTCTGGAACTCTCAATTCGGGATACTCAAACCTGACTGCTTCCTAGAGAATAACACAAAAACAACATACCCATCATGAAGTTGATTTACCTCGGTTTACTGAGCAACCTCCTGAACTCGCCTTCCTTAACCCACGCTGCTAATGTGGCTGTAAGGAAGATTGGGAAGGACGCTATGATTAAAAACAACAAGGTTACGTGGATGGGAGAAGATGGCTTTCAAGATGGCTTTTCATGCCCAGATACCCATGTCCTCCAACCAAGTGCTGATCAGCAGTCTGCTTCCTGCTGCTTGCCCGGCCTAACTCTCAAGGGCAGTTCTACCACGTCGTTTGACTGCTGCGCTGAAGGTCACGATTTAGCTGGCTCTGAGGCTGTCGGTTATATCTGCTGTCCCACTGGACAGATCTACGACGGGAAGGTTTGTAAGAACGGCAAACCACTCATGGAGGGTAAATGTGCTTGCTCCGAGGATAAGAATGTGACCTCTGAGGGATGCTGCGAACCTGAGGAATGCTCATCCGGGCTGAAAACTGGTAAGTGATAGTCTCCTGTCAGCTAGTATAAATGCCATAAAACTCACTCTTCTAGGAAAATGCTATACGTTCAAGGAGAGCAACGGCTACCTTCTCGGCTACCTCCGTACTGGAAAATACTATAATGCAGCTCCAGATAGCAGAGATCGCATCTTTGGAAAGTTCCAGCTCTGCAGAGACCAGATGTGTAACCCGGGACGTCCAATCAACGCCGGAGACGAGCTTTACATCAAAGACCTCCACGGAACCCCTATGGACGGAGCAGATGCAGGTCAGTGGATGAATAATGCAGCTGACGGGCCCCATATCGGCAAGACCCCAAACTTTGCAATGGCGGGCAGATTTGCAATCACCAAGTGGCCTTGCGGCAAATACTGCATTACAGGGGCTGAACTAGGCCTTGGACCTGCATGTCCGGCGGATCAGCCCGCTCTTACGTTTTACACGCGGTCTTCCGAGCCATGCGTCCCATATGAACTTACGGAGGTTCCATGCAGCGTGAGAAGTATCAAAAATAACTGCATCTGGTACAATGGCAAGGACCAATGCTGTAACAAGATTGACTGTTCAGAGAGAAAATGCCACAAATAAGTAGGCCTCTAGTCACTTTCGCTTTCGGGTTTATTTCTTTCGGGTTTAGGACTTTTCTGCTTCACTAATTACTTCAAGTCGAGCGAGCAGTCACTTGGATAGGCAATGAATATGTGCTTGAGTGACTCTTTGTTTTGTGGGCCTGCAGTGACTCAGTCGAGAAGCTCTATATAAAGACAACTCCTCGCCGTGATGCCTGTGTAGCAGCTTAATATTTCTTCTTCCTTCCATATCCTAGGACTACTCCCCAGATTCAAATCTACTTACCATATTATACATGTGGATCGCCGGAGTAAAAAATTTTTTCGAGGGAAAGGGTTGGTTAGGGTTAGGTGTGGACCATACTAATATATCAACTGCTATCTAATATCCGCACCAGTACTATATATGGTGTCCAACTTCGCTGCCTGCTTCCCTCGTTCTTGATGAGCGAGGTTATCTGAAGGACCACGGACTAAAGCAGCAAAGCATAAGGCACAAGACTGCAAAGACACTGCTACTATCAAACAGCCGAGCCAAAGGGCGAGCCTACACTTGTGCTCAGTAGGTTGGAAGTTATATTGACAGACAAACAATTTAACCAAATCCCCCAAAGGGGAACTCTGGGGGCTTGCCTCAGACATGAGAAAAATGACAAGTCCACGAACTAAGAGGACGACTGGGAGGAAGCCCTTGAAGAAAGGGATATATGTGTCTGGCGGGAGACGACGTCTTTCGCAGGGACGTCCGGCAGAACCGTGGATAGGGACTGGCCATCTCACTATACAAATCCACTCGACCAAACGATAGTTATTTTTGGCTGTGCTCTAGTAGCAACATGGCACACCGGAACGCAAGCTGGAGTTGACGTGAGTATGGGAAAAGGAGCCCCTCTGTCAACGTCAACCAACAAGAGAGTCCACGAATATCAATGACAGTAGTGAGAGTGATGGGACGGCTATACTTCCTATTTCCCGCCTTACACATCTATCTTTTCCTCAGTGATTAACAGGAGAAGAAGACATCCCCAAAATCGCATATATGATCTATCGTCTCCAGAATATCTTCTTATTAGCACACCATCTGCTTGGCTGTTGCATGAAACCTCAAACATTACTCTCTATTTGATATATAAACACCTGAAAAGTACATCTTACTCTATCTTATTTTACTCATCTCTTATACATATCTCTCTTCTACTTCCGCTTCCTTCTCTCTCCTTTTATATAGAAACCCAAACTCCCTTAAGGCCCGCCAGGTAGTATGTAAGAGTTGTAGTCATGTAGCTGGAGAGAGTAGCTTAAGGTACACAGATGAATGAGAGAATAACACCCTGGGAGGATGCTTTACTCTGTGTATTCGAGCATACCGTTCTCTCGGAGAGTAAGCATTTCAGCAACTACCTAGGTGGTTGTTGTTCATTAGAGACAAATCGGCCGTCGAATAACAACTTTTAAACGAAGCTTGCAGTCCTCAAGAAACAACAGCTAGCTAGCCTATTACATCCTAGCTGAAACAACAAGGTAACTGCTGTCGAATATTGTCTGCGACTATGATATCTCAACATCTCAGACGTCGATGTTCTGGTGTTTGCTCGCTGTCGCTGTCGCGCTCGGAGTGACGTTGAAATTGACGTCCGGGCACGGCGGATGACACCGATGCACGTGACTTGGGGTCGACTTGGCCCGAATTCAGGCGATCCATAGAAGGACGAATAAACAACTCCAAGCAGTGCGATTTCCGAAGCTCTTCTCCTCCAGCAGCGTCGTTTGCCCCCTTATCGGTTACCGGTAGAAGCTCTCTTTGGAGACTATGAGCGCAGCCCGCCTTTCTAATCGACTTACTCAGTCGCGCCCGTACCCTCCCATCTGAAATTCGGCAGCCTGTTGCCCCATCATCATCAGGCACCATGGCGGCCAATGTTCTAGGCGGGGTTATATCAAAGGTTTTAAGTGAGCAGTCTCCTCTCTGCAATGGGGTAGACCGCAAAGAAGGTACTTGACTGACTGGTTTTCTCTGTAGGGAAGAGGGAGGAGGAAGAAGACCCTGATGGTATGCAGCCGACCTAAAGTGCCACTCGCCAGCCCAGTCCGATAAAAGAAGCAACCTCGAGCTTTTATGCACATTGAAGCTATAAGGGAACGAATGATATATTCTGACGGATTACTGCAGACTCTCCGGAAGCTGGAGAACGAGAGTTTTGGACTTCCTGGGCTCTCTTCATCCTTATTGTGCTGTTGATTACCGCCCTGTTCACCAGCTACTTGCTCAAGCAGAAGCGCATTCAAGCGGTACATGAAACGGTTTTGTCTATATTTGGCGGTGAGATCTTCTATACCTCCGTGTTAAGAGGATCGGCACAGATGTTATTGGCATGCTAACACAGCTCCTAGGAATGGTTGTTGGTTTGGTCATTAGATTTACGCCCGGAACATTGATCCAGAAATCAGTCAGCTTTGACTACCAGTTCTTTTTCAACCTTCTTCTCCCCCCTATTATATTAGCATCGGGCTATGAGCTACATCAGGTAGGGCATTTCGCTAGTGGCTTCGGCGGTAAGGGCGCGGAGTTGCTGACCGGCTTCTTTAAACACAGGGTAACTTCTTTCGAAATATTGGCAGTATCCTTACCTTCGCCTTCGCCGGTACATTTATCTCTGCATTAGTCCTGGGTCTCGTCTTATTCCTTTGGACAAGAATTCCTATTGAGGGATTGGACATCTCCTTCGTCGAGGCATTTTCTGTCGGAGCCACACTTTCAGCGACTGATCCTGTCACCATTCTTGCAATTTTTAACGTCTACAAAGTCGAGCCGAAGTTGTACACGGTTATATTTGGAGAGTCTATTCTTAACGATGCAATTGCAATTGTTTTGTTCGAGACGGCGCAGAGATACAAGCCAGGCAGCGCAGCAGGATCGCTTACAGTCCTCAGCTTATTCGAGGCTATTGGCATTTTCTTGATCGTTTTCTTTGGAAGTCTCCTTATTGGAGTGATCGTTGGAATAGGCACTGCGTTGGGACTTAAATATACCCATGTGCGTCGTGATCCAAAGATTGAAAGTTGCCTCATTCTTTTGATTGCCTATGCCTGTTACTTCTTCTCGACTGGAATCAAGATGTCGGGTATGGAACCCTGCTTTTCATCTTTGAATTAGTCGGCTTTACTGACATTTCTGCTCAAGGTATCGTGTCACTACTGTTTTGTGGAATGACCCTAAAACACTACGCATACTACAACATGTCTCGTCGAACCCAACTTACGACCAAGTACATATTCCAGACTATGGCGCAACTCTCCGAGAACTTTATATTCATTTACCTAGGATTGGACCTTTTTACGGATGAGAACCTGCAATTCAAACCCCTCTTCATTATGGTGTCTGTAGTGGGAATATGTGTGGCCAGATACCTGTCTGTATTCCCATTATCCCAGGCCATAAATTGGGTTATCCGGTATAGAGCTGCTAGCCGGGGTAGGGATGTGGCTGATGAACTCCCTTATCCATACCAAGCCATGCTTTTCTGGGCAGGCTTACGAGGAGCAGTCGGTGTCGCGTTGGCTGCTGGACTGGAGGGAACAAATGCTCCAGCGTTGCGTGCAACAGTTCTAGTTGTTGTCGTCTTGACCGTCATTATATTTGGAGGTACAACCGCTAGAATGCTTGAAATTCTGGATATCCGTACTGGAGTTGTGGAGGAAATTGATTCCGACGACGAATTTGATATTGAAGTCACGAATGGTGGCACATACTACAAGCGATCAGGAACTGGGATGGGACATACCCCACGCAGAAGCGATTTCCAGCTAGACTCGGTGGCTAGAGAACATGAAATCAATCGGACTGGTCATGGCTTCTCGAGCGGTAGCAATGGACGACTAACTCCCCAGGCTCCTGAAGGTCCTGGTGGCCTCACGAGGAAGAAATCTTCATACTCCAGAAAAGATCGTACTCGATCTCGAGACGGAGCTTCGACGCAAGAGTTACTCGGAGGCCGAAGTGGGAGCCACAGCGGTAGCAGCGTTGACATAGATATGAGCCATGACAGAAGCCGTGCTGGACGAAACGCCAGAGGAACAGGTGACATGGGTATGAGTATCGACGACTTCGACCTTGAAGTCGACGCCGCATTGTCTGATGATGACTTGCCTCCTGCAGCCTCACAGGCCCAACATTCTCGCAACCATTCCCAACCCCGATCAGCATCGGCTCATACCCCTGGGGATGGACCATACGCTAACACTGCCCAAGCAGAAACGTCATCTTCATCCCGACCTATTGCGGCTGCCACTGATGCATTCCGTGATTTGCTGAGTGGAAACCGTGACCATGCTACGTGGTTTAAACATCTTGACGACGAATACATCAAACCAAAGTTGCTTCTCGACCAGGGATCCGGCTCTGGATCTCCATCTGGATCTGGGCGAAAGGGACCTGATGCTGTATGATGCTGTATGAATGATTGATTAATCGCACCTGACAGTTATCACTATGACCATGTTTTAATACTGTTTCCTCTTGTCTTTCACATTGCTTTAGTCTTGTACTTTTACCCTTTCGTTATATCTACTGTCAGCCTACTTACCTAGCTTTCTTTTCTGGTATTCATAGAGCTTTCATGTCTTACTCGCCTTTTGCTACGGTGTTGCAGGGCCGAATAACATTCTCATAAACTATCATGCTTTCATCATTTCTTATATCAAGTGTTCCCATTAGAAATTATAGACAGTCAGTTTTTCTTGCCTGCCAACTCCCTATTAAGCCTCGATAGCCTATAGCCTGAACACGTAGTGAGAGTGATCTCTGTGTAATAATCATGTAAAAGAAACCAAAAAGAAACATCAATAATGCATCATCTCCCAATATATTAATACGTATATCACCCTTCCTCCTGAAAACTCCCACCTCACGAGTCAATCAGGCCACAGAAATCCCAACTAGCGAGCTACCTAATTTAACAGCGGAAGAAAGACATAAGCTAGACACAAAAAAAATACAAAGTATACCTTAAAAGCACATTGGGAAAGGGGGGAGGAATGGTTGTAAGAGACGTACATGAATCGAGTTAGTAAGGCAACTGCAAAGTAAGGATTCTAAAGAAAGGCGAAAAAAAAACATGTATGGAAAGAGTGGGAGACATGGAAAACCACTTTTGATTTCTTTCTCGCGAGGCTGGATGCATGGTTGCTTGACCTTTCATTTACATTAGTTAGTCATCGCCATCGATGAATTGGAGACGCTCTTTGGCGGTTTTTGCTCGTTTGGAGGTGCCTTTTGCAGGAGCACGGCGACGACCGCCTTTGCCTGATGGGCCTGCAGTAGGTGCTTCGACGTCTGCAGATAAGGGTGTTGCTGCACCGGAAGGTCTGGCACTTAGATCGTCGAAGTGACCCTCACCTATATTGCATTGTAAGTAACCATGACATACCGTGTAGTGTGTAGAGTATGAGTATAAATGCATACCTTCATGATACATATCATCCAACGTGACGTCTCGCTTCTTTTTGGGAGCAGCCTTTCTACCCTTCTTAGGAGCGGCAGCGGCATCTTCTCCCTTCTCAAGGGCTTCTTTCTCCTTTTGTTCCAGGATCTTGGCCTCATCGTCGTCTGCAAGCCACATAGCGATATCCTTGGTACGGTTCTCACGGCTTCGGGTGTTGAAATCAACGCCGCCACCTGCACCGCCAGAGATAACGACACGCTGCACTTCTTCCTTTTGAAGAGCTCGCTTGCGTATTCTCTCCTCGATGGTTCTGCGGGTAATTAGACGATAGACTGTGACTTGTCTTGTTTGGCCAAGACGATGAGCTCTGTCCATGGCCTGAGAGTCTATGGTTGGGTTCCAGTCGGAATCGTAGAAGATGACTGTGTCGGCTGCTGTCAGGTTAATACCTAGACCACCAGCACGGGTGGAAAGGAGGAAAATGAATATCTCGGGCCGTTGCTGGAAATCCAAGACGGTGTCTCGACGGTCTTCTAGCTTGGTACTACCGTCTAGTCGGCAGTATTTATAGTTGCGGTATGTGAGATATTCTTCCATCAAGTCGATCATGCGGGTCATTTGGAAGTAGAGTAGCACACGGTGGCCACCGTTCTTCAGTTCCCGAAGTAGCTCGTCCAGTTTCGCTAGTTTGCCGGAATCAGTGACAAAGCGTCTCATGGACGGCACGGTAATATTGGTATATCCTCGTTTCGTGGAGCCTGGTTTCGGTAGCATTGGTGGATACGAGTAAGGTAAGGGGTTGACCTTGTGGTTCAGTATGTCTTCATCAAGGCCGCGAGTTGTTGTTCCAATCAAAGCTTGACGGGCCCGGACGTTGAAGAAGGTATTTTGAGCCTCTAAATCCGGTACGGATGACGCGGATGATATCATTATTGGGGGTGCGTTCGCATCATATTTACCGCAAGGCTCGAAACCAAGTATTCCTTGGTTATCGATCACCGCCTGGGTAACGTTGAATAGCTCGCGTAGATAGCCGGAGGAACCATGTCCGGTGAGCTCAGATCGGCTGTTACGGTCGGTGATTTTGAATAACGAATGCGGTAGAAGGGAATTTGTGCTCGTTTCGTCATCGTCATAAACAATCGATAGTCGTGCCAGACGATTCTCAGCACCCTGGCGCTCCAACGCCCGCTCAAACACACCCTTTTCAGAAATTGAACGTGCTTCTTCCATCGACAGGTCAGTGAATCGAAGCCAGGAGAAGGCATCATCTCCACCTAGACTGTGCCGCATGTTTTCCGGTGACCACACATTCATGAGATGCGAGAGATATTTATTATCAAATCCTGCTTTGCTATTGTCAGGCCCAGGAATGTCGAGTCGTCCCGCGGAACTGCAAAGCATACTTGGTAGATCATAGTCTATCAAGCTACGGGTCGAATAGGGAACTGATGGCTGCGCTCTGACGAAGGAAGCGGACTCAGCAAAATGACACATGGAGTAAGGTGAGGAAGTGTCGGCACGCTCGAACAGGTCAGGATGGTTGCAGACTTTCCGGAACTGCATGACCAAGTTCATCAGCGTGGTACTGTCTGCTTCTTCACCCGTGGCAGCCTTTTCAATTAGGTCGATGATGCTGACACGATTTCGCAGGCTGGCATAGTACGCTCGCTGCCTGTATGTGAGGTCACAGAAGACGTCCTTCTCGACCTTGTCACCGAGTTCCTTCTGGACATGCTTCTTTATACGTCGAAGCATGAAAGGCTTGAGAATCATGTGTAGTCGCTTAAGCTGGTCTTCATTCAACTTGGTATTACTTTGTGCATGGCTTTCGATGTCCTTGGAGAACCACTCGCTGAACTCATCGTGGGAATCAAAGAGAGTAGGCATGATGAAATGTAGAAGAGCCCAAAGTTCCTGCATGTTGTTCTGGATAGGCGTACCCGTGAGTAACAATCTGTTTCTGCAATGGAAACCGAGCAGATTCTTCCACCTTGAACTCTGTGACGATTTAATAGCTTGAGCCTCGTCAAGGACCATGTATTGCCATTTGACCTTTTGGAAGTATTGGGCATCCAAAACAACGAGCTGATAGGATGTCACCAGGACATGGAACTCGGATTGCTTGGTGTAAGTGATGTGTTTGCGATCCCAAAATTTACGTAGCACCTTTCGATCTTTGGCCGAACCCCAGTACGGAAGCACTTTGATATCTGGTACGAACTTGGTGATTTCCTGCTGCCAATTGTGAAGAGTCGAAGCCGGTGCAATAACGAGGAACGGACCCCAGATATTGTGGACCTCAGCAAGATACGCCATGACGGAGATAGACTGGACAGTCTTTCCGAGACCCATCTCGTCGGCAAGGATACCGTTGATGCCCTGCTCGTAAAGGTTGACCAGCCAGTTGAGACCCTTCAATTGGTACTCCTTGAGCTGGCAGTTAAGCAGCTTAGGTTGTGCAACTTGGACATCACCCAAACTTGTAGGGTTCTGGAAGTTCATTTCACCTTCGTCAAAGGCAGCCATCTTGTTTTCCTGTTCGTTGAACGCCTTGGCACGATCCTGGGCTTGTTTGACTGCATTCTGGGCGTTGGCCATGGCCGCCTCTCTCAGAGCAGTATCATCTTCAGCGTCAAAGTCGAGATCCTCAAAGTTGGTAACCTTTGCGCTGAGGTCGCCGAGGTCTTCGGGCACGTTGAGCGAGGTTTCAGGTTCCTTTGCGCCGTCGGCAGACTTGTCAGCGGCGGGAGCGGCAGTGGTGTCACCAGACTGTTCTGCTTCGTTGGTTTTGATCTTTCGGCCAATGAAATGGGAGTACAGTTCAGTTTGGGAGATGAGGAAGTTGAGTTTTCGTTTCTGGCGGTTGGCTTCACGGTCTGCGTCTGCCTTTCTAGCGAGCTCCAGCTCCTGTTTCTCTGCCATTCGGCGCAGATCACGCTCTTCACGCTCGTTCCTCTTCCAGAAGGACATCATCTCACGCATGGTTCGTTTGGCTCTGGCCTGGGTATCCTTCGTGCTGCGGTTGGTACGATCTTGCCATTTCCTTGCCTGTTTACTGGCGAGTTGTGCCGTTTTGCGGCAGTTCTCCTGTCGGATATTGAGAGAGGTAGTCTTCATACGAGCAACCTTGGGAATATCCTTGCGAGCCATATCTCTCCAGATCTGTTCGTATAGCTGGGCGTAGCCCTTGGTGTCGAAAGTCGCAACAGGGGCGGGCGTGGGTTCCTTTGACGCTTTGGCATCCTTTTTCGCGGCCGGCTTCTTGTCCTTGGATGCGGAGACAGATGGTTCATCACCTTCCATGGCCGCATAGGCAGCCTCTGCGGCATCCTTCTCAGCCTGTTTCTGCTCCTTGGTCTTCTTTGGCCGAGCGGCCGAGCTTCCTTTGCTGGGTCTCTTCTTGTTAGGAGAAGGCTTGTCACGGGTGTGGAATGAACCGGTAGTGCCACCCTCGAGGTTTGGTGACAGAGGAGCCACTTCACTGATCTCTTGGGGAGCAGACCCGGTCTCGAGTACATGTTTGGTGTGCTTAATCTTCTTGCGAGACCGAGCGATTTCACGTTGTAGTTTCTCCTTTTCAGCATCGTCTTCCATCTTGCTGACCTTCTTCTGCGCGGCCTGAATCTTCTCCATCTCAGCACGAACGGTATTCTCACGCCGCCGTTTCCGCTGCATATCCTTCTTGCGTTCTTTTTCATCCATTATCTCCTTCTGCTGGACCTCTTCTATCACTTCGGCTTCATGGAGCCGGGCAAAGCGTTCGGTACCGGCAATGGCTTGCTTCTCGAACACACGGGCCAGTTTACCCAAAAAGTTGGCTCGACGGCGCTGTTACAAATTAGCAACGACGATGTAAAATACACAAGTGTAGTTGGGTGCATACCTTTCTCTTCTGGTTATCCAGGGCCTCTGCCTCCCGAGCCCGTTTCCTCCCCTTGATGATATATCGCTGCCATTCATCTTCGAATCCAGGAGCTTCGAGATCGCTTTTGTCTAAATTGTCTAAGCGTTCCAGCGCAGTGGTGACATTATTTGACTCGCCCCGAGAGTGTGACGAAGAAGATTGCTTCGCAGGGGCCAGAGGCGGCGCCGATTTTGCGGAAGCCGTGCCATTCGCAACGGGCTTTGGCGCAATTTCACTATATGTAGCGTCGTAGTTGTGATGTCGGCGACGTTTATCAGACTCTAGCACCCTGGGTTCGGGCTTAGAGGCTGGTTTGGGAGCAGGTTTAGGAGCAGGTTTGGGAG
>OJKM01000173.1_pt1 | contig 11598 bp, 11 predicted proteins | sample 1596631 | NCBI WGS metagenome assembly OJKM01 (sample SAMEA3904683, study PRJEB24821) | metagenome | biome: Builtin; feature: hospital; material: surface | place: USA | collected 2013-06-06 | reverse complement strand
GGTACGAGCGGATTGCAGAGAACTCGCCTACAGGGGACAGGAGAGCCGATGATCCTGATAACTTCGAATCCGTCAGTTTGTCTAATGATGCCGGGCCGTCGGGCTTCGATCATGCTTCATTTCACCAGAGTACTATTGGATTGAGCTTTGGGCCCCAGCAAGTTCGACATTCGGGATCTTCTATGGTCAGAAGGAGTGATGATAACAGCTATTTCGGTGCTTCTGAGGATACTGTGGGCCAGACTGGATCGGGATCGTTCGTCGGGGAGAACGATTCGTTGCCCCTTACGGATTCGCGATATTTACAGCCAATTAGTGGCGCTTCTGTCCCAGATGCACAGGCCCAGGTCAAACGGAATTCCAATGAAGACCGAAGTGTTCATTTTGCTGGAAGTGCTATGGGAGGTGGTTCTCACCTGGGAGATGACTTGGAGAGCGGACTTCGGTCGGGGCGAAGCAGCGTACGAAACTCACATCGATCTGCTACAGGTCGGCTTTCACCCTCTCCATCTCCTTCATCAGCTTTGTCTAGGGCAAGCTCCATGATGAGAATGGTCTCGCAGCGTGTTGTCAACCTAAGTAATGAACCGGAGGTTATCGAAAGTGTTATGAGACAGAAATCAGTACTTAAACATGCCCGCCTGGATGAACCCCCCTCTTTACCCGCCATGTTCGAATATGCGCATGATGTTGCGTCCTCAGAGACCGTAAATGAGGGGGGACAAGAAAAAAGGTCTTCAAAACCAAAACGGAAACATGGACATCCGGCCATAAGTCCATTAAGGGGTAAAGCGTTGGGCATATTCTCGGCAGACAATCCGGTCCGGAGATGGCTGTGTGAACTCCTGGTACATCCCGCAACGGAGCCAATAATTTTGATTCTTATCATCATCCAGACAATTCTACTAGCCATCGAATCATCTGTTCACACTGGCCGAAAAGGAAGCTGGTCTTCTCCCGTTGTCGACATCCTCTTCCTAGCAATCTTCATCATATATACCCTTGAATTGATAGCCAGGACCATCGTGTCGGGATTCATTCTCAATCCCGAGGAGTACAGCACTCTCGACCGCTCAGCAGGGTTTCGGAATGCTGTAATGATAAAAGCAAGAGAGCTGTTTTCGTTGCAGCGGCAGCCATCAACAAAGAAGCCTGCAGATCCGCAGCAAATGTCTATTATCAGGTCATTCACCACAATGCAACAACAAGCGGATGAAGTTGGAGATAGTCGACAACAGCAGCGTATCCGACTTGCCCGCCGAGCTTTTCTACGACATTCATTCAATAGGCTGGATTTTCTAGCCGTTGTGTCATACTGGATTGCATTTGCTTTGTCCGTCTTGTCCATCGACACAAATCACCACATTTACATATTTAAAATGCTAAGCAGTCTCCGGATTCTTCGTCTTCTTGCTTTGACAAGTGGAACAACTGTATGAATTCTAGTTTTCCCTTTCCATATCATCTATTCCGTATTGCTGCTAATGTTTTTCTAGGTGATTCTTCGAAGTTTGAAAAAGGCAGCACCTCTTCTAGTCAATGTTGCCTTCTTCATTTGCTTTTTCTGGCTTCTCTTTGCCATAATTGGAATCCAGAGCTTTAAGTCTAGCCTTCGTCGGACTTGTGTTTGGGTGGATCCATTGGGTGTAAGCAATTTCACCTTTAACCAAGCTCCGGATACAGTTCAGTTCTGTGGAGGCCACCTAGATAATATCACTGGCCTGGCTAAACCCTGGATCCATGCCAACGGGCAAAACGGAACGACATCTCCAAAAGGGCATCTCTGCCCCCAGGGATCTCTATGCATCGAGGGCAGTAATCCATATGCAGGTACCATGAGTTTCGACGATGTGTTGCACTCTCTCGAACTTGTTTTCGTTATAATGAGCTCAAATACCTTTTCCGATCTCCTTTACTTCACCACAGACAGCGATTACCTTGCTGCCTCCCTCTTCTTCATCGCCGGCTTCATCTTCCTTAGTTTATGGCTCGTCAACTTGCTAGTAGCTGTTATCACCTCCTCCTTTCAAGTTATTCGAGAAGAAAGCAAGCGAAGCGCATTTACCGCTGATAGAATCGACGATGTTGGACCAGAGGACACGTCTTTTCGCAGGGTCAGCAAACTAAAACGGCTCTTTAACCGTACAAACTACGTTTGGATTGGCATCATAGCATTCGGTCTAATAGTTCAGTGCCTGAGGAGCTCCTCGATGAGCTCCAACCGAAAAGAGCTTATTGATAGCACAGAATCTGCCGTCACCGTCATCCTCTTTATCGAAATTTGTTTCCGCATTGGGGTAGATTGGAGAAATTTTTTTAAATCCCGACAGAACTGGGCCGATCTCATCCTTGCCATCATCACAATGGTGATGCAAATTCCTCCCATCCGCTCGTCTGGTGGCGTCTACGCAGCATTATCCATCTTCCAGGTACTCCGGGTGTATCGGATAGTACTGGCCTTTTCGCTGACAAGAACCCTTATTATGACTGTGTTTAGCAACATCGTCGGTCTATTCAACCTCATTATCTTCGTCTTTTTGATCACCTTTCTAACCTCCATATTTGCTGTCCAATTGTTCCGTGACCAGATACCTGCCATGGACTCGGATGGCGAAGTTACTCGAACTACATTCTCCAATATATATAACTCGTTCCTGGGGATGTATCAGATCCTCTCTAGCGAGAATTGGACGTCGATTCTATATTCGGCTACCGAAGCTAATAGCCCTAGAGGCACAGCCTGGATTTCAGCGGCCTTTTTCATCATGTGGTTTGTGCTCGCTAACTTTGTTGTGTTGAACATGTTTATTGCTGTCATCCAGGAGAGCTTTGATATTTCTGAAGATGAGAAACGGCTCTATCAGGTCAGAGCATTCTTACAACAGAAACAACTAAGCGAATCATCCCATGGGAATCTTGCCTTGTCCAGCATATTTAAACTTGGCCGTGGCCGTGAACGATATAGAGACCCGCTTGATCATGGCCCTGCAGCACTTGAAATGCTTCTAAAAGAAGCAGTGGTTCAAGACTTCTTAGACGAGACATCACCACTGCGGCCCATGGAAACCCAGCCAACGGAACACCCGCCGGAGCAACAGGCTGTGCAGCCAGGATTCTTCTCCCGTATCTTCAACAAGTTAACAGAGCGTGTGTTGAACCGGGAGCCGAACCCTTTTTATTCGAAACTCAAGTTCTCAAGGGACCATGACGAACTAGACCCAGCAGCAATGGCAAAAGAAGTTCTCTCAGCTGCCGAACAAAGAAAACGTGCCCAACGACAATACCTCCAGAGGTACCCAAAGTATAATGTTTCTCTCTATATTTTTACGCCCTCTAATCCTATCCGCCGCATTTGTCAACGAATGGTAGGACCGGGCCGTGGAAAATCCCGTATTGAAGGAGTGGATCCATACAAGCCGGTGTGGTACCTTTTTTCAGCATTCATTTACGCTGCCATTGTTTCAATGGTGCTAATTGCTTGTATCTGCACTCCATTGTACCAACGCGCGTACTTTGAGACCCATGGCCCCGGCATCCACAATTGGTTCGTATGGACGGATCTATGGTTTGCCATTCTTTTCAGTGTTGAGGCTGTTATCAAGGTGATAGCAGACGGCTTTTTCTGGACACCAAATGCCTACTTCCGTGGATCTTGGGGCTTCATTGACGGTATTGTTCTTATCACTTTGTGGGTGAACGTTGTGGCTGCTTTGTATAGAACGGGTGATGTTTCGCGAGTCGTTGGTGCGTTCAGGGCACTCAGAGCATTGAGACTGTTGAATGTCAGCGAAAGTGCAAGAGAAACATTCCATTCCGTGATAGTAATGGGTGGATGGAAAGTCATTTCAGTATGTGGCATATAGCACCCAACCGCAGTATAGAGACTAACAGAATGTGTATTAGGCTGCCTTTGTTTCCATGAGTTTCCTCATTCCATTCGCCATTTATGGCTTGAATCTTTTCAATGGACAAATGAAACAATGCAACGACGGGGATTTCGGTTATGTTTCCCTGGCGCATTGTGTTGGAGAATATAAAAGCTCTCAATTCCAATGGCAGGTACTTGCGCCTCGAGCCGTGCACAACCCATTCTACAGCTTCGACAACTTCGGAAGTTCCCTTTTCATCCTTTTCCAGATTGTGTCTCAGGAAGGGTGGACTGATGTGTTATGGAATGCCATGAGTATCACTGGCGTGAACAAACAGCCTCAACCGTTTTCATCCCAAGCGAACGGCTTATTTTTCGTGGTGTTCAACCTGCTCGGTGCAGTTTTCGTCCTTACTCTGTTCGTCTCTGTCTTCATGCGAAACTACACGGAACAAACCGGTGTGGCCTTCTTGACGGCAGAACAGCGGTCGTGGCTGGAATTGCGCAAGCTTCTGAAGCAGATATCCCCTTCTAAGCGATCTCTTAACAAAGGCAATAACAAATTCAAAGCTTGGTGCTATCGAGTTGCGGTTAAAAAACATGGGAGATGGGCCCGGTTTATCACGGGATTGCTCTTGGTCCACCTCGTTCTCCTGGTCCTCGAGTTTTACCCGGAAGTTGACTGGTGGGAGAGGACAAGAGACGCCCTGTTCCTCTTCCTCACCCTATTCTATATCGCCAACGTTGTCATCCGTCTTGTCGGCCTAACTTGGCCTCGGTTTCGCCGCAGCTCATGGGATCTCTACTCCATTCTATCTGTAGTAGGAACCTTTATCACGACACTACTTGCCCTGATCAATGATAAAAGCATAGTCTTCGCCCAGCTTCACAAACTATTCCTGGTGTCCATTGCACTCCTCATTATACCACGCAACAACCAACTTGACCAGCTCTTCAAGACTGCTGCGGCTAGTTTGACATCAATCGGTAACCTGTTGGCCACCTGGTTTATCCTTTTCCTCGTCTACGCCATAGCATTGACTCAGATCTTCGGCTTGACCAAGTTCGGGGGCTCTGAAACGAGCAATCTCAATTTCAGAAGCGTGCCTAAAGCGCTAATCCTCCTATTCCGCATGAGCTGTGGTGAAGGGTGGAATCAAATTATGGAAGACTTTGCAACGATGGAGCCACCTTACTGCACACTCGGCGAGAATTTTTATAGGAGCGACTGTGGCAGTGCCGCCTGGGCTCGAACGCTGCTTATCTCATGGAACATTCTGAGCATGTACATCTTCGTCTCTCTATTTGTTTCACTCATCTTCGAGAGCTTCTCCTACGTCTATCAGCGGAGCAGTGGCCTGTATGCGATCAGCAGAGATGAAATCCGCCGTTTCAAACAGGCGTGGTCTACCTTTGACCCAGACGGAACGGGATATATTTCAAAAGAGGCCTTCCCAAGACTTTTAGGAGTAAGTATTATCCCGTCTGTTCAATTCTATTTTAATTGAATGCTTGTTAACGCTTTATGCTTAGGAACTTTCTGGCGTGTTCGAGATGCGTATATACGAAGGAGATTTTACCGTCGGCCGCATTCTAGAAGACTGTCGTGTCAATGTTCGAGAGTCAGAATTATCGCATTCTCGATCTGTGGGTGAACTAGATCTCAAGAAGCTTATGCTCCGTCTTTCCCATCTTCCTGTTGCCGAAATACGCAAAAGACGTGCACGCTTGAACGCCTTTTACGAGGAAGTGCTTGTCTCAGCTGATCCAGAACGAGGAATATCTTTTACTTCATGTCTTATGATCCTTGCTCATTACAATGTTATCACTGACAGCAAGAGTTTGAGGTAAGCCTTTTTTTATTTTTATTTTTTTTATAGGTGATCCATTCCACTTGTGGGCACTTAACAAGCTAACGACACACAATCCAGGCTGGAAGAGTTCCTACGGCGACGTGCCCGTCTACAGCGAGTTGAGGAAGCCGTCCGCCGAAACGTGGTAGTCGGATTCTTCAACACGCTCTATTGGTCGAGGCGATTCCGACAACGTATTCAAGCACGCCATGACTCTCGCCTGGTCTCGGTACCACAGTTCTCTGTTCCGGAGATATATGTCGAGGACGAGGACGGCCTTATGGACGAGGATCAATCGAGACGAGCATCAGAAGACCGTGCAAGATCACCAGAAGGATCCCCAAGCCGGAAAGCCCCGCGCATCGCTCTTCCAAAGATCGAGACCAACATGTTTGGCGACGAGGCTCATAGACTCCCGTCACCTACACATTCCGACTGGGGTAACTTCAATCCTTCTCTGACGCCTCAAAGTCCTACTACGACGTACGATAGCAGCATGCCTCGCGATGAGTCGGGTGAAGGGCATGGCCACCAACGCGGTGACAGCTCTGTGAGCGTACAGAACGTACAAGACGTGCTGGACTCCTTCGATCACTCTGTATGGGGCGAAAGTATCAGACGAAGCTTCACCCGTCGTCGGTCCCACGGCTCAGCAGGCGAGTAGGCGCAGTCACCCAGCCTTTTTCTTTTTCTTCCCCGACTTCTTTTACCCTCGAGTTACCTTTACCAAGGTGAAAATACCTATCAGCCCCCTTTGTGGATACTCCCTTAGTATGGGGAAATGCAGAAACGACAGACATGACCAACTCATCCGAGAAAACCAAAAAAGCACAGAACAACCCCGAACCAATTCCGAAATGCAAGAAGAAAAATTACTTGTCTCTGTCCCGTCTATACAGTAATGCATATATGAGACCCCCTTGATAGCAGCGAAAACGGGATCTCATGGGAGTTTTTGTTCGAGTTTTTCTTCTCCTTCCCTCCCGCTTTTTCTTCAATCCTTGTTAACGGACGAGATGCTTTGATTTTTACCCTTTGAAATCCCCCCCCTTTTTCACCACGTTCTGTTCTTGTATATGTGCTGATAACTCCAACTTGTTCCCCACCCTTTGATTTGATTCTCCTTTTTTTCAGCTTGAGAGTATTCTTGACGGTTTAAGTGATTCGAGACGGTTTGACCAAGTTGTTGGCTAGAGCTTTGGGAGTTTTCTTTGCTGTTAACTATCATATCCCTGTTTCCCCCCCTTGCAGATTCGCGCATAGACACCCATCCTTCCATCCAAGTGCAGCGCGTGCGTTCGACCTCGCCTTAGACAGCTGTTTTTTTGTTGTACATACCATAGCCTTCCCTTCCACACAGCCAATAATTCCTAATAATAGTTTCCCAGCGTCTGACTGTCTGCCTGCCTGGTTCGCACAAGCAACCGGCCTAGCAGCGAGTTCTCTCCTTCGTGAGCCCGAAGATCAAACACGCAGAGATTCGTAACCAGCTCCATCCAAACCCGCGGACCGGTCAGTTCTCGGACAGGCCCAGCCAGCGGACCGCCCTGGCGCCGGGGAAGGTGGCTGAGCTGGAGACGAGTCCATTGCCTTTCAACTCATCTAACTCTCTTCCCTAAACGCAGCGAGCCGGGAGAGAAAGGGGGGCTATCTGGCCGTCGAGCCGTCTGGCCTCTCCCCGATATAATAACCAAGGGCCGCCAACCAAGCTGATATCGCTCTCATCCCAGGCAAATAGTCGCACAGTCGCAGCCAATAAACGACCCGGGAAATCACGAAACTGCCCAATGGCAGGCTGCGTCTCCTGCCAGGCCCTGAATTCCACATGGACCGGGGGGGTTGGAATTGAAACAAAGCTGGTCCGTCCATGGCAGGGTTGCTTGCTTGTGCCAGGGCGAGGCCGGTTTTTCCTCTGCAGAGTGTCTTAGTTAACGAGTTACTGGAGAGCTCGAGACGGGGGTGGAAGACGAGCCAGCGAGAGACACAGCAGCGAGAGGCAGAAGAAACAAGGCCCGTTGTTGATGCCGTGGACGGCGGTTATCCATCTCCTCCGTCGCCAACGGCTGTTAAGCTGGCCTGGCGGCCGATGTTTGATACATGCCGTGTGTGGCTCGCGAGGGCGAGGAAGATGAGAGATCCACTGCAGGTATCATGATCTACGCGGGCTCGTTTCATCCTCGACTCCCGCTTTTCTTCATGTCTCTCTCCCCTGCATGCATGATGGCATCTTCGTCTGCTTCGTCTGATCTGTTTCTTCTCCAGTGCTGCTGCTGCTGCCGGTGCTGCTGAAGTCGAGCGTCTTCCTGCCTGTCTGTTCTCTGGTTGCGATTCAGCTAGTCGGCCGTTGCTTTTTCACCCAACCAGGCAGTGATTCTGCGATATACTTAATTACGGCTCATCGTTGCCTCATATACGGAGTGTATATATATATATACAAAACTGCTCTCTGCGCGACCCTCTGAGAGGGCCCCTTCTCTGTCCCTCTTCTCTCCTTCTCCTGGCTGGGAACCGCTGAGAAGACGCAAAGGACGCTGCTGCCGGTCGAGCTGCCTACGGTCGATCCGTTGGTTATAATTACAGAGAGAGCCGGCAGAAGATACACACACCAGAGAGAGACACCAGCGTTTTTTCCTTGCGACGACGGGGCGTTATTATTCGACCGGTTTGATATCAGACAGTATAATCTCCGTGTGCATCTACTGTTTTGCAGCCGAAAAAGGCCTTGGGCAGGCCCGAACAGACCAGGCAGCGCCTCTACTTCCTCGCTTCATACCGTGGACACAAGGGCAAACGGACATTGAAATAATACTCCGCCAGGGGGGAAGCTAGTTGCCTATAAGACCCTATATTATACACCGCAAGGCTCAAGAGAGAAAGAGAGCACAAGCTCGAGCTTGAGACAAAGAGCCCAAAAAAAAAAAAAAAAAAAAACAGCCCAGCCACTCCCTGGACTCTCCCCGGCTGGACGGAAGATACATATAAATGGCATCTAAACCAGCTGTCCACGACCTGATCAGCCTGTTCGAGGCCATCGAGACCAGCGAGTCCAAGATGGACGAACACACTTGCTATCTCAGCCAGCTGCTGCCCTCGCCATGGACGGAGATGGCTCCCTCCCTGACCATCCCGTACTCGCCCAGGTCGACCGTCGGCAGCGAGGTCGACTCGGACCGTCCATCCCCTCTGACCTCAGCAACCTCCAGTCCGGCCTCCTCGCCTACTTCTAGCCCCATCAGCACCTCTCCGCGCATGAACAGATTCACCTCTCCGCTCCGTCGGATCGGCAGCCGGAGCAAGAAGTGCTATTCGTCCTCCTCGCTCGGCATGGGGACCATCCTGCTGCGCCGTCGTCCGTCTAACGTCGACCTCGCGCTCACAGAGGAGCGCTACCGGTGCACCGAAGACTCGATCGAGCGACATGGGCTGGGCCTGCTGGAACCGCGTCCCGTTGACCCCGTGCCGCTCATGACCGATGGCCAGGCACCTATTGATTCATCGAACAACCTGTCGAGCGTCACTTCAGACCTCAAAGAGCCTTCCGCGCCGCTCTCACCCCTATCGGCCCGCCTGTCCCCGCGGTTCGTCATGGGGGGAATTGCCGAAGTCATGGAGGGCTCTGCTTAGGCGCCATCCCTCTCTCTATATATTCGAAAGTTTACGACCTCACGCCCAACCCATTATACAATGTCACCCGTTTTGTTCAGAGACGGATACACTCTGCTGCTACCATATTGATATGAAAAACGCCGTTTTGCGTTACGAGCCTACCATCGAGCCACTAAACGGCCCTACTACCGCCAAATAAAGGCTCGGGTTGGTAAAAAGGGCCGGTTTCCTCTGTTCATTTCCTTTCTCTGTTCCTCCGTTCCTCACTTTTTTTTTTTTTTTTTTTTTTTTTTCTCTTCTTCTTTTTAATTCATCCTTTTGAAACGTTGTATGATACCAGATATTCATAGGTATAACATTTCCTATATCAGTGTATGTGATGCCCTATCCTCGCCTTTTCATCTTCTCTCCCCCTTTTATTTACCGTTACTCCTTTTTTTACCCTCTTGGTCTACGATTGTTCCCTACAACCGGATAAGACAGAAGATAGGCAACACTTTAATGCAGAAATACTTATTGAATTAAGATAAAATCCCATTCGACGTCCTTTCAACTCCACACATGCAGTGAATGAGGTAAATCCGAAACGTGGGTATCATGCTAGGTGTACAGTAGTAGCAGCTTCAAGACGGTGAAAGAAAGTGACAAGAACGCTCGGACTAAGCTAGTTCGGGCAGCGCTAAAAGAAGAAGCACAGGAGAGAATCGGTAACCCAAGATAAATCCAAGTATGAACGCGACTGACTATGCAAGGCAAAGGCGGTATATCAAGTACCGCAGAGTGTGCATCCTCATTCATCATCCTCAGACTCCCCGGAAGACTCGCCAGAGGAAGAGCTATCTTCACCGGGCCGCGTAGTTTTCCGTTTTGCCGGCCAGAGCTGGCCACGGCAGTTTGGTTCACCACAGAGACACTTCGTTGCGTCTGGGTCAACATCCCCCCCTTCCCAACCAGGATGATAGTCAAACGTCAGTTCAGTGCCGGCCGGTATGTCGCGGACCGCAAAGAACGCAAGGTGGTAGACCCTGTGGTCGTCTGTCTGAGTGACAGGAAACATCTTGCAGTTTGGGTTGCAGGAGTGGTTCATGAACCTGGTAATTGAACCAAACTTGCGGCCGTCAACGACATAGATATCCTTATCCTTCTCATCCTCCTCAACAGGGAAGTAATCGAGTGAGAACAAGTAGCTAGAGTACTTTTCCACGTCAATTGCTTCTTCTCTGGCGTCGCTAGTAGATGGCTCAATGACCTCACCGACATAAGTGTCAATAAACTGCCCTCGCTCTATGAAATGAGGCGAGCGAACTCCAAAACCCCTGTTCTTGGTCTGGAAAATCTCCAGTTCAACTTTTCGCCCACGGAAGACAACATGATTCCAGCATTTGACTGCAGAGCATTTGCAGCGCGACGAGCATTCTCGGATCAATGCCGTACGCTTATTCAGGATCTCTGACTTTAAGACGGCCCGTACACGTTGACCCTTCTCATAATGAATTAAGTCTTTAGAGAGGCAATCGCATTCAGCATCGCATTTTGTACAATCGCAGCCCCATAGGAACTCCGGATCAATCTGATTAACCCCGCTGTGTATCTTATAGGAGTCAATGAAGTCAAAGTTAAAATTGATCTCTTTTGCGATCTTGCTAGCCTTAAACTGAATTGGGGGGCCCTTGATCCGTTGAAGCTTCTTATTGTAAAGCTCTTCTAAACGAGAGCACGCTGACTCTTTATCACTGCGTCTCTTGGGCGGAATATACCGCTCGCCTGACCGGGGTATCTCAGTCTTCTTCGGGTCGAACCTTTTCAACTTAGGGTACGGTCTTTTTATATCTCCACTCCCCACGGCGTAGAAATCACTTAGACCATGGTGATCCGGAATCTTAGTTGCCGTAGGCTTTTGAGACAAGGCTTTGTTGATATCCCCATCGGACGATAGAGATCTCTTACGGCTGGTAGTCGCTGGCGAAGGACTTGGCCGCCGTAGTGGCACAGAGATGACTACCGAAACATTTGAGGCCTTGGACTGTGGGCGGGAACTGGAAGACGTCGAGCCCTTGTCAACAACAGCACGCCCTGGTTGACTCGGTGGTCTAGACAGCGAATGCCGCCGCCTGTCGTCGTCAGGGCTGATGAATGCCTTGAGCAGCCGGCCTGATATCACTTCAGGTTGCTATAGATCAGGGTGGTCCCAAAGCGGTTAGCTCGGTTTGAACTTGGAGAATGAACAAAAAAACAACCGCGGAAGGCGGCTCTAATAAAAAAAATAAAAAT
>OJKM01000172.1_pt1 | contig 11601 bp, 8 predicted proteins | sample 1596631 | NCBI WGS metagenome assembly OJKM01 (sample SAMEA3904683, study PRJEB24821) | metagenome | biome: Builtin; feature: hospital; material: surface | place: USA | collected 2013-06-06 | reverse complement strand
GATCTACACGTAAGGAGTCGTCGGCAGCGTCAGATGTGTATAAGAGACAGCTGTTTTCCTACAACAGGCCTGTGACGCTACTCGTGGCATATACATGTCTTTAGACTCCCCGCGGGGGTTTTTACAATATCTCATGCTCGCCTTTTTACCTGATCAGCGAGCGAGGCGGAACCTGATACTGCCTACTCGTGTCGACGTTGATTTCCGCGCTGCTTGCTTCTGTCACCGGAAAGTCGTCGATGTCGGGTTTGTGTGTAGTATCTGTCTCAGTATCTTCTGCGAACCACCTGAGGGTGCTAATTGTCTGACTTGTGGCACCCATTTGGCTCTGGGTGACTATGGAGCCAAACCGATCGTTGTTTCACGGAAGAAAAAGCGTAAGAAAGGTTCTGCAAAGACGCTCAATGGAGCAGGCAACGGAGTCTCTTCCGGTCCAGCCACCCCGAGTTCAATGGCAACCACCCCGGCTCCCTGATAAGTTGCCGTTATACCTCTCTTTTCTTTTAATCCCAACCTCCAAGATACTCGAAGAAGCATGATACGACCCCGGTGGCCAATAATATAATATGTATGTATTCCTAGGTCCGTGCATACAGCTCGTTATAGGTAGGTTGCACCTCGAAGATAAAGACTTATGTCCAAACTTAGGTAAAATGAAAGGGGACTTGCTTGCATCCATCCCAGCCGAGGTTTAATGGAGTCCCCTTGCCCTCTCCTCTTTACCCCAAGATACTCAACCTTCAATCCAGATAGGGATGCGGAGGTCAAGAATCTACGGCTGAAAGAGTGTTAATTTGGGGAATATAAATACAGAGTATATGGAACTGTATACCGGGGCCAAGGTATAGTCAATACAGGATGGCGTACCTTGTTAATAGCGGTTGTCGTACATGCAAAAGCATCAAATCAAGGTTTCATCAAAACTGCGGCAATGTCGAAGTGCATCTCACAAGCATTAGGCTTATTGTGAAGTAACCGGGCTAGGTTTGAATCTAAACATTCCCATTTAGCCCTCGAATACCAAGAAACTAGATGAGTGTTAAAGCCTACCTCCTCGGCCTAATAAAGCGGCCGCCCTGGGCTATCTTTCGGTCGCCTGGAGAACGAGACATCGTACAGCATGCCGCCACATCATCCGAGCTCATGCTCGCGACCGCCTTGAATCAGTTGTTAGGATGTTTGCCTCATCTTTTTAGGAAAGAACCATACTCACAAAGGAATCTGTATTATGCCCGAAGACGAAGATAATACCATCATGAGTTTTCTTGACAGTCATTACACCAATTGCTGCGTGGCAGTGGCTTGATTTGACGGCAGGATGACCTACATTTCATATGCCATGATCATCAGCAAGGCATATCGTAAGGTTTAAAAGCAAATATTGGTGCCACCCTACCCATAAAATCGGTCTGTATCATAGATTTAATGACTTCATCTTCCGTCGTGGGCTCATAGACTCCTGGCTTGCCAGGCACTTTCTTCGTGCTAGAGTGAATCCTTTCAGCACAGGTCTGAGCAGCCATGGTTGTAGCCATGTGTTCTCCTGTCCCGCTCGCAACGGCGGCAGTGGATGTACACATTTCATCATCTGGATCCGCTGGAATAACTGCAGTCCCTATCCCGACTAGCGCAGCAGGGCCCGTGCGGCCGTTATGCTTCATTCCAATGCCCCCAGAAGATGAACCGGCGGCAATATTGCCATAACAATCTATAGCAATAGCACCTACTGTGTCGGTGATTTCATCTTCGTCTCGGGTTACAGCTAGGTCATGAGCGTTGCCGGCAGCTGATGCATCAGTTATACCCTCGCAAGCCAAATCTTCCACAGAACACACGTGTTTGTCCTTTTGTTTGTCTATGGCATCCTGCTGTGACGAAGATTCAGGATCTTGGTGGAAAGTGTCGTCGATGAAGTCTGCATCAGCCTCGCCATCACCTTCCATAGAGATATCACTGCGTGAAACATATAGTAAGGGAGATCCACATCTATTAGATCCAATCATGCTTATTGCATCTCTGGAAGGGCATGTATTGGTAACGTGAGCTGGACTTCGAGGGACATGAAAAAGCGAGTGTGCTCCATAGCATGAATCGTGGGGTGGCGAGTCAATACTTTCAACTGCAGTAGAGGCCTGGCTAACTCGTTGAGATGGCAAGTGTTGAGGGACAAAGCTATCTAGCTCAACATATTTTTCTCGCTTCTGGAGTCTCTGTGAGACCTGCTCAAGATCTCGCTTCCACCTTAGCCACCGGTCTCTGGCTGCTGGAGCTACCAGGATATCCGAGGGAAGTACAGGCATGCCATGTTCATATGCAAAATCAGCGGCACCACCACATACAAGTAAGTTTGGAGGCACACGGTTGAGTGAGAGTGGTTGTGTGGAGGCATCCAGTACCACTCTTGCCAGGGAGATCGGATTCTTTATATCTACAAAACAAGGTCTGTCAGCTACAATCGGGCCTTACTGTATGTGTATCAGGAAGGACAAACTTTGGACTGCTCCTACTGCACCACTGCGGCCAAGATGGTCAACGATTGTAGCATCACACTCCACAGCGCCGGTAATTGTCAGGTTGCTACCATATCCAGCGTTCGTCACCTCATGGTCCTCGAAGAATTTGATGGCTACTTCAACTGCGTCAACCGCACTTCCGCCAGCCTTCAACATGGCCATACCTAGTGAGGCTGCCCTGTAGCCAGAATAGTTAGCGAGGTATTTTATACTAGGAACTGTAAAAGTTAACTTACTTGCTACACACCCAGAGATGAAGCTCCTCGCTTTGGCGGCTGTGGAAACCAGCGCCTGCATGAACAAATATAGCAGATACACCTGGACCCCCCTGGAGGCCCTTGTCCTGGGGGTTCATCTTGTTTATACTGCCACGAGTGTCGGGGATAGGATGGGCGTGACTCGTACAGATGTTCGAAGTACGGGAGAAGGAGTATGGACACAGCCTGGGGTATATAGAAATCTTTATCAGTGAGAAGAGACGAAAAGAGTCTGTTGTTATGAATCTAGCACTAGTGGGTTGCTAGGTGACCTAGATGGCAGACACCTATTTCCACGACCTTAGCATAGTAGAGGGGTACTCAGAAAGCACAATCAAAGCAGCCTCACCAGACTATCAGCTCCTAGGTAAGTGATGGTAGTTAAAGGAGAAAGATAAGGGGTAAGTCTCATCAACCTAGGCTCCGGAAGTGAGAGAATGTGAGAGGAAGCAAGGTAGTAACGAGTGGATGGCTTTATGCATGGAATAAGCGATGTATGTCTATGGCACAGGTTTTTCCACCTCTGGTGCAGTAACTAAGGGAAGATTCTCTCTTGTTATCACCAGAGAGATAAAATCTATGCTGAGAAGAGTAGAAGATGCAGATAGATAAAGTAGCCTTGGTAAGGGAAGGTATCAGGAGACGTGCTGGTGAGAGGGAGTAGAAAAGAGAGAAGAAGCGGATAAGAAACAGTCTGGCTCATTGTTTGCTCATCAGACGCAGATAACGTCTAGAGATGGAGCAGCTGCATCTGCCTGTGTTTCTCTTCTGCTCTCCTCTCAGAGGCTTCTATTCTTTTCTGCTTTCCCCCTTGCGCTTCGGTCAAGAAGGAGGTGGTGACAACAATCCAGTTGTTGCTTCCAGGAGTTCCGGCTGTTCCAGTGGTATCAGGAGTCTCGCAGCATCATTCCCGGCTTTTCACTGGGTCTCTCGACCTCTTTATCCTCATTCCACGGGCCATAAATCCCGAAATGATGGAGAGACGTCAGCCGTTTTGATGTCTGACGTTGAAAAAAGAGTCGAAGTAGCAAAAAGGCACATGATATCAAGTCTTGGCGCCTTCTCATCATCCACCTTGTTCAATGGACTCTCTTAAGTTAACCTACGACGCTTCCACCCTCCGACACGGACAGGCTGCAGCATAACACCCCACAGCATAAAGGCCACTATCCCGCGGGTCGCCTGCTGTGAAGCTCGGTTTACATAGTCTATATCTGTCCCATCTCGATATTTGATTGAATTTTCCTGCTTTTACTGCTGCCTCGACTGTCACGTCACCACGGTAAAGATGGCAGCACAAACACCCGCCGTTGTCATGGACAAGTAAGTACCGGGGAGACAGTGTTATAATGCTGATAGTTTTCACCGCAGTGCGCATTGGCTAACTGTTTCCTACCTATAGTGGCACCGGCTACTCCAAGCTTGGTGAGCAGTAGAACCCCATCGGTGTATACCCCTCCCACCAGCTAACTCGTAGCTCTCCTCCCAATTAGGGTTCGCCGGCAATGATTCTCCCTCTTTCGTCTTTCCCACCGCCATAGCTACAAAGTCCGGTGCAGGAGCGGCCCCTGGGACAGGTTCCGGTCGACCACCCGTCGCAAACAAGCCCTCTTTCCTAACAGGCGGCGCGGGGCCGACTTCCTCGCTTGCCTCAAAGCGTGGAACTGAAGATCTGGACTACTTCATTGGAGATGAAGCCCTCGCCGCGAGCTCCGGGCCAGGATATGGCATCCATTATCCCATTAGACATGGGCAGATTGAAAATTGGGATCATATGGAGAGGTTCTGGTCCAACTCCATCTTCAAGTACTTGAGGGTCGAGCCAGAGGATCACTACTTCCTATTAACGGAACCTGTAAACCTCCTACGTCCTCCGCTCATATGTTAATTCCTACTAATTTTCTCAAAACCAGCCATTGAACCCGCCAGAGAACCGAGAAAACACTGCAGAGATCTTCTTCGAGTCGTTTAACTGCGCGGGACTATATATTGCAGTTCAAGCCGTCCTTGCCCTAGCAGCTTCTTGGACATCATCAAAGGTTACAGACAGGTCACTTACGGGTACTGTCATTGATTCCGGTGATGGTGTCACACACGTTATTCCAGTTGCGGAAGGATACGTCATTGGCTCTTCGATAAAGAGTATTCCCATCGCCGGTCGAGATATCACCTACTTCGTACAGAACCTCTTGCGAGACAGACATGAAGCTGACAGCTCGTTGAAGACTGCGGAGAAGATCAAGGAGGAATACTGCTACGTTTGCCCGGATATTGTCAAGGAATTTGCTCGGTATGATAGGGAGCCAGACCGGTTCCTCAAACACACTGTCACATCTCCCAATGGAAGAACTGTTTCCATAGATGTTGGTTACGAACGATTTTTGGCTCCGGAGATTTTCTTCAACCCCGAGATTTACTCCTCTGATTTCCTAACGCCACTACCCACCGTTGTCGATGGTGTTATCCAATCCTCTCCAATTGATGTTCGACGTGGACTCTACAAGAACATCGTGCTGTCTGGTGGCTCTACTCTATACAAGGATTTTGGTCGCCGACTGCAACGTGATATTAGGCATTTGGTAGATGCTAGAATCCGTGCTTCAGAAGCACGTAGTGGAGGAGCAAGGAGCGGTGGTTTGGAGGTTCAAGTTATTACTCATAAGAGACAACGTCACGGCCCATGGTTTGGTGGAAGTTTGCTAGGACAAACTCCCGAATTCCGCAGCTACTGCCACACTAAGGCGAGTATTTCTGGTCCCTTTTTCCAATCTCCAGTTTCTAATTCATTCCACGTTAGGCCGAATACGACGAAATTGGTCCCTCCATAGTAAGACGATTCGCGCTGCTTGGAGGTCCTGGAAGTGCTTAAGGAACCGGTTCACCTCAAGAAATTAACACAATGCCCCTGACTATAATGTTCTCGCTATGTCGCAATGAATTTATGCATGCGGTGGTGAGTATACTTCTCTAGATCTTCAATGTATCCGTTTACGAGACACATTCCTTTCCTCTTGTAAATAAATATTCTAAACAGGGGAAATCCAAAACATGGCGGAGTTCTATAAAATTCCTAGTCAAAGCTTTGCGGTAGTATACAGACCTAGAACATGGTAGGGTATCACTAGAATTTTCCTATAGTACAAATGCATGTCTATCAACACTTGATGCCCACATTGCAGCCTCATATGATACATGATCATACAAAGCCTTACTCATCCTTAGTTTCTATAGCCTTGGTTAAAACAGCCACGCTCTCAACATGGCTTGTTTGCGGGAAGAAATCAAATCCACGGATACTCTCAATATCATATCGGACTCCATTCTTTCCTTCAACTAGAACACCAACATCCCGAGCTTGAGTATGAACATTGCAACTAACGTATAATACTCTCGTCGGGCCATATGCAAGTAACTGGTTCAAGAAATTGGTATCGCATCCCTTTCGTGGAGGATCGATGACAAGTAATGTCTGGTAAGCCGGATATGGAACATCTTTGAATAACGCTGCAGCATCTGCAGCTGCAAAACCCGTGTTGGGAACGTTGCTCAGTTTGGCGTTTTCGCGTGCGCATTTTATACTGGATGCGGCGACATCAATTCCCAGAGATGAGCGAAAGGTACCCGATAGGACGATGGTGAATAACCCAGAGCCACAATATGCGTCTAGTAAGTATTTTAGTTTGGGGTTGGATTTGGCTGCCGCGGCCGACTCTGCTGGAGTGGCATCTGGTTTAGGTTCAGGATGCAAGGCGTTATCTCGAACATAGCCCGTAAACGATGGTAGAATGGAATTGTTGTTCTGGAAAAATGTTCCGGCAATATTGTGGAATTGATAATCCTCCACATATTCAACAGATATACCATTTTGATCCGTGATGTATGTCTTCTCCTCAACATACTCTGGAAATGTCGTCCGTATCACTTTATCAGTCGAAGGCAGAGCTTCATTCTCCTTATTCCTCTCCACCCTTTTCGTACTTTCCCTAACCAACAGTGTACCACCGTAAGGGTATTGCTGTAAGTTTTCTGCGACCCTCTTTCTCTCATTTTTCAAACCGCTCCTAACAATGTCTGTTCCAAGAGGACAGTCCTCAATATCCATAACCTTACGGCGTCCCTTCATCATGAATCCAATAGGGGGGATCTCCGGAGCATCACTGCCATGCTCTTGCCTCCGGTTGCGAGCAGGCTGGGTGAAATGCGGAGTTAACTTGGTTCTGTATCCATATTGCATGGGGGAGCCCATCGTATCTCCAATAGCAGGTATAAGCACCGGCAATAGCCCAGAGAAGTTAGCATATGCCTTTTCTATTATCCGCTTCTTATGTTGCAATTGGTCCTGGTACGGTATCATCTGTAACTGGCATCCGGAGCATTTGCCGAAATATTGGCATTTTATAAGGGAGTCATCACGCTGTTCGGACGGCTTTAAAACCTCCACCAGATCTGTCAAGCTATATGACTTAGGTTTGATCGTCTTGTATATTCTGACCCGGGCTGTCTCTCCGGGAAGCGCAAATGGTACGACGTAAACATGGTCACCGTTTGGCGATAACGCAAGACCTTCTCCGGTTGATGACAACTCCGAAACAGTTACTTCTGTTTCTGGGAATGGGGAATCCTTTTTCCCTTCGTGAACAACAGATACGCTTGTTTCAGCATCTGTATGCTTTTCACCATTTTCTTCTGATTTCCGCCTGTTGTTCTCTAGGAGGTTCTTCACGTCCAATTCTACTACTTCATCCGCACCCCCTTCGGCCTTCGACTTCTCCTTTGCTTTTTGTTTCTTCCTTTGCGGTTCTCTTCCTTTTCCTTTGTGTTGCTGCGCCTTGCCCTGTCCAGGCATATCGAACCCTCCAACTATCTTTATGGCACGTTGAACCGTGGAGTATTTGTGAACGGAAAGGGTGATCAATTGGGTTGCGGGGGTTCGTAGCGCTCTAAATCTCGAGAATGAGGCAATCCACACATTTAGTGCCCTCAAAAACATCCCCCTGGAATGAAAATTAAAGCAATACTGTTGAAGAATTGTCTTGCGCAAAAAGCTCTTGGAGTTTACTTTGACTTTGATCAATTTCACTTTTCAAACTTTCTTTACCAACCAAAATGTCCAGGTTAGTAATCTTCACGTGATATGTCGGTAGCTGGAGCCCGACCTGGAACTGATCTAATGGAAACGTATATAACAAAAATCTTTTAAGTAATTAATTTTACACACTCTTTCCGCTTCCCCCAAATAATTCAAGAGAATCACTCTATCACTTCAGTATCATTTTCTCTATCTCAGTCTCTTCTCTTCACCCTATCCCTAATATAATCCCCCTAATAATAATATGAACGATCATTTTTGCTGTCACATGACCCGTAGAATTATTATTCATTCCCACGACACCCATTAGGAGCCTGAGCCTGGTACATAAAATTAAACCAATCATACATTTTATTAACCAATAGAAATAGCTGATTAATAGCTAGTTATTAATCCAATGGGAAGTAGCGAATATAATATAATAATGTATACAATAATATGCTACCCGCCCTCTTGCAAAGTACTAGGTACCGAGGTACCTTAAGGTGACCTGCAAGAACCCGACATTAACCCGTCTCCGTCATATTACGTAATTAGAAATAACCACCTATCAAGAATTTCACAGGATAAGCGGACTGGCCCAACCGATAGTAAGCATACGGGGTCAGTGGCGTTGATTGGCTAAGTAGCCGAGCATAAATACAGGAGACTTCTAGTTAACGAGAAATGGTCGACAGCAATCTGTAAGGAGAAACTAATAAAATAAATAAAATAAAAAGGAAAAGATAAAAACAATAAAAACGAAAAGAAAGCAGAGAGAGGGAAAGGAATAGGGGAAAAGAGGGAGAGAAAACGGACTGAGGCTCTCAAAAAACGTGAATAAAGCAGGAAAACTTCAATACCCAACTTTCCAATTCTGATACAACTACCACCTGTTCTATCCAAGGAGACGCGAAGATTTGGCAGGATTCAACTTGCCCACAGGAGGACGTTTGGACTTGTCTCCAAATCTTGCATCGACGGCTCCTTCGTAGCGTTCTCCGGCCCCTTCCTTTGGGATCCAAGACAGCCCGTCACTCTCAAGGCGACGGCCAATGGAGGGAGAAGACTTCCCGACATTCCTTTCCCAGTATTTAGCTGTGCCTCGAGGGACAATTTCCTCGTGTTCCAATGCCTCAAGTGAGCCAACCGTCCACTCTTGACAACGACGATGGTATCCATCGGGGAATGTTCCGCTCATTGTTTCCATATTGGTCAAGCACCCTAGTAGTGTGGTCTCGACCTGAACGTGGAAGGTAAGCTACTTCACTTCTGCCAAATGAAGACGTTGTTTTTTATCTATAACCGCGGTCGTCTTTGCGAGTATGGAATATCTCCCCTGAATTCTCTCCCCTTTCGTACGCCATTATTGCCCAATGTGCCCTGAGGTCACTCTTTTCTTGGTCTCCCCGCCCCATAAATTAACAGAGAACGCCTGGTTTTTAACGATTCCTCTGCTAGAACTTCTATCAGCTCTTGCATTCCGGGAGCTACCAACAGAAACTGCACGGGATGAGGGCCTGATTTCACGGAAATTTGAAGAAGACATATCTGGTTTCGGTGTCGGAGTATTGATCAATGTGGAGGGGGGTTGGATGAATAAAACTAGAGGAATATAACAAGCCCCCTTAATAGTAGAAGGCGGGAGGGGGTAGTCCGAAGAAAGAGAAATATACAAGTTGGGTGTGTCTGAAAGGATATTGCTGTGTATGAGCCGTAGCGAAGTAGACTTAGGTAGTTGGTATTCGATGTTTTCCTTGAACAAAATGCAGTCCTTCTGGAGGGAATAGAAAGAGATCTATATAGTCCTGAGGGGCCACTTTGAAATCTTTGAAAGGAGACAAAGTCCGCCGACTCCCTCCATTTGGTCATAGTTTTGGAGAAGGGCAGTGCTTTTCATGGGCGCTACAATCCCTTGCACTGCCAAAAAATGTAACAAAACTGGTCCTGGCTGTGCAAATAATTCGCTATGAGAGCTCAAGGAAGAAGTGCGCAGCAACAGCGGTTCGCCTATGCCCAGGTCCATAGAAGCCGGCCCACACAGTCCTCGCCAGCCTTTCTTTGCTCCTTGAAACAGGCACCTATGCACATCAAGTGAACTCCCGGCGCCTAACGAATGATTGGACATCCGTGACACATTCGCATTTTGGTATTTGCCCTCATAGTCAGCTATTTATGGTCGCATATTGAAGTCAGCATCGAACTTAGCCGCTCAAGGCAAGTTGTCGGCGGTAAACAAAACTCCTAGCAGCCTCGCATTCACCAACTGGGTGATCACGGTTCACATAAGCCGTTTCACCTTGGAGAACGCGTAATTAATTTGCTGCACATGCTATTTATTTCATTTGGATGCTTGAATCAAAAATCCAGGGTTTCGATTCTATCCATACCTTCATATGCCGTAAAAGAAAGGGTAAATATCGCGTACGCATGGCAAGCCTGACCGATTTAGACATATCATGAAACGAACGTATACTTAAATGACTACCTAAATAGGTAGATAACTTGTTATCGGATGCCTGTAAGTGAAGTGCAGTAACCAAAGGTCGGGTGGAGTTGGAGTTCGGCGCTTGCAAACTGGCAATAGGCCAATCACCTAACTACTTCGCTGAACTAGTTAACTAAGTTAACTACAGTTTTGCCTTGGCGCCTGGTTGGTTGATTTTAGAATCAATGAAGTTTAACTCAACTGGCCAACTAACTAGCCATGCAGACTAAACTCTCCCCTCCACATCCAGAAATATTCCTTCATTTATGACAAGTCAGGGGCGCTCGCTCTGCTTGCCATAATTCGTAATAATAATAAAAAAAAGAAACTATATCAAGTATCGTTCTCCGTATTATTCACAACGGTTTTGTCCATAATAACTAGTTATTTAACTGTGGTTGATAACTAGGTGGTTCCGAAGCAAAGATCGCAATCTCCAAATTGGTTATTTTCTAGCTCTTCGCGTCGACCGACCAGTCTACATTTACCTGTGTTCACTATGGATGATCTAATGACTTACCTCCCGGAGCTCCAGCAAGCCCTTCAGGATATGTACTCAAAAACGGATTATACTGAAATGTGGGGTGTTGATCTAGCCAAAGGAGACCAGAACCTCGTCGAAGCAATAATGTTGAAAGTAAGTACACCGTCATAAAAACAAGCTTGACTAATTACGCATAGTTTCTCACTAAAGCGTCTGCTTTGCGGGCGTTTCTGATAGAGAGGACGTGTATTGCTATCAAGGATGCTCTCTTCTGGAGGAAAATGGGCAAGCTATACCCTTTTCCTTTCCGTGAAATGCCCGAGCTATCGAGCTTTGTGCATATAACTCAATGCAAAGGACATCACATCATGTGGATCAAACTCGACGAAGAAGCTTTGAAGAGATACGGACTCCTATTTGAGTGCTTAAGATATTCGGGGAGCATATCAAATATGGTTATAGGGCTTCTAGAAAGTCTGATGGTCGTTTTGCTTCAGATATTCTTCACTCCCTGATTTGAAGGCATCGTTCGTCATTGACTGTTGGCCATCCCAGCTGTACCCTTTCCGATCAGGCAAGTCTGATAGCGTTATTTTCAAGATGCGGGCTGCTTTAAAGTCTATCCAGGAGGAAGTCCAGCAGTACTACCCGGGGATATTTTCCCAGATTTACATCATCAACCCATTCCGCGCGGAGTTTTATGACTTAAAAATTGCCCGAGGATATCTTACGAAAAATTACTATACTCCAGGAAAGACATGAATTAGCTATGTATCTGGGAGATACAATTC
>OJKM01000171.1_pt1 | contig 11631 bp, 16 predicted proteins | sample 1596631 | NCBI WGS metagenome assembly OJKM01 (sample SAMEA3904683, study PRJEB24821) | metagenome | biome: Builtin; feature: hospital; material: surface | place: USA | collected 2013-06-06 | reverse complement strand
ACGAGATCCTCTCTGGTCTCGTGGGCTCGGAGATGTGTATAAGAGACAGAAATTATGGTTACTGTTCACTTTCTTTTTCCTTTTTTTTCTGTTACTCCGGGTGAGTCAAAAACTTTGATTCCCACCCTATAAAATAATTTATTGCCCCTCGGGAGAAGAAGCACAAGTCAAGGAGAACAAGGCCGAAGAGACAGGCGAAAGAAGAGAAGACGAAGAGCAAGAGGCTTCAGAGATCAGGTCAACTGGACTCGCGATTTCTTGGATTGCAATAGTTGGTTCTACTGTGATATCTTTACCTCCGCCGCAAAGATGTGTGGCATATTTGCCTGCCATTGGTATGACTCCCGCCCCGGTCAACTTCACCAGCTGTTTCTTTTCTTTCCTCCGCTGCTTCAGGATGGGCAATCGAGGCCTATACGATGTATTTGAACTTTGTGCTCACTGATATTTGCTTGTAGTCACCCCGATGTCAAGCAGTTCAAGCCGACTGCGTTGCGCATGGCGAAAGCGTGAGTCATTATTTCGGCCTTTCTGTGCATTTCGAGAGAGAGCATACTTTTCCCCTGAAGGGTGGAATGAAGATGATGGTAAAGGACATAACTCGCTAAGGCAAGATTCAATGGAACAGTTTGCGCCATCGAGGACCTGACTGGAGTGGAAACTTCGTTGCCAACAACACAAGTGAGTGGCAGTAATATATATAAAGGAAAAAGGGGACATGCTAACAGCCATTAGTTCTTGCACACGAGCGATTGAGTATCGTCGGAGTCGGTATGCTGAAGTTCTTATATGCTATGTAGGCAGGAGTGGTTGCTGATGCTTATGCTGGTAGACTCTGGAGCTCAGCCCCTGATCAACGATGATGAGACATTGGCGCTAGCAGTCAATGGCGAGATATACAACCACCGAATCATCAGAAAGGGCCTAAAGGTACCCTACAACTTCAAGACACACTCAGACTGCGAAGTAGTCATCCCATTAGTAAGTTTCTCTTCGATACATATACAATAAGCGTGGGTGCTTACTAGTTGACAGTATATGGAACATGGCGTTGATGCACCCAAGTATCTTGATGGCATGTTCTCCTGGGTTCTCTTCGACAAGAAAGAGAACCGCGTGGTAGCTGCCAGAGATCCTATCGGTATCACAAGCTTCTACCAAGGGTGGTCTTCCAAGACCCCAGGAGCAGTCTACTTTGCTTCCGAGCTAAAATCGCTTCATCCTGTTTGTGACAAGATCATTTCCTTCCCTCCAGGCCATGTCTATGACTCCAAGACGGATACAATGACCAGATACTTCCAGCCTAAGTGGTGGGATCCAACCAACGTTCCCTCGGCCCCTGTGGACTACAAAATGATCCGTGAAGGTCTTGAGAAGGCCGTGAGGAAACGCTTGATGGCAGAGGTCCCTTATGGAGTGCTTCTTTCTGGCGGACTTGACTCCAGTTTGGTTGCTTCGATCGCTCAGCGTGAGACGCTCAGGATGCAAGCTGCGCAGAAGGAATTGCTGCAGAACGGCGCAGCAAACGGCACCAGTCCAAATGGGACTGACTCCGGCCTTGTTGGAATCGATGACACCAACGAGATCTCCACTGTCAGCACCCTACCGCAGCTCAACTCCTTCTCCATTGGCCTGCCCAACGCCCCCGACACCAAAGCTGCTATTGAAGTGGCGGAGTTCCTTGGAACCAAGCACCATGCCCTCACCTTCACCATCGAAGACGGCCTCAACGCCCTGTCTGATGTGATCTACCACCTCGAGTCATATGATGTAACCACCATCCGCGCCTCGACACCGATGTACCTTCTCAGCAGGAAGATCAAGGGCATGGGCGTCAAGATGGTGCTCAGCGGAGAAGGAAGTGATGAGATCTTCGGCGGATACCTGTACTTCCACGCCGCACCAGACAAGGCCGCCTTCCACACCGAAACCGTCCGCCGTGTCAAGAACTTACATTTGGCCGATTGCCTGCGCGCAAACAAGTCCACCTCCGCCTGGGGTGTAGAGGCTCGTGTGCCTTTCTTGGACAAGCAGTTCCTCGAAGACGCCATGGGTATTGACCCCGCTGAGAAGATGATCAACAAGGAACGGATCGAGAAATACATTCTTCGCAAGGCCTTTGACACCACTGATGAGCCTAACACGAAGCCATATCTTCCCGAGAAGTACCTGTGGCGTCAGAAGGAGCAGTTCAGTGACGGTGTTGGGTATGGGTGGATCGATGCGCTCAAAGACAACGCCGAGCTGCATGTCACAGACGAGATGATGAAGAACCCCAAGCCTGAATGGGGAGACGACATTCCAGATTCCAAGGAGGCGTACGTCTACCTGATTTCCCTGCCCCCTCCTTTTGCAATTGAGTGGATAGAAACTAACAAGATTGCAGATATTGGTACCGCATGATGTTCGACGAACACTTCCCACCTTACTGTGCCTCCACAGTCAGCAGATGGACTCCAACCTGGTCCAAACAAACTGACCCCAGCGGACGGTTCGTCTAATTTTCTCTATACCTTTCAGCTTCCTACCGTGTCTCCATGCTAACATCATTGTCCAGGGCCATTTCTACCCACGTCGCCAAGTACGAGCAGTAAGAAGGAGTCCTTTGACCGACTTTTTTGCTCTTCTCGTCTCCTCCTCCAGGGGGGTATATCCATCCTGTCTTCCTCTTCCCCTTCGTCCTTGACTACTTCTTTCTCTTTGTAACTACTAAATGCAAGGACTCGGACCTAGCTAGTTAATAGACCATCATTCTTCTTCCTCTTCTGCCTTCTCTCCTCCCGGCCCTTTTTTATATATCAAGTTCAGCCCGCGCTTTTATATGAAAGGTACATCGCGTGAAAGGGGTCAGCCAATAGGAAGTCATCCTTTTTCACGCCCGTTTGAGGTTGCCCTGGCTGCCCTTCTCTCCACGTGACCCCATCGTCTTTTTCCCGTCTTTTTTTCTTTCTCGCTTTCCGTCTTTTTCCTTCTTCGCTCCATCCAACAACAACAACGCCAGCAACGCCAGCTTCACCAACCTCTCTCACCTTCATCAACGCCATCTTCAAGTCTCGTCCAAGGACTTCCGTCTTCACTATGTCTGCCCCAGCTGCTTACAGTGACATTGCTAAGGCTGCCAATGATGTACGGCTTCCTCTTTGCGCGCTGCTTGAACGGCGCCCCTCCCCAAACTTCCCCCCAACAACTTCGCTCTCCACATCACTCTCGGAGAGACAGCACGCTAATCGCATATTCTACAGCTCCTGAACAAGGACTTCTACCACACCAGCCCAGGTATGCAGAACTCTTTATCAATTGTTTTCGTTGCTGTGATGTCGTTGTCGTCGCTGGTGATGTTGTCCCTTTAAGCTTACGCGCTGACCAACTCAATTGCACCACAGCCAGTCTCGAGGTCAAGTCCAAGGCCCCCAATGGCGTTACCTTCAATGTGAAGGGAAAGTCTGCCCATGAGGGCTCCATTGCTGGATCCGTAAGTCTCGGGTATTCGGATATTTTGTCTCGTTACAATTGCTAATCTTCCTTTGTCCTACCTACCTACAGCTTGAGGCCAAATACGTCGATGCTCCATCCGGTAAATAAATATACACCGACTTGCTGAAGCTAGCTAGTAGCCAATTGAACCCGACCGACTGACTGCCACTAGGCCTCACTCTCACCCAGATGTGGACCACCGGAAACGCCCTTGACACCAAGCTCGAGCTCGACAACAACATCACCAAGGGCCTCAAGGCCGAGGTTCTCACACAGTATATCCCTTACTCCCAGTCCAAGGGTGCCAAGTTGAATCTCCACTTCAAGCAGCCAAACTTGCACACCCGTGCCTTCTTTGACCTCCTCAAGGGCCCAACTGCCAACTTCGACGCCGTCCTCGGCCACGAGGGCTTCCTCGTCGGTGCCGAGGGTGGTTATGATGTCCAGAAGGCTGCCATCACCAAGTACTCTGCTGCCGTCGCCTACTCTCTTCCAGAGTACTCTGCCGCCATCACCGCCTCCAACAACCTCTCTGTCTTCGCTGCCAGCTACTACCACCGCGTCAACGCCCAGGTCGAGGCTGGTGCCAAGGCCACCTGGGACTCCAAGTCCGGAAACACCGTTGGCCTCGAGGTTGCCAGCAAGTACAGACTTGACCCATCCTCCTTCGCCAAGGTATATACTTCTAACCTCAATTCTCCTGCCCCGAGACTATGCTTACCATCGCAACTATAGGCTAAGATCAACGACCGCGGTATTGCCGCCCTCGCCTACAACGTCCTTCTTCGCCCAGGTGTCACCCTCGGCCTCGGAGCTTCCTTCGATACCCAGAACCTTAACCAGGCCGCCCACAAGGTTGGCGCCAGCTTCACCTTCGAGGGTTAAATTAGTGCTATCCACCGTAGCACTACTTAACCTGTTAACCCATAACCTGCTAATAGGAACATACCGAATGCTTTGTCTTCTAGCGTTCCCCTGTACTATCTCAGAACTATGCGTTTCCTCTTGATATATTAAAGTTCTATAGCCAAATAAACTATTTGTCTTCACACCTTAGTACTATATACAATTATGCTTGGCTCGTTTGTTTTATTACATATACCATTCACATATTATTGCCTTGATTCGCGTCTTTATGCATATGACTTTGCGATGAACTCGACGTATTTATTACGTTTTTGGTTAAAGTTTTGTCCTGTCTAATACCATTTATATACATCCCCGTTATCGTCCGGTCTGGTGGCATTATTAAACAGTCAACCCGTCATACATATCACTTCCATACTACTTTGGTTGAGATTCTTTCTGTCTCGCGGACAGCTCCTGCAAACCAGGTTCTTTCATCCTCATCCTTCCAAGGCCCGCACTCAGCATGGCCACAGCCAGAATCCCCGATATAACCAAAAACCTCATCGTCATGCTTCCCTCATCGTATCCACTTTCAAACGAATGTCCCTCCGCCGCTCGTCTCTTCTGCTCTTCCACGCTCCTAGCCCGCCTCGCTCGCCGTCTCATATCCTCATGCGACTGAGTCCGCCGATGAGATCTGGCATCAAAATGCGGAACATCAGAATGATAATACTCAGGATGTTCCTGCTTGTGCGGCCCAGCCTGGTGCTCATGCGACTGTCTCTGGGTCGTCCCGTACCCACCATTCGCATAAAAGCTAGGGGGAGGCCCCTTAAAAGTTCCCCGACGCTTACTTAGCCCTGATGCAGGGCGAGAGCCAAACTGTGACCCCCCTGCTGACGTTGAGGCAGATGAGAAACTACCCGTTCCGGGCCGAGTGGTTGTACTGGAAGCAGAAGGAATACGAATGCTGTTCTCTCGGTCATATCGAGCGCGCTTCTTGGGATTAGAGAGGACATGGTAGGCCGATGATATAGAGGAGAATTTATCTGCTGCTCCTGGTTCCTTATTTCTATCTGGATGATGGGCTAGGGACAGAGCGTAGAACTTTCTGCTCACATCGCGCGAATAACGATAACAGTTAGTGGAATGTTGCAAATGCCGCAGGACAGGGGGCCAATTGCGTACTTTTTGATCTCATCTGTCGTTGCAGTGACTGGCACACCGAGTATGTCATAGTATGTTTGAGCTATAGCGCGAGAAGCCGTGGAGGAGAAGGCGTTGCAGCCGTAGTAAGAGAGCCGTGTTATCGGAGCGCGGAAGAGGAGAGCCGGAGAATGACGCAGCCACGGGGTATGGGAACAAAACGGCATTCCTTCATATCTCGTGCCTGCTCTCCAGCTGCTGCGGCCGCTGTCGTCTCAACTCTTGGGTCGTTCTATATCCGTCGGCGGTCGAAGTTCAGACGGGACGATTGGAAGTTGACGTCGGAAACAAACTAGCTGGTTAGATTAACTAGTTAACTGGTTAGTTAGTTAGCTTATCGCCGATAAGGTCACATGACCGATAGTTATTTCTTCGCCCGCAGCGACGATGGAGACGAACACACAAGCAGAGAATCTCTACAGGAAGAGAGCTGCTTGGTTTCTCTCCTCTGCTTGCACTGTACAGGCCCGACTCTTTTCTGAATCCCAGCAGAGTTATATGCAGGGATTCCAAGAACGAGCTTCTTGTTTTTCGCTAAATTATTCTTCCCATCAACGGCAGAACTAACTATACGAGAACCTGTATAAAACCAACCCACTTCCCGCCCAAAGGAACAAAAACCAAACCATCCACCGATTTGAACACCTCGATTTGCTCCATAATGGCTGCTCAGGCTGCCCCGGAGCTCGCGAAGCTTGACTGTAAGTTATTGTTATTATTCTCCCTTTTTTTGTCCCCCGTCATAGCCCTTGCAATGTGTGGGTAGTCATAGAGAACCTAACAGCGAATCCTTTTTAGTGAACAAGAATACCGGTTCTGTCGAGGCCAACACCGTCTCAGCTGGTGGTTCAGAAAAAGAAGATGTTGAGAATGAAGGAGATTCCGACGAAGACAGAGATGATGAGCAGGCGGGCGGCTCTACCGAAGTAAATGGTTCGTTTTGACATTCGCGCGCCTGCATGGACCCTGCGGGAAAGCAATAATGCTAACGTCGACATTCAACTGTAGCGGAGAAGAAAAAGAAGAAGAAGAGGCCGAAAAAGAAGAAGAAGACAGCCAAGGTTCAATCGAGTCCTCCTCGCATACCCTTGACAACTCTCTTCCCTAACAACAACTTCCCCGAAGGAGAGATTGTGGAGTATCTAAACGAAAATTCCTACCGTACCACAAACGAAGAGAAGCGACACCTTGACCGTATGAACAATGATTTCCTCACTGAATATCGCCAGGCCGCTGAGATCCACCGTCAGGTTCGTCAGTATGCCCAAAAGGAGCTGATCAAGCCTGGTGCCACCCTTACCGATATCGCGGAGGGTATCGAGGACGGAGTCCGCCACCTGACCGGCCACATGGGTTTGGAAGAGGGGGACAGTTTGGTTGCCGGAATGGGCTTCCCTACCGGATTGAACATCAATCACTGTGCCGCTCATTATTCTCCCAATGCCGGGAACAAGGTCGTTCTTCAACACGGTGATGTCATGAAGGTTGATTTTGGCGTCCACATCAATGGCAGAATCGTCGACAGCGCCTTCACCGTTGCATTTGATCCTGTTTTTGACCCTTTACTTACCGCTGTCAAGGAGGCAACCAACACTGGAATCAAGGCATGTTTTATGTTGACCCCCAATATATGCTGACTGAATCCTTGACTAACGATGTAATTCCATTTAGGAAGCTGGTATCGATGTCCGCATGAGTGATATCGGCGCAGCGATCCAGGAAACTATGGAGAGTTACGAGCTCGAGCTCAATGGAACCTCCTACCCTATCAAGGCAATTCGTAACCTGAATGGTCACACGATCGGCCAATATGAAATTCACGGTGGAGTCAATGGCAAGAGCGTCCCGATTGTCAAAGGTGGTGACCAGACCAAGATGGAAGAGGGTGAAACCTATGCTATTGAAACCTTTGGCAGTACCGGGAAGGGATACGTTAGAGATGATGTAAGTTGCTCCTCACACTACTTCATTATCAGTTCTCAGTTTGATATGTTCGGTATGCTAAATCCGTACAAATGAACAGATGGAAACCTCACACTACGCTAAAGTTCCAAATGCTCCAAGCGTGCCTCTTCGATTGTCTTCTGCAAAGAACTTGTATAGTCTTATTAACAAGAACTTTGGCACTCTACCTTTCTGCCGTCGATACCTCGATCGTCTCGGACAGGAAAAGTACCTTCTTGGGGTAGGTAGCATCCTTCCAAAACATCTACTTCACCCACTGACATTCATGTATAGTTGAACAACTTAGTCTCCTCTGGACTTGTCGATGCATACCCTCCACTCTGTGATGTGAAGGGATCTTATACCGCCCAGTTCGAGCATGTAAGTCTTATTCCAGCCACAGTAGCTGCCACAATTTCCATATTCTCCTGTCACTAACCAAATCATTAGACTATCTTGCTCCGACCAAATGTCAAAGAAGTCATTAGTCGTGGTGACGACTACTAGACTTACCTTGACTTACGGCCTCTCTTTTATGTTGAATGCACCACGAAACTCAACGGCGATGAGTTATGCTACACTGATGCTCTATATTGGCGAGGGCCCATGTGTGTGTTTCTACTTGGCCTTATTCTTACGCAACTGCAATGGTAATGCTTGGGAATGGTAGTCCGGCGGCACTCGCAACTCATTAAAAAAAATTTAGCGCTCATTCCACTGTATATGTATTTCAAAGCCAATCCTTATCCCAGACCATACAACCTTCCAGTAACAAGTAATCGTACATATATACAGCATGCATAAATGTATATAAAGGAAGGATAAAGAAAATTGAATTATGGCTTCAAGTCCAAGCCTCCAAATGTTATGAAACAAGACATGCTGTACTGTACTCAGAACGAGGAGGGAATGTTGGCATGTCCCGCTTTTGCGCCTATATAAGGATGCTTCCAAGAGAAGATAAACTGAAAACTCCCTACAAACCAAGTACGCCGACTCCAAACCACTCTCTAATTAATACAGACGGCCGCCAGTCCCTCAAGGTCTCCATGCCGTTTTCAAGACCAGTTTGAGCTGGTATTGGTTTGTCTGCGCCTCCGTGATGATGGTTGAAGGAGGGACGGTGTTCGTGTAGTGGTAGGGGTCCTGATTTCCTCCTTTTGCGATGAGCCGGGAAGCAGTTGTTGTGATAATCTATGATTCAGCCGCGGTGTCTTGCCCGGTAATCCTGTGCTGCTGTTGCCCGACAGACCAGGATGGATATTTGGTGGCCTTCCACCATCCCGGCTCCCAGGACGGAGGTTTAGAGAACTATCGAGTCCGTTCTGACGGCGAGAAGACTCTCGGCCTTCGTAATATGGCTTTTGGGAAATTGGTCTAGTCACTTGAGGCGAAGCTGGCATGGAGTGGCTGGAGATTAGACTAGGGGGGGCAGCTGTAGATGTACTTCTTCGTCTTTGCCTTCGTTTTGATCCATTCAAACTTGCATTATCGCTATCTTCGCTGTTCTTCACTAGTTGACCCGCGAGCTCTCTCACAAGGACACGAGAGTCTTTTTGCAGTTCTCGTATAGCATCAAGTAAACCGTAACGACGAAGCAGGCCACATTGTTCTTGACTGGAATCGCATATCGTAGATAGGATTCGCAATAGGTTCACTCTAACGGATGGTTTAGTATGCTGTAATTTTTGCCCAATGCGTTCAAACATATCGGGCCTGGCAAAGGTAGCTGCAATCGCGGGACTTAGTCGAAGCAACTTTTGCAAAGGCTCAAGGAGGTTTTCAAAGGCATTTGCTTTTGATATTGTCATGCATCGGATAATAGCTATGGTAAACGAAGAGTCTCCATGTTGGGTATCGAGGAGGTACTCTTCGACCTTGGCAGTTTCTTCTTGGAGCCTGATGATACTTATTAGTAAAAAGGGACCATTATGCAATCCAGAGAGAGGACCAGGAGCACTCACCAAGTAAAAATAGCATCTAGAGTTGTGACCTGCCAGTATGGATCCGAGAGCAAGGAAATATAGAATGTCAACCCTTTATTGCGCCAAAGCTCACGGCGCCCAACCTTGCCGGAATGCGCCATGTCGCAGAGGATAGGAAGCGCAAACTCTTTCAACGGTCGTTCTGTTTTAACGATTTTCTGTAGTAAAGGTATTATGCCGTTCAAAGCAGCGTCCTCTTGCCTCGATTTGCTAAGACGGCACATATTATAGATGGTATTTAGTATCTGATTTGATACTTCGCGGAAATGTGGCTTTTTCATAGTTGATCGGAGGAGTTCAGTTAGAACATCAATGGCATTTGAGTTTTGGAGAGAGTCAAGAGTTGTGGACAGCATGGAGAGGTTTTTAATGAATTTGAGCATCGTTATCTGAGGACTGGGTGACATTCTCTTCAGTTCTTTCAATACACCTGGGAGAGCGTCAGCGCCTGCCGGATATATAATATTTTCACTTGAGATAATGCGTTGTACTTACGATGCAATACGGTTCTCTCTGCCACCATCTCTTTAACGTGGCTTTCGGCTTGTGAGAATATGAAGAAGATGTTAGAAATGCGAGCCTCACAGACCTCTGCCATTTCACCCTCTTCCTCATCAAGTACTCTGCTCAAGACGAGGGACAAGGGATCCAAGACCGAGTTTCGAGACAGTATCCGACAGAAGTCATTCTTTGGAGTTGATCCCTATACATTCAATTAGTCGCTGATAAGCCACTGCAAACGGATAATCTGAATATTAATACGTACCTGCAATTCAAACACACTCCATATACCATTTACACCGATTAGTACAAGCTCTCTTTCATCCTCATAATCATCCTCGAGGAATTCGACAAGGACATTCAGTCCACCAGCACTGACGAACATTTGCAATGTCAGAGTTGATGTCTGATACATTTGCTGGACAAATGCGGCAGCCTCAAGACGGATTTCCCTTGGGTATTTCTTCGAAGCAAACTTGTTGATAATCGGTATGCCACCAACGAAACACAGGTTTTCCTGAATCTCGTAATCATTGTAGATGATCTATTGCCAACCACATTAGTAACACCTCGATAGGGGTGAGGGGAACATAGCATGACGTACGGCGTTGACGATTTTCAATAAGTTAGAAATCACATCCCGGCGCCTGCAGGTGTCTAAAATTTCTAGGATAGGAAGCATTCCGTGAGCACTCATGATGACAGACTTGGTTTCCGGCATATCTGAAAATATGGTCATCTAAAAGAAGTTTTAGTAAGTGCATGGATATGAAAAGCCAGAAGGTAGAAGTGACATACCAATTGCTCTGAGATATCTACTAGAACTTCATCGTCCTGTGAGGTTTTCAAAGAGCTAACAAGTCCCTCCACCTGGTTGCGTAGCCGTGCATATTTATCTCGTGCAATGTTAGCTTCCAAGTCGAGTTCGTCCAGGCCTTCCTCTAGCTGAGCAAATGGATCATCCTCGTCATCAATGTCTCCCAGCCATGAGTTTGTTGATAGTTTCGAGTTGAGCATCAAGGTGCTGCGATCTGAGCCCTCCTCACTCTCCAGTTTGACAAGGGTATTTTCATTGTCACCGAGAATATCAGAGAAGTCCTCGTCAGCCTCATCCTCGGCATACATTTCTATCTCGATAGCTGATCGAGATCGAGCAAATTCTGATCTCTTCCTCCTATGTACGCTTGGTTTTACGGGGATGTTTTCATCGCCTGTGAAGATCTCTTGGCCCATTACAGGTTGTGTATGGGCTGAACTTTCATCCTGTCCGATACCCTATAAACCGTTAAGTTAGGGTTTATGGTTTATTTTAAAAGAAAACGACCACCATTGGTTCTTACCGGCATGGCAGATAATTTACTCTCTAGCACTTCATCATTTGCTTCAATGAGATCTGAATAATCTTCGACAGAGCTCTCTTCGTAAAAGTTTGCTGGTCGTTGACGAATTGGTTTCGCTACTCCTGAAGTTGATGATATAATCGGGCCTCTCCTAAACGCAGAAACCGGGTATTGTCTATGCCTTCTGCGCGGGCTGCGCGGCGGCATTACTTCGTCATCAAAAGACCTTCGAGAACGTGGCCGAATAGTCTGCAAGGGGTCGGGTTCGTCATTGTTCATGGCCTGTCTCTTATACACATCTCCGAGCCCACGAGACCAGAGAGGATCTCGTA
>OJKM01000170.1_pt1 | contig 11635 bp, 11 predicted proteins | sample 1596631 | NCBI WGS metagenome assembly OJKM01 (sample SAMEA3904683, study PRJEB24821) | metagenome | biome: Builtin; feature: hospital; material: surface | place: USA | collected 2013-06-06 | reverse complement strand
AAGGAGTCGTCGGCAGCGTCAGATGTGTATAAGAGACAGTCTCTTGAGATCTTTTTTCCGGAAGATATAACGGTATTTGCCGCCGCTGGTGGTGCTATGACTCCATAAGATGCCTCTCCGATAACAGGCTCCTCATCCTTTCCCTTGCCTTTCCCTTCGACAGACTTATCGGGCATGGTTTACACAACGGGAGGTGACCCTATTTCAGTTAGTACGGCGATGAGATAGGGTTCTTGAGAGTAGTCTAACCTATACTAAGGGTTCCGTGTAGTTGCAATTCTGGATATGGTTGTTTTGGAGATTTTTTTTGTTTTGTGATAGTATGTATCAATAATCAACATTACGCTTCTTTGGGAAATTCAAAGGATTCTATATCACAACCCACCCAACAATATATTATAGCGTACTTATCTCCTTTGGCCGCCCTGCGGTAATTTCTCATGCAGGCTAGTTTAAAATTTATATTATTACCCCGCACGCCGCTCAATGAACGAGTATCCTGGTGTTATGTGGGTGGCCAGCCTTGCTCGTACATACCCACCCCTACACTGCTATTGTCAGCAATAACTTTTAGGCTACTTAGGGCCCAATGAAAATTCTTTATGCTTAAAGCTTCAATTTTAATACGCAATAACATATAATCGTGAGAATAGACTGTGGCAGCAATAGAGCCTCCGCTCTTTCCGAAACTTACGCTAGAGGACCCGTGGCAAATCGATGACGTGTGCCCATCAATCAAAACACTGAATTTCTCGCGACATCTGCTATTCTCGAGTCTAGTAAATACGCCGAAACGAACCATCATTGCATTATCTTGTCAACCACTTCATTCCCATTCAAAGACCCATCGCCTCATACAGACTCGCCCAGATTGACTAGTGAACGTAATGGAAACTACTTCAGTCTCTACACATGAGAATCATCAGCCTGGAGAAAAATATGGTCTTCGTCAAGTGACCCCAATTAGAGTCGAAATAGTCGCTTTTGACAACAAACCTGCTCTGACAGAAGAAGAAGACGAATGGAATCGAAAGGCTAACAACAGATATAAACTGGCTAAAACTTATAATCGATTAGTTATGTAAGGAGCTTTCAGAGCTCCTTGACGACAAAATTTTCATTACTGAGAGCATTTCCCTCGCGTTGTCGGTAATCACTGGAGAAGAAGTCTTAACTAGGCATCGTGAACTCCAATACGACGAAAACAACGAGCACCTTTGCGACCAGCTTATCAAAAATCCAGGGCTTTACCTGGATGAGATGGCAGCATTTATCCGTGAAAGGTTCAACGTATCTGTGACCATTTCCACTCTCAGCCGCGCTCTTGCTTCCATTGGTTGGTCTAGGGAAGTTGCGAGGCAGGTAGCAAAGGAGCGTAATGCCGACCTGAGAGACTCTTATCTCCATGACCTTTCGAGCTTTTGCTCGTACCATCCTGTTTTCGTGGACGAGTCCGGCTGCGATAAACGGGTTGGATCAAGACGGACAGGTTGGGCCCCCGTCGGCGTGACGCCAACCCAAGTTTCTCGGTTTCACCGTGGGCAGCGCTATCAGATACTGCCTGCATATGCCCAGTATGGTATTGTTCTTTCCCGGATTTTCCAAGGTACAACTGATGCTTCTCGCTTTGAAGATTTTATCGAGCAGCTCCTCGAGCACTGCGGTAGATGGCCAGACCCTAAGTCTGTGCTAATCATGGACAACGCATCCTTCCATCATTCTGAACAGATTGAGAAGCTATGTGCTGACAAGGGAGTGAAGTTGATATATTTACCTCCCTACTCGCCCGACCTAAATCCTATCGAAGAGTTCTTTGCCGAGTTAAAGAGCTTCATTAGGCGGAACTGGCAGCTCTATGTGGAACACAATGATGAAGGCTTTGATTCTTTTCTTAAGTAGTGCGTCGATACAGTGGGATCAAGAGAACAAAGTGCCGAAGGGCATTTTAGACATGCCGGCATCGAGATAGAAGAGATATAGCTAGTACTGTATTACTCTGTCTCGTGTAAGGATATGCTGTGCTAGTATCATCTTTATGTATCTCTGGGACCTCCCACAAACGAAGAACTACATAACCTGACTTGAAGCCGCCATTAATGAATTCAGATTTTCAAAGATAAAAAGCAATGAAATGCTAGAGAGCCTTACAAACTATCAAAATAGGGCAGTATATAGGTAAAAAATGAATGAAAATCATACTCAGCAGTGAGCGTGGCTATCTATCAGCTATATATCTGTTGTAGAGGGGGTGTAGCAGGGCCAGTGCCGGATAGTCCCCAAGCGATATGAGCTAGGGACTTGGTACCAAACAGCTCAAACACGAGGCTCCGATATTAGCTAATCACATGATAGTCAACTTAATTTAACCTCCACCCCTCAATTGTCTTTCAGCACTATTCACAAATATCACATTATTTTCAAATCTGGTTTTCAGTTTAATCTTTCATCCTCAACTAAAATCCTTCGAAGATGGGCATTCATTGCGTCCCAGCGCATATACAGGAAGCCTGTAATGACTTCGAGTTGGCGGCCCAATCATACCGTTTAGATTCAGGAAATACAACTAAAGAGGAAAGGGATAAAGCACACTCCCACTTCAAAACCGTCGCCCAAAACTATATAAATAGTGGACACCCCGGTATAAAGGCTGTTAAACAATTTGTCGACTTATCAGAAGAAAGGGAAGCTACAAAAGATTGTCTTGCTATTTATGGATGACTGGGAGAAATTATAAAGCATCTAGTAAACGGGAAAGGGTTTTATAGGGGTTATAGGGTTGACAACTTGGGGTTAATGCAGTTGGCGATTGCCCAAGGATTTAGATTCTGTACCAATATGCCTACTTTCTGCCCGATTTAGGTATATAGCATTCAAGGAAATTACCAAACCCTTTGTTGGCTCAGGTCCATCTTATAGACTTATCAGTTTTAATAGACGCCTTCACTTTAGCAAAAAATTCCTTAATAACTATAACAATTACAGACCTTAATTGTGTAATTTCTAGATACTATATAATTCATAGTAAGAGTCTTTTAAATACTAACTGTATGCATACCAGCTTATTTTAGGATAGTATTTAATAAAGAGCGAAGAGTATTGAGGCGTCAAGCTGATTCTACAACACACTATATATAAATTATTGAGATACAATATTAAAGTACCTATATCGAGGGATTAGTGGGTGAGACTACAGAGTAAAGATATAATTTAGCTGCCTTAAGAATATTAGTATATATATTAAATAGCCGAAACTAATGGGACTCTTGTCCTAGGTCATATATACTTCTGGGAAGGTTTTATCACATTTTAAAATAGGGTTTAATAGGGCTAGGAAATGTGACTATAGATTGAGTTTCCATTGGATCTTTATGTCAGGTTCTATCCTCCCACGTATGTATAAACAAAAAAACAACAAATCGTTTCTCAAGAAGTACAGTAAATGACACCGGCACCCTACCGCCTACGGCATGGATCTGCTGTCGACACTCACTCATCAAAATCGGGTTCATGACGCGTGGCCCACACACCAATGTCGTCCACGAAGCGTCGGGCAATACCTATCTTCACACCTTGTTTGATGAAGAAGTCTGGCTCTTGATCCTTGTAGACTTGTTCAAGATCAAGACCATTTGCCAGCGCCAAATCGCAGGCTTTTTGAAAATCGGCCTTGAGTATTTCATTTGTCACCTTTAGCTGCTGCCACTCGGTGTAATGCTTAACAGCATCGTCTCGGGGGCCTGGGATGTCGAGAACATCGGCATGACGTCTATCTAAAGGCGAAGGTGATGTCTGCGTTATAGCTGGCATAGGAGTAAATAAAGGCTGAGTGGGCAAGACGTTGATGTTGATAGGTGTCCCGTTTGTTAGTGAACCGTCTTCTCTCCGCCGCTTTGCAGGTTGATGCTCTGAATATAACTCTTTCCTATCCCTTCGTTATAATCCAGCCCGAGGACCGCCCAAGAAAGCCTGAGGTTAATTCCAGGTCCGAACAGAAGTCGACGAAATTGCCATGTATCATCATGCGTAGGCTCGACATTAGCGACTCTATATCAACGCTTATGCATTCCATAACCACCATCGCTTTCCCAGCTTTTACCGATCCAACTATCTACGTCACAAATTGTTTCTAATGGTAACTAACCGACGAAATCATACCTATAGCTCCTGCGCTGTGTCCGAATCAAAATCCATATTAACGTCCAAAGGCTCTTCATGCACTTCCAGAAAATCGAACAATACTCCTTTTCCCTCCGGCAGTGCTTGCACTGCAAGGTCATCAGCTACAACACTCAGCCCGTCCTCGTGGATCAACAGAGTGTGTACCTTGCCCGTCGTCTTGAATTTCCACTTCTTCACCAGGGCGTCGGTGAAGGCTTTCGCCGTTAGCTGCTGGATATATATTGCGTGAAAGTAGCCTTCATTCCCTTTGTTATTTTGCCGTCGCTGCACATAAAAACAATATTCTAAAGAAAATGTAAGTATGAAAGCTAACAAAAGCCATACATTGAGGTAAGGTATATTTACTTGGATCTTTTATTGAAGCCTTACTCTCCGTTTCGGCTTCTGGCCCAAGGGCATCACTAGTCCGTCGTATATCCATCTCCAAAGGGAACAGATCCAAGTCATCTTGAGGCTCTCCCCTAAGATTAAGGATGCTGACTTCCCGCCTGGACATAGTCTTATCGGTCAACCGCTTCAACTCCATACGAAGATCATCCTCAAAGGGCCCTTTCATCGCAAGGTCCTGGCCATATGACCATGGGATTTTGGAGCATTTCCGTGTCTTTGTCGTGGACTCGTTGCCAGTGATCAACGCAGAGCCATTGCACCTTTTTCGCTTGCCACCATTGGAAGTTCCCAGTGTAGCTTCGGAGATCTGTTCCTTCACCTGTTGAATAAGTTTTTTCACGTGGATAAGGTCATTTGAAAGCTTCCTCTCCGCGCCATGATCTCGAAATAGCTTGACTTTACAGTAGCTAATTTCAGAGTAGCTTGACGCTCCGGGTAGCTCGTGAGAAGATGAAATTGCCTCCGTCTTAGCACAGAGCCTGAGAGGAACTCCCTTCACTCCCTTGGAATAACTAAAACTTGTCGACACAAAGTTGAATCGAACGTATATGGCGCAGTCTCGCCGATTATTAATCTTATGAGGCGTCCATATTACCGAAAATCCGTCGAGGCTGTTATGTTCTAGTTGAACCTGCCGATACCGAGGCTGCAAATCTTCGCCCTGATTGTGTGGCACATATTCAACTGCTAGCAGTGTGCTCTCGCTCTGATAAGCCCTGTTGGCGCCACGGCCCTCTTGCCATAATTTCCAATAGCTCGCCGGCTTTAAACGCTGTTTCTCGTCATCAAAAGTTATCCGTACAGTGGTACGATACTTTGTAGGATAATGACCAAAGTCTGAGGCACCGGCATCAGATACAGTCAATGTGTATATCTGGCCTTTGTTAAGGTAAGTTATGGGTATATCATCTGGACCCTGCACCATTGCAGTGGCTGCATGCAATGTGGAGTGGAACCGGAAACTGGACAAAATACCCAAGAGTTAGCGTGCTATATTACCATAACCTGCGGGAATTGGAAGGAGATACTCACTCTTCACCAAAGTCAGAATTCCTTGGGGAACCTGCTGACTCCCTATGGCCATTGGCCGACACACCAGCTGCGTCATGGCCAAGGTGCAAACCATCTGTAACATTCGGTATGTTGCTCAAGGTACTTGTGTCCGGCATGCCGTGAAGAAGGGTGGCAGGTGCATTGATACTGCGCTGTTCCACTTCACCCGCCGAGGGGCCCATTTCAAATGACACCGGCATATGTGGCAAAGCAGATGCCGAGTCAACAGCGGAGTGTGATAACAGAGACTGGTCCATAGATGAGGTGCAAGGTATCGTATTTGAATCCACCGTATCAAATGTTACTGGCTGGGTTAAAAGATCAATGGAACGATTTTTATCTGTCAATACTTCTTCGGGAGACTTGCAGGGGTTGCATGATGGGGATATATTGGTAAATGTCGAGAAAGGGACGTCGTCGGGGTACACAAGTGGCTGGGTCAGGGCCAACTGGTCAAGCTGGACCTTTAATGCAGGATTATATAAGTTAGAGCCGTCCGGTCTGCGTCAGGAGCCTTATTAGCCCGTCACCAACATACGCTAGGATGACCTGAGGTGATGAAAGGGGCAATTGTATTGTAGCGCTGGCGAGTCGATGCGACTAACCTCTGACATGGTAGTTGTTTGAGGGAGGGACTTGGTATAAATGCTTTTGAATTCTTTGGGTCACCAGCTTTGAAATTGGCGCTTGCGTTGGGGTATTTCTGTCTAAAGTGAGTGTATAGTGCCTCGTCTGGCTTCTGTGAACTTCTTCTATGGTCATATTGGCGGCTAGTTAGTCAACCTATCATGCAACAGACGTTCAGTGGGAGGCCAGTAGCCCTTTCATCAGTACGTACCGACTTCTTAGCATGATGCAGGCGTATGTTGAATAACCCCTAAATATTGCTCACGTTTAATAAGGCGTGAAGTACTTGGTCAAGATTCGCGAAGAAGTTCGAGATCAATTCAAATGCCATATCCCATGCATATATATAGTGGGACAGGCCACTAGCAGCTCCCATGGCAGCTGAACCTAAGAATCTATATAATCAACGTATGACGGAATGTATAGCTCCTTCGTTCTTCTCCAGAACGCTAGTTAGCTATTATCTATCCGATCCCAAGCAAACTGCTCCGCAAATGGGTTACATCCATGCAACTGATCCACAGAGACGAAGCATATCAGAGAGCAGATCTGCACCGAGTGCAGAAACATTGCGTCACTAAATAGAGCTCCGAACGTCCATTTGTCACTTTTGAACGGAGTAGACCGTTTGTATCTCATGGGAGGACCATGTAGATGTGCTGAGCTAAACCGAGACGCCGCCTGCAACCCCTTACAATAGGGTATATCCGAGATTTGATACAGTGAACTTTCCCCTTAGTTAATGAGCTGCATCATTTAGTTGCTTTTCTACAGATCTTGCTTCCAAGAGAGACCAAACGTCATTTGGCAGATACTCGATGTTGGCTGTATGTACCTTCGTCCCCACGGTACCCGCATCTTAACACCAGCTACAAACCATCCATTCTAGGAGAAAGGTACATGAAATGGAAAAAGAAAATGAAAAAAGAAAAGAAAAGAAAAATAGGCGAGGATGAATATATAAATCTCGTAAGGCCCATGCATAGATTGAAGCTATCAGATATTGAGATCAAAATAGCACTTAACCAGGTCGATTGAGCTCTAATACAACATCGCGTGTTGCCTGTAGTCGTATCTCCAGGAGCTATGATCCGTAACACCCGAGGGAGCAGGGCATAAGGTTGTAGACAGGCTAGGAATGGGGCCGATCGGGAAACAAAGGACCCGCGTGTGTTTCGAGAAACAGGCTGCATGAAGTGCATAGAAGCGGATCAAGGTAGTCATAAATGGATCTTCGGCTCAGGAAAACACCTTGCACTTACTATGCGTAAGTATAGCTCCACGCTTCCCCTCAAGTCAAAATACATGTCGGGTTAAGCCCTTGCCCAAGCTCCCTTGAACGGGCTACAACTTGGTGCTTCTTATGACTTTGTGTCTACTGCCACCTTTTCTGTTCATATCAATATATTTGGACGCTCTTCTAAGGCTGATATTGGATTTGTGTATGATGAGTTTCCTGATATAAGTCCCGATGGTATGTTTTTGTTGTGTCAGGTTATCGCTGCCGTCATGGTTCAAACGATATGCACGCGTAAGCTGGCGCATAATAAGCCTTCCAATCACTATCACATGGAGCCGTCTTCCAGTTAGACGTTTTCGAGCACGAAATGCCGTCGCTGTAAGTAACTAAGTTAAGTCGGTGGCTATCCCCACATAGACCTAGAACAGTCAAGGTATCCAGGAATCTAGGAACTACGAGAGCTGAAGAGCTGAGGTGATTTTCTGTCTTTTGCCCCTTGTTTTCAAACGGCAAGGGAATGCCACGTTCGATTGTAGACCTTTTAGACCAGGATATCTTTCTTGATAACGTCACAAGTGGTTCAGATTTTCGTTTGACTGGTTTTAAGGTTGAAGAATCAGCCTTTGACAGGGGTTGCCAGTTTATTAAAAAATGCCAATTGATGTGTTGATACCAAAGGGTGTGTAGTACGGTGTAAACAAATGGTTCGCGCCAAATCCAACGCTACCAGAGCCCTCATGAACCGACAATCCAGATACCGCACGCTGGTGGAATAGTCTGAATAGTCTTCTCACACGAGGAACTAATAATTAGCCTCGGCGTTCAAGACAACTTAGGGCTTCAGTTTCTGGGTCTCTCGTCGAGCTCCATGGCCTGCTCCCTTGCCGTTCCCAGCCCGAATGTGGGCATATCGGAGCCCCAGTCCGCAACTCTGCTTGACGTGAAATTGGGACAGGGATCCTCGGCCACAGTCTCTGGCTTCTGACTGGGTAAGGGGTTTGGGAACCGAACCAGAATCTTGGCTGGAGGCTGTTAGCAAGAAAACCCACAGTGGGGGACCAGTGATGGCTGGGACCACTGGAGCCAGGGGTAACCAGTACAGTGTATCGAGTTGGGATATCGTAGGTGTTGCAGTTATGGATCAGGGCTGGTGAAATAGCAGCCGCTCTTGGATTCCATCGTGGTCTTGACACTAGAGCAGCACAGAAGGGACTTAAAAGGCCGATGATCTCGAAGAGGGTATTGTAAAGTATGGTACGTGGGATAAAGCAGGAATTGGCCGCCATTGGGCATGCATCATGACGTTCCATATCACCCAAGCCGGTGTTTGAAGTCAGGAAAAAACCAACCTTGTCCAAGGCGGCCTCGGCTTGGCGGGTTCCCATTACTAATAGCGTTCTTTCTGAGTAATGAAAGAGGGGATTATGTAATAAAATGCGAACCACTCTCGGCTTTTCTCCACAAGCGCGCGCTAGGCTATTTTTGGTATCAAAACTTGGCTCCCGGCTTGGCATCCGCCCTTCCTGCGCAAAGGCTCCTGAGGCGCCCCCCGCATCCCACGTGTTGATGGCTACTGCCTTCAAGATTCGCACAGCTCTTGACTCGCCCGAATCATCTTGATGAGCAGATATCAGTGGCAAACACTGCTTTCCCGAAATCTAGCATATGGAGCCTCAGAAATCCGTGTCTTCTTCCAGGTTGTTTTTTTTAGTGGAGTTATTCATTCTAGACCTCTCCTAGGATGGCGCAGTTTGCGTGGAACAGGGCTGCCCAAGAAGTATGACTTCATATGCGAATATTATTAAAGAGAGTGGGAGTCGATTACTACCGATTTGGAATCCTCTATATGAGGAAGTAAACATCTCCATAATTATTACGTATGTATGACTTCATAGTGCTCTAGTATTCCTTTGTACCTTCACCCGTTTTCGTGACCAAGTGTTCGAGCTTGTCAGGCCACTTTTACCTTTGAAACTCATAGGAGATCAAAGGTGAACTCCTCTGGTAACAGTTATTGCCCCAATTTTGGATATAAAGAAGCCATGGAAAAGCCAGCAATGATTGTTTTTCAGACGTGGACAGTATAAACAACAATTTACTGAGAACCTATTGTGAAACAATAACCCTCAGCAGCCCACAACAGCCCCACGCTACGCCTTATAATGCCTCAATACAGACAGGGACAAAATGTTCTCTATAAGCCTGTGGGAGGTTCGTATCACGAGCCCAACTGTTCCTTAACCTTTCACTGATTCTAATGTAACGCTGTAGGCCCCGAATCTCACACCTCGGAGAGTGTTGGTTGTATTATGTCTGTCCTGACACAACCAGGGACTCAAGCAGGGCGTAACGTCGATGCGAGCCAGTCTCATCCCCGTTATGAGGTGGGCTACTATCCTACCAAAGCGGAGGTTGTAAGCTAACAGTAAAGTGCAGATTGAAAACCAAAACACTGGAAAGTCGACCTCGGTTTATGAGGAAAATATCTTGGGCACTGTTTGAGGCAGTGATAGCTACAAAAGACGCAAAGCTTTGATACCAGGGCTATTACACTTAACCTTTCATTATAAATGTTAGCTATATAACTCCTACACTCGTTAACATTATAATAAAAAGATATATTGGATATCAAAAAGTATAGTCGGTTCGTAGAACCCTCAACTAATACTATCCTTGTTTCTCAGTTTTGCTCATATAAATTCTCTATGTTTTTGGTTACAACTACACTGAAGATTGCTCCAATGCTCAATGCTATATGTATAGCCGACTAGAAGTTGATACTCTATCAATTAATCCCGTTAGAAAGGCGAATGTTGATTATTAACAAAAGTCAATGAGAAATTTATATGTAATTTCACCTAAACTATAATTGGAGAGCCTCGAGAATGCGGCATACCGGTTTACTCTGCAACCCCAGTATTTATCAAAGTTTAAAGTCCGACATCAGCCTTGTGTAACCGAAAATCGTATTCAAAGACGCTTCTTAACCCCAAAGACTAAAAACGTTTTGACGATCAGTGTGTTGAGATATTTTGGAGCTATCAATTATCTGTCTACCATGATGGCATTGCAATGTTAATGATAGGCACAGATATTGGAGGACATTGGAAACATTAACGATTAGGCCGGTTCAAGTTGCTGCTTTTTCCGGTTCCGCTTAAGAATATAGAAACATGGTGTTTGCTCCCGCAAGCAATGAGCGCATCGAGGATAACTCCGATCGCACACGATATTAATACGCGTACATGTTGTGCAGGGAAATCTGGACCGTTGGATAACAATATCTGGAATAAAAGACTCGGATTCTGCAGTGGTATTAGAACAACAATGCTCCTTAATTAGGCAGGATGCAACGCGCATACCGGGTGCCTGTGCAGCACCACACGTTTGGTTTGGACTAATGTCCCTAACTCCAAACAAGTACTGAAGGAGCTTTAACATCACTCTTTCAAATCATATCAAGCCGCTCTTTTCTGATGGGATAGAATTTCTAGATAGAACTTCACAAGGCTGAGATGGAGCGCTCGCGTGTATGGTATTTCACTTAGTTTAGTCATTTATTGGCAAGGAATGAGGAAGAAGTTTTGGGTGAGTGTCTCTCCATTCTCTCTATTTATCATGGAGCAGCTGACGTTTGCCAAGTATGTGCAGCCATGCGTAACTGGGTATGACGTGCGGCTGGATCGGCAACCTTAGTTATCCAGTGTCAATCAATCCCAACAATTTAATTTAGCTTTCGGCATTTGGTTGATCCCAAGAATGCAGATTATTACACCATCGGACACACCTCAACCAAGGTCTCCTACCAAGTATGATGCTCGGTGACGGAGACATTTCAAGATTTCAAGATTAATAGCCCCTATGACCTCATAGTAAAATGATTCGCATAGATATATATAGGCCCCTTATTGAAATGCATGTGTGACCATCTTAAAATTGAGTTAACAGTATCTCCTTTTCTCTACGATCTTTAAAAAAACTGACGAAAGGGTTTGATGTACCATGACATCTACACAGGATCTCACTCAAAACCGACTCTTCGATGTCAAGGGATTCGTTGCAGTGGTGACGGGTGGTGGATCCGGTATTGGTTTGATGGCAACTCAAGGGCTTGTAGCCGGCGGTGCACGCGTCTATGTCGTAAGT
>OJKM01000169.1_pt1 | contig 11636 bp, 12 predicted proteins | sample 1596631 | NCBI WGS metagenome assembly OJKM01 (sample SAMEA3904683, study PRJEB24821) | metagenome | biome: Builtin; feature: hospital; material: surface | place: USA | collected 2013-06-06 | reverse complement strand
CGAGATCCTCTCTGGTCTCGTGGGCTCGGAGATGTGTATAAGAGACAGATATAAACCGCCCTGAGACGGAAAAGTGTGTCGGGAAAGCCAGAGTGATGGACGCTGCGGAAAACAGCTGGCCGTGCCGGAGAGGAAAAGTCAACATGCTTGCCATTAGCAAGCCAACTAGGTGGCTGTTTGGTCAATAACTATAAAGATCGATCAGCGAGTGAGCTGGTTGTTTACTTCAGTTAAGGTTGCGGTGGTGAAATAGATTTTGTGTTATTCCACGTAGAACGGTGCCCGCGGGGAATTGGACAAGCGGCAAGGCCATTTCAGCTCCTGGGCATTTCCCTCTCTGCCATCCGTCTGGGCCTCTTTATCGGGCAAGAAAGTAATAAAAAGCTCATGTTCATGTGGTGCAACGATATGTATGATACACGCTGCCGCATATATAATAAATACAGGGGGTATTCGAATCATAAAACGGCCGCCCATAACCCAATCACTAAAACCAAGAAAGAATATATATACAATGCCAGCAAGGAAACATGCAGTGTTTTTAGTTTTTTTTTTTTTTTTTTTAAAAAAAAAAAAAATCTTCCTTACAAGTTTTCCTAAGGCAACGGCGTCATGTTTATGAAGTTGGTATCCTGGTCTTGTAGGCCAGATACATCCCAGATTCCGGTCATATCAAAAGGAAAGCCATCCATCGTCCCAAACGTACCAGATATGGACATCATATCGTCAACAATATCATTGTGGTTTGCTCGATCATACGGTGTCATTACGACGGTTTCAGGAGCATCAGAACCGTGGTGATTTATGGTTGCGTTTCGATTCAGCTCCGACGCTTGCACGACCTCCTCGGTGGTGTGCTTGCTCAAAATCTTCTCGCAGTGATCCAGACACATGTCGCCAACATCCCAGTCATTTTCAGATCGGGCTTTTTCAAGAACGCCACGGAGGATACTGACATTGTTAAGACAGGATCGAGCAATCTCCGGATCGGATGTCTCTAGCGCAGAGCGGACAAGAAGGGTCGCTGTCGACGTCAGGTGGTATGAACTGTCTGAAATTAAGGTCAGTATCGCCTTGGTCTCCTTTGTATGGAGATGAAAATCACTTAGACTTACAGGACATCCAAAACTCCTGATACTGCGGTTTCCTGAGCGAGAGCATGAACTGAACTATTTCCTCCGCAGCCTTCCTACATTCCGTCTGGAAGTATCGGCGTGCCTCTGTGTTTGGGTTGTCTGAGGGGTTAACTTCCTGTAGCCATTCCTCCTCCAATTGATTAGCGTCATGAAGATTTGCTTGCCGCTGTGCTGGCGAAGGAAGTATTGAGGCTTACTTGGAGTTCAACTCTACAAACAAGCATTTTGAGAGCCAAAAATGCGAGCTGCATGCTGCTGACTCCCGAGGTTGACGGTGTGTCTTGATCTTGTGGCATTTTCAGCCAGTCCGGCAAAGAGTCTTCCCACCGATCCAAATCTGATCTCATTCTCCTGAGAATTTTCGATGTCTCTTTTGAAGGTCTCGGTTGGAGCCCGTATACCAAAGGGAGAAGATCGCCAAGAATCTCAGTTAGCTGACACAAAGCAATATAGCAATGTGCAGTTCTGACTCTTTGCTGTGTGGGATTCGCCTGCGGTACCAGAACGCTGATTGTGGGAAGAGGAACGTCATACTGGTTCCGCGAGATATGAGGCGGTACCCCATGGCCGTAACTTGCCCTGACACCCGGGGTTAATTATACATGGTTACAGCGATAATGATGAGACGTGTCTGGGCTTACCACTTGTCATGGATGACAACCCCCCACCAAAGCCGAATACGCTGGTTCTTTTCTGCACGAGAGAGCTTCCAGTTGCTCGGATCTCGATTAAGGCCTAAACAGTGTGCAAGGGCCACAGTGCGGCCACTGTTAATAGCATTTCCCGTAGTAGAAAAGATAGGCCTGCCCGTTAGGTCGATCAAAGCTGCGGTCAAAGTCGACAACCCGGGAGCCGAAAACTCTTCATGGAGCGCAGCGACGGCCATGTTAACTGCATACCTGACGTCAGGTTTTGGATGAGGAGCGAGAACCGGCGATTGATTCCAATATATTAATGATGTAGCGTATACCTGACACAACAATGCGGGTGGGACACTGTCGTCTTCAGCCTCATACCCGCTCAAAAACGCTTCTTCGTCAAATATTGGGAAAGAAGCATTGATTTTGTCAAGGAATCTAAGAAGCACTAGTGAGTGACCGATTAATTTCGCAATAAGGCTGGTAAATTCTTGGAACATACATCTTGACTAGATCGTGTTTGAACGGGCCTAATACCTGCTCGATAATCTCCCGCTGATTTTCGCCCGGGGTTCCGGTCGTCCTGAGGCCCTGCCGTCGCCTCGATACAGTAGTGTATAGAATGGGTTTTCTTGGGTCGTTGGAATAGACATTATAAGGCGTCTTTCGGTCTGGGCTGTGGTTATTTGACCGTTCGCTGTACCGTTCAATAACCTGCGCATCTGCTGCGGCAACCGGGCCGACAATATGTACGGACTCTCCGGGCCCGTGCCTGTAGCCTTGTTCATTCTCTGCTTTAGGAGTGGACTTGACAAGGTTTTCTTTAGATGCAACCGGCGGAATCTCCATCAGATTTCTAGCAGGGGATGCCGAGCTCATCTCATCATGCGTTCTCTTTAGCCCTTTGGTATCAGGAGGCATGCTCCAGGGCTTGGTTTCTGCGCTGGTGGTCGGTGCCGACTGGTCTATTAGGTTGGACTTGTCCTCGCCATAATGGCAATCTGCCCCCTGAACTCTGCACAACAGGCACGACTGGCCGGGCAGATCAACCGTACAACGAGACTTGCGCTTTCGGCATAAGTCGCATGCCCGGACTTTGTGTGACCGGTAAGGACGCGAGCCAGTGCTGAGGGCATACTGCTGAGTGTCCCTAGGCGCGACTGTGGCAGAACGAGGTGCTGCTGCCATCCTGAAAACGAATGAAGAAATGCGATGCTATGCGGTTTCTAAATGAGCGTTCTCCTTGGATTAGGCGAAGACTCTTCGCTATCCTGTATGTTATATAGCTGGTTGAGGGTCTTTAAATCTGCATTGGTAGAGGTCGTGACACTATCATCGGGTAAACGGGGTTTTTTTTTCTTTTCAGGAATGAAAAAAAAGGTGGCGTCAAGTCCCAAGATCCAGAGCTTCCAGTGTTGATCGCGAAACAGCCGGCCAGCGCTCGCACCCATCACGCAGAGACAGCGTCTTCTAGAAGTGCCTTCAAGCCCGCGACGTCCTGCATCTCGGTTGTATCAATGTGCTGTGCTCCCTTTTTTTCTTCCCTGCCTCTTTTTCGATATGCAAGGGCTTCTGCTTGCCGGCTTCCCCCGCCCTAATTGGCCAACGGGTCTCGGCCCGGAACAACGTGGCGCCTTATCGCTTATTAAGATGCCCCGCCCAAATCGACAGCTTTTCATTCGTCCACATGCCAATAAGGTTACTTCTCATCCGGACTAGCGGCATTGCCTCTGATTGGCCAGTGTTACTGTCGTTGACGCTGACTCATCATCCCTTCAACGTCCCCCAAGGACAGCCGAGAAAGGGGAGAGACCATGGGGCGTCCAGGGTGACGGAGTATATTGAGATATCGCAGTGCAGCCGATCCGCGGGAAGACCACTGATGCATCGAGGCGTTGTGCGGCCTGGTGGGAGGTTGGGAGTTTGGGTTGCAAGTCATGCAGCAACTCGCTCGCTTTTTCTTTTTCTTTAGCAAGCTCGAACCGGCGGAGTTGCCTGGGTCATGTGACCCCTCAACGTCAGGACCTTTTTTTTTTTCTTTCGTTGTTTCTCTTTTGCCTTCAGGGGGCAGCAAACTGGGAAAGAAAAAGGAATAGCTGACCATCACCCAGACTTTTGCTATTTTTATTTTATTAAGCTTGAGGTGGCTGGAATTTGGCCGTCTTTTTTTAGCTCGTGGGAGTTCCGTGGAGCGCCAGGGCAGCATTCGAAAGCTTCGAACCCGTTTCATCCCTGGTGGCCTGGACGACGTGCATGATATATATCTTGGGTGGCTGCTCCCATGCAAACGATCGTCTTAAACTAGATAAGTCGAGAAGTTGGAGAAAGCATCGCCACGCATCTACAGGCTTAGTCGTCTTCCTCATTCTCTTTTTCCTTTTATTTCCGCGAGTCGTGGGTAGTGGTACATAGATCCTTCACGCTGTATGGTATAAGAGGCGACGTCAACGGGAAGCTCGTGCGCTTATTTGCATACAACCATGGATCGTGACGGTAAATGACTGCTAGGACCATGGAAGGGGACCAACTCTCTGTCCTGCCTGGAGATATCCATGAAATTCAAGGTAGCGATTATATGACTTTGGATGAGTACGGTATCAGGCGCGACGGCTTGGAAGGCCATGGGCATGTGTCAGGTGAACAACCTGCTGCCGCATTTCACCGACTTCCTCGGGTCGTTATCGAGAGGTATGCCTAAAAACCAATATCCGGTGGTTGGCTTTTCAAAGGATTTTATCTTTTGTTGCAGATTTTATTAACATACATGTCCAGAATATTACGCTTGGTTGATGCAAACAGCTTTGCTTCACTAACTTTGATCAACCGTGCATGGCGACAGATATCTGATTGTCCAAGTCTGTATCGTCACCATTTAGCAGACTTCTGTTCGCCGTCAGATTCAGCCGCGGAGACTCTGGGGTCAGCCAGTCTTGAGAGACTAAAATCGAAGTTCGTCCAGGTCGCCAGAAGCCATGTTTTTGCTGCCTTTATTCGGCCAAAGCAGACCGTTGTAAAACTTATATCAGCATCAGTGAGCTCTTCCTCTGCCTCCCCGCAAGGTGAAGCGTTACGGTTCATCTTCTCTGCCCATGGCCAGTTACTACTGGCGTTAAGTTCGTCTAGGATTTTCGTGATAGATCTTACAAAAGAGCAAATCTCGATACTCCATGAACTGAAGATATTACGCCGTCCTACCGCGGCTGCAATACTTGATGACGGTTCCCTATTAGCTGTTGCATCATCTGGTCACCGGGTACGGTTGTATGAGCTGAAAGTCCAGCATGCTAGACTTCTTCAGACAATTGAGCTTCACGAGGTCCCGTTGTCCCTAGAATTTTCACCCTATGCCTCCATCCTGGCAGTTGCATTTGACGGTGGGATTGAAATTTATGCTTTGGGAGATAATACATTATCCACTGCCCATCGAGCAGTGAGGTGTGAAGGAATATCGACGTTAACGTTTTCTTCTGATGGTTCCATGCTCTTTGGTTCTTCAAACGACCCTCACTCCAACAACTTTATCATGATATCCCCTCCCCTTCTTCCTGACCCTGGGTTTGATCTAAGCCTACCAGAGCTCCACAGTCGGATGTGGACAACGCAGATTCTTTTCCCAGAGGTTGGTGAGGGCTACTGCTATTCTAGTTTGATACCCCCTGCCGAAAGTGGTGACCACTCTATTTTTTTTGTAGGGTACGATAATTGTGTGAAGGCCTTCCGTATATCCCAAGTTGATGATATCAGAGGTGGAACCCTTTATCTAGTTGGGCCTGGAGCTGATATAGAGAGAGACGAACCTCGACCAAATCTGCTACCTGTTGCTAGTGAAAACGGTAAATATATAGCAGCAAGCTTTGAGAAGTCTGGGATATGGATATTTGGAGTCCCGGCATCAAGGGCAAAGCCTGAAGGTTCTGGAAAGGATTTTCAAGCTCATCCACAGCCTACCATCCCTCGCATCGATGAAAATGGTTCTTTATCATACGAGGCTACCAACTTTCAACGTCTCAACAAACATATCGAAAGCCCAAAGAGCTTTATATCCGGACATCCAATTCAAGCAACCAACGATATTACGGATATGAGATGGATGCGGAACACGAAAGGGGAGACTTCTAGTTCCAGGAAGCTATGTAGGCTTGTTGCAGTGGCTCCGGGGGGCGTCGACTCTTCTTTCAGCATGATTACTGGGGATACTATGCCTATTGATGGGGGCAGGGTCATTTTGTTTGATTTTGAGCTCTCCCCGAAAAACGGTGCGCACGAAGAACTCATTATTGAAGCTGGCGAGGCAGTCCCAACTGAGCTGCCTGAACAGGGAGCAACGCTCGATGCTGAAGTCGAGCTCGAGAAAAGGAGAGCCCAAATCAGTCGTCAGAGAACTATGGCTGCCAGACATACGCCATCAAGGTCGAACTGGCGCAATAGCATACCTCCTGCCGGATCTCATGCTGATGAAGAATCATTATCACCCCCCCTCCCACCTACTCCTGGAGGCGGAGCCAGGAGTGCTCTACCCTTTCTAGATAGCCCGTATAGCAATACCTCTCCTCGCTCTACAGAAACACTACGACGGGCAGCGACGGCGGCGTCCCGCAGCCTCGCTGCAAGTAGATTTGAGACGGCTCGTCCAGCCCTTAATTCTGGGCCTCGCCGCGGACAGTTTGTCGTACCTCATGAGAGTGATGCGGATAACTGGGTTCCGCCGCCCCCTCCATACACGGAAGATGCAAGCGATCCTCTACCGGATCACTTTCAGATAGGCATTCTACCAAGTGCTACGGAGCCTCCACCTGGTAGTCCGCCTAGAGATGTCGGCCACGGGCTACGCAGGTCGCGGACATCAACTATTGACTCCTCGGGGGGCTCATCGCTGCATCGTTCGCAAACAACTATAAGCCGGCCTAGTATCACGATTCCGAGACGCCCTCTTCCTTCTAATAGTGCCACTAACAGCCCAATAAACTACCTCAACACATCCTTAATTTCAGATATGTCACCCCCTAACCTAGTTGTGAGTGGTAATAGGCAATTGTCGAATAGTCAGGTTGGCGTTAGCACAATCAACATGAGTTCTCCGCCGCCTTCCAACAATACCCCTACCAATATTGGCCCTGCTTTTCCTCTACCCCGTAATCATTCCATCCAACATCCCATAGCCGTGACACCGGCCAACTTCACTCCCTTGTCTGGTCATACTGCACCATCAAATTCACAGCCCCAGGTGGCGGGGAACCAGGGCTGCGTGCAAAATCTGAATACAATTATTCCAGATCGCTCAGACCCAAGCAGATCAGGGCGTCAGGCAGCGCAACGGGATACCCTGCAACGACATCCCTATATACCTTCACCAAACCCAGTGTCTATAACACACACTTCTCATCCTCCAGACTCCTTACCAAATGTTCCTACATTGCCTGCTGAACGCCAGATATCTGGAACAAGCTCACTCCCCGACGAACCTCACGAGAACTCCCAGTCACGCAGTGGTCGCTGGCTCTCTACTAACTACAGGTCCTCTGACAATTCACATCCCGGAGTCCAAAGATCCCGGTCTCGCTCTCAGGATGTACCTCGGCATCGTTTTAATGCTGGAGGTCTTTTTGACAAACGCACTGGTCGCAATATCTTAACATCCCAGTCTGATATTCGATTAAATTCTACGGCACGGTCAGACGACTGGAAAGAGCAATGGACCAAGCTGAAGGGTGAACGAAAGAGGAACAAAGATTCAAAGTGTGCAGTAATGTAATATACCCTTGATGTAATTGAGATTTTGTACGGTTGCTCGATTTTGATATTACCGTTGCTGGACACCCGTTTGGCTTTCATCTTACGTGTCAATAAATATTAGTTAACTAGCTATGCTTGTTTTCCCTGGTTGCCAAATTTACTTGGAATGGCTCATGGCTCTTTCTATCTGACCATATCTCTTAGCAGGCTCCTTTATACTATTGCCCTATTAAGAGATGCCTCCCTCGATTACAGTCATCAACACTCGGTTGCCAGACCAAGTTAGCTAGCTGATAAACAACTACCTGGATTTCCTGCTAAGTAAGCTACAGCGGCGCCGACTACGTATCGCCCACCTCAGGTGTCATCTTCGCGTGTTGGCGAGCTAGTTGACAATAATACCATTAAACAACTATAGAGCTAGCCAGTTAGTTGACTGGCTGGCCCGCCGGACGACGATCCAAAGTCACCCATACAAATAAATGCCTGCTCTGGAGGATCTGAACGAGCTTTTAACGACTAACTCATCATTCACACCATTACTTGCTGATTGCACCCTTAGTCTTTCTGAATACTGCTATCAGCTTTGCACACTAGCTAGGGACACTCCTACCGGTAATGTAGGCGGAGGAAGCTGTAGCCGTGAAGGGTCTTGACAACTTCTCAGCCTGCTGACAGTAGTTATCATGTTGTCTGTTATGTTCAAATGTGATAAATTCCGTACTGTAGAATCAATGAACGTGAACATCGTCAATTCAAATGATACGTGTGAAAATATTGATGCATTAACACCAATTCAGAGCTAGTATGTACTACTCTTCATCGTAAGCAAGAAGCTTCATATTTCCCATTATCGTGAAAACTCCTAATAGAAGCAAAAGGCTCAAAATCCGGCCGAAATGTGTCCCGGGTACGTTGGTATCATGTACAGATGAAATAAACTTCCCTATGAAAAATAAACGGAATCAAGAAGCTAGTAGCATCCCCTGGGCAAATGGATATTTTTCCCTACCTACACCTCCAGGCCCTGAACACCAGGATATAAGTAAGGAAAGTCTACAAGACCGTCAAGCATCCAATTTAAAGGGTCAAACACTTCATAATTTGTTTCTAAGAAAGCACTGGAAAGGGAGGAAGAGTTGAAGCCTCCCAGCGTTGGACCCGGGGGAGAGCTAGGGCCCGTAGTTATAGGACCAGCCGTCAAGGCTGGGGAGGTAAGGGTGGGATCAGCAGCCGAGACTGCACTTACGCCTTCTGGCGCAGGTGGTGCAGGAGTGGACGTTGATGTTCGGATGGCGGCGGTGGAGGAACACGAGGCTGAGGAGTCAGCTCCAGAGTCTGGATTTGTCGGGTTTTTGAGATACGCTGTTTTAAGCAGTTAATTCTGTGTACACAGTCGGAGGTGGGAGAGGGTACTGGGATAGAGGGCGTCTTACCTTCAAAATTCCTTCCTCTGGCTTGGAAATCCTCTCGCCATCGCCAAACGGAGTCGAAAACAAGTGACATGCTCATTCTACAGCGAACCTTTAACATCAGTGAGTCTCCCGTATCGGATGGGGTAGTTTCTCCCTGATGCCTTTGGTCCTGAGACTGTTGATTATTTCTGCTGCCAACGCAGTTCATTCGCCACATTTGAGCTAGAACTTCGGCTAATCGTTGCGGAAGATCATTGTTCATCACGGATATGTGGCGAAGGGCTGATATAGTGCGACTAAAAAGAGACTTCGTGTAGCTCATATCAATATGGACGGCGAAAAAGCTGTTGCACAACTTGAAAAGGCTGAATCCTGCGGCAAGGGTCATCTGGTAAATGTAGTTAGAGCAATAGGATAGGACTGGCCCTGTGGACGTTTCAAGGCCAAAGGCCGCCTCAAGGAAGGCAGTTGTTGCAAGGTATAGAGCTGATAGGCCTTGGCGGTAGTCCTTGGTGCTCGGGTTCTCAAAGAAAATAGAGAGATGTAGATGTAGGCCAGCGGCTCGTAAATAGACATTCGTTATGGCTACTGCTTGTTAGCTCGGTGGCGCATATGTGAAAGCATGGGAGCATACAATTTGTCTCTGTTCGGACCTGACCCTCCAGATCTTCAAAATCTTTGAATAGCACTGATGCCATGACGTTTCGCTCCTTGTCACTTAATACACCCACTGGGTCGCGACGGTTAGTGTACAATGTTTGTGATATTTTATCACAGAATTTTTCAATCTGTAGCCGCACTCTAACCTCAGGAGGGAGTCGTAGATCCGCCTCCTTCGAAGAAAGAGTACAGTCAAACAGTGTCGAAGATGGCTGCCCATAGCCAGTTGCAACTCTAGAAGCAATCGTTAGCATAGGGCCAAGATATAGGGAGATGTCGGCAAGTAACATACCGCTGAGCAACAATATTACAAAATGCCCACGTCCTCACCCTATCATTTAGTTCACCCTCTCTCAACTCCACCCTATACTTGGAGAAGTCCTGTGCATGGGACGGCCTATGTAGGCCTATTTGGAGTGCTATTTGCTGCATCATGCCACAGAGCATGAAAGTAGGGTCCGTGGACGTACTACTAGTAGGAAACGGCCAGGTGCAAAGCAATGCTAAAGCCTTGACAATATGATAGCTTTGTGGGACGTCCGCAAGTGTGCTCCATACCAACCGCAAAACGGGACCGGACAAAGCATTCAGAAGAGATGAATCTGTCTGGTACCTGCGGGAAGCAACTGCGATGATGGTCCAAAAGAGGAGAGGAGACGTATCATAATATTCGTCCGGGGTCTTTTGAGCCACAAGCAATGGAAGGAAAGGGTGATAGTATGTAAAGAATCTGTTGAAAAGCTCTGCGGTCCGATCTAAAGGAATTGCCACATCTTCCAGTCGTTTCACGTCTATGTTATTGTCGGGTGGGCTGCGCAGATAGTCACCACCGGACTTGAGATCTAACAATGATGCAACGGCTTCGTGTGGTCTCATGTACTCAGCCGAGGCCTGGTCCGCTTGATGAGGGCGCATCGAGCTCGTCGATGGGCTGTAAGGCATGGAAGATGGTACTGGAAGATGGCCAGCTGCAGGCATGTTCAGGTGGTGGTGGTGGTGCTGTTGTTGCTGCTGCTGCTGCTGGGCCAGGAACTGCACATTAGCATTGGCATTGACAACTTGCCTTCGCAATTCTATAATTTCCCGCTCCATTTCCGCGTTACGGCTGCGTTTGCCAATCCGTCTGAAGTTCGCTTCGATCTTACATGGCAGCTTTAGCCGGTGGCAGCGAGTGCAGGTCGTAAAAGGGTCCTGAACAACATCACAGCGAAGCTACGTGACGGTCTCGTCAGTGCTGAATTATAACTTATACATACACGGAGTGCTCACCTTCTGCTGACGACACTCATTACAAGCTCTCTTCACCGGATGCCTCCGCTTCTCGTCTTCGTCGCCCTCTCCAGTCGCACTCTGCGGCGAGCTGCTCTGCGCACCACCAGGCGCAGACCTCTTCTGTCTCCCACCACTTAGGCCTTTCGGCGACGTTCTCCTAGCCCTACTGTCGTCGCTGTCCCCCTCGTCTCCGCTGTTACTCTTTGTTCTCTCTGCAGCACGCGAGCGCAGTCCACCACCTGGCGACATAACCCCCACTCACTGCTCTAGGTAACTTGCTGCGTCAAACTGGCTGTGGATGCGCTGCTGGGGAGCTGCCTCCGAAACCGCTATCACCATATCCCTTCACCCTAGTCAAAAAGAACCTCCAGGCCTGCCGGTTTAATCCGCGGCCGCGCAGGCTTTTTGCTTCTTTTTCTTTAGGTTTTGTTTCTCAATTTCGCCGTGGGAATGCGGGTGAGTACAAGGCGTTGAAGACGGGGCGAGAATGTGTGGGACAGCGGCGTAGCGGTCGGGCAATGGCAGGGCAGCAGGCGACACAGGCTCGGCCGCTTGTAAATAGGCGCAGTTTAAGAGGCTGTCAGAGTACTTTTGCTTGGTGGTGAAGCGTTTGTCTCGCCGGATGAGTCGAACTCGTCGTCTTTGTCCATGGAATTTGCTGCCAGTCACATGACACGGCCTAGTAGGTACGGGCATTTTTGCATAACTCATATTAACGTCCAGAGTTTGGTCTGTCTCTTATACACATCTCCGAGCCCACGAGACCAGAGAGGATCTCGTAT
>OJKM01000168.1_pt1 | contig 11722 bp, 12 predicted proteins | sample 1596631 | NCBI WGS metagenome assembly OJKM01 (sample SAMEA3904683, study PRJEB24821) | metagenome | biome: Builtin; feature: hospital; material: surface | place: USA | collected 2013-06-06 | reverse complement strand
TCTGGTCTCGTGGGCTCGGAGATGTGTATAAGAGACAGTGCTCGCTTTGAAGTTGATGACATTCCTCAGATGAGGATATGCTCGACCTGCAATGCTACGATTGCCGGAGCAGATACCTGGGAAATCCATATGAAAGGGAGGAGACACAAGAGAGCAGTAAAATCTGCTGAAAATAGACGGCGCCGAGACGAATATTTCCAGAAATTGCGAGAGCAGTCCGAGGAGAACAATCGTGACACTTGTCTGGAAGCATAATTACTTGTGGTCAAAGTAGAGGTCGCTTAATGACGCCAACTGCATTTAATAGATGAAGGCTAAACGGTAGCTTGTTTCAAAGCAAGCTTGCTGTGGCCTACCCTTGCGACCTCCATTCGACAAATTCAGGGGTTAGGATATTTCCATGGCCAGTTTCTTGGGTTTTAAGCACTTCGATCTGACCAGACTTGGCAGCCTTTCGAATTTTCCAAACCCCTTCCGAGTTCACGATTGTCTTCAGCCCTGAATGGTACGTTGCCCGGATTAGCCGTACGATTTCAAGAAGAAGATTGCTGACTCTATAACATACAAGTCAGAAACTGGGAGTCAAAATAAATAGCGTCGTTTGCATGTCGTATTGTTGCAGATGTCTTGAGTTCTACCCAATTGATAGGGTCGTCTTTCTTGTCGGGCTTGCAGTCCCACACTTTGGCACAGGAATACCTATGTGAATATTCAGCTCCTTGAGTTTGGGTTTAGATGGCGGCATACCTGCATCGACCTCTCCAGCAAGAAGCATCCTTATATTTCCAATTCCCGTGCGGACAAGCGAGCAATATTGTGGATTATTATTCACAACGTCACTTTCCCTAGCTTCGATTGTCTCTCTACTTACCGCGTCCCATGGCTCCGAGAGTATGGAGACGGTCTCGAACTTATAACCTGGTTTCAAAAGAATAAGTAAGTAGAAGGCAACAGTTGTTTTCGGTCAAGTCAAGGGACATACCCCAATATGACATCATATCAGATGAATGAGTTCCTGGGCGCACTCTTCTATTTGACTGTTCTTTAAGTTGCTCAAGGTGGTAAGAGTGAGACTCTTCAATAAATCTAACATATCAAGAGGGTCATTGGTGAGCGCACCGCTAGTGGTAATGGTTAGATAGAGCAGAGTCTCACATTTGGCCCTTTGGAAAGGCGAAGATGTCAGTATATCTTTGAAATTTAGAGGAAAAGGGGGAGCACACTTGAAAACATGTGGCATTCATCTCAAATCTGAATGAGAAAACCCAATGATAAATTAGTATTCAGGTATCAGGTTCCCGAACGAGGTAGTGTTTTATTACCCGTTCATAGTATCATAAGGAGCGGTGAATATCTTTAGAATGGGGTCATTAGCATCCGGATGCATCACCGCTGGTGAATAAAATATGGACTCGCCTTGGTCATCATTCCTCTCCATGTAACAAAGTCCATATCATATTTCCTCCCTTTGTCCTTTTCGGTCGCAATAATGGTGTCAAGGAGCGCATTGAGATGCTTATCTTCCGATTCATCACGTTGTATAAAGGTGTCAAAGCCAGCCTTTAGGTCTACCGGTAATTTTGGAGGATAGTAGTAACGGAGGCCAGAGTCATCAAGTCGAAAACGGTGCCATTCGTCATAAGAAAAACAAGCGATTTCCTGGATATTTATAACAGAGGCTTCTGGTTAGCCTAAATCAGCTGTACACAACCAGTTACTGCGTATAATCCCACCCTTGGCCGCTTTAGGGGTTCCGATATTCCACAGAATTTCTCGACAGGCAGGGTCTCAAAGATAGCAGCCATGTTTAAACAACTATGGAGCATGTTAGTTCTGGCTGGTAGTGCAAGACAGGTGGTATATTACAGCCCATGGATAATAGCAGGCACTTGGTTATTCTGAATAGTCCTATCTAGTTAGTTAAGGAGCGCCGTCGTTTTCCTAGTTATATTTGATAGTCATGCAGGAGACGTTAAGCAGGCTATAACTAATCAGTTGTGAACTAGGTTAATTCGAATCGGCTCAAAATAACTAGTTTGTGGTATCAATATATAAATGGAGTCTTGGATATCAGCGTCAACAATAATTTAGGTAGTCAGTTGTTATTGGTAGGTAGTTAGACGTAAAAGGATGCTTGTTAGTGTTGTGACGGAGAGCTTGCCTAGGTGCTAGATAACCAAGAACGCTCTCTGATTGGCTGTGTTGACGACACTCTTCTTTGGATGCTTTCCCTCTTGCATCTCGAAAAAGAGAAAGACATATATTGCACGTCCAGACTCTTTCTAACTCTTCTATAATAATAGTTTGTTTTACAATAATAGCTCGATTCTACACCTGTGGCTTATTCCTAAATATATTTCACATACGCTTCTCTCCCATAGCAGCTAGTTACCCCACATCCAGAAGGCCACAGCAGAGTGGTGGTTATCATGACCTCTCGAATTGAGAAAACCATTGCCCGGCAGCAAGAGAAGTAAGGCTGAAGCCTCAAGTCACTAATCGTTTAATACCCTTGGTTCATTTAAGATTTTGTATGCCACTTCTAATTATCATTGTGCTTGCAATAGGATTGCCTCCGGAGCTTACTACGAATCCCACCAGCAGCTCCGTGTGATCGCAGCACGATATATAAAACAGTCCAACTACGATGCAGCTGCAAATATACTATCCGAGGGTGCTAAGGCACTGCTACAAGCTGGGGCTCAGCAGGGCGCGTCTGCAAGTGGTGGAGATCTAGCAATCATGCTGGTATTGGAAGTTTACAACAAGGCGGGGTGGGAGGTTGCGGATGATGAAGTCGGAAAAAAGAGAAAACGTACGGCCATCGAGACTTTCCTTCCACTGCTGAATTCTTTCCTGGAATAATACTAATCTTTCCTTAGAACGACTCATTGAATTGCTTCGGGAATTCCCACCAGAGGAGCCAACTAGGAAGAGATATATAAACGAAATTATTTCCTGGAGTTCAAAATTTGGGGAGTTAGAAAGGGGTGACTCGGATTTGCACCACTCTATTGGATCTGCCTATGCACAAGGTATGTTTATCACGTCTTGACGAGTTTGATTCTTAGGGTTGGAGTCTAATCCAGGGCGGATGTTAGAAAATGAACCATACGACGCCGAGAAACATCTCGCTTTCGGGACTGTTGAATCCGCCGACACTCTAGCAAAATTAGAGTATAAGTGGTACACATATGACGAGCAGCACACAGCCGGGATATACTGCTGCCGCGCTGTCTTCCCTTATCTTCTCACTGGCAACATTCTGAACGCGAATAAGGCCTTCGTGGTATTTACACAGCTCCTTTCCACATCGGAGCCTGGTAAGTCCCTCGGTGTTCAGGAAGTAAGCAGCCAGCAGAACGATGTTCGTGTATACCCCTCTCTACCTCTGCTTAACTTCACAAACCTACTCCTGCTCGCAATCCAGCGCGGCACTCCTGATTTATTCAGGCAGCTTCTCAAGCAGTATCAGTCCCATATTCAAGAGGCAGGTGAATGGGACCATGCTTTGGCCCACATCGGAGAGCTATATTTTGGTATAAAAATACCAAAACAGTCAAACCCGTTGATGGATATGATGGGGATGTTTTTCGGAGGGCCATCCAGCCGGTCGAAATCGAACGAGCAACCCAAGGCCTCTAAGAGAGTGGAGGCTCCACCGTCCCTCGACCTAGATTAGGCTCTTAGGTACGAATTATAGACAATACTAGCCCTCCATGGATAAGAATTTGGTAGTCCGGGCAGATGATTGTTGTAGGCCAGGATTCTTTCTGTAAAGAAACCAAGCAAGCATTTGGCGGCTATAGTTTGACTTCTTCCTCAGCTTCGAACATCCAATTATCCTCTTCGAGCTCTAATACTCTGTCCCTGAGGTTTTGCTGAACTAATAGGAACACTTCTAGGGTTATCGTTAGCAGGTGTTCTAATAATACTGGTTTTATTTCCAGGAAGACAAAAAGCAGAAAGTGATGGTCAATACCAGATGGCTCGCCATGAATATGCCTACTCCTATTATGACGCATCATCTCAACAAAGCTTGCATCAATCTCTGTCTCCTTTGTTAGAAATAGGCTTTTATACCTAGAACTGACTCCAAGTGCAATAAATGAAGAGAGATGAAGCATACTTTCTTTGTCCCTCCCAGCCAATTCTCCTCCCTCTTCAACTGGTATCTCAGCACCTCCAGAGTGCTCTATGCCTTCCATTGAATCGCCACCGCCAGCTGCTTCAAACACTGCTGGCGGTAGGATAGGGATATCCAGCTTGTAGCATCCATTCTTGTCACGAGGGACAATATCACCGTTATCAGGACTAGGCGATAGAGACGTGCCAGACTTAGGTACTGATTTCGATATATTGCTTCCACCAAACGGGTTTGAGTTTCCACTCAGGCCTGTATTGGTGTCCATTGGTATGACAGAACCATAATCTGAGGATGTAACAGACACCGAGTTGGATGCTAACTGCTGGCTCCGGGAATTGGTTCCAGAATTGAATAGAGTCCTGCGCACTGATGGAAGCGTAGATGTAGGTTGGGAAGATCCAGTTCTTGTGGAGTTTGGCGCCTGCACCGTCGTGGACGCATTTGACGCGGTAGTTTGTGTTGTGGTAGCGCTACCCCCGGAGGGGATGCGTCTGTGTCGCTGCCGTGATGTCATGAAGGGCGCATGTTTCTCGTGGGCAATCTAAAAATGCGATGTCGAATATTCGTAATAAAGCTAGGGAGAAATAAGAGGTGCTGTCTTTCGAAGGCCTGAGAATAAAATAGAAGAACTAGGTGGTCAGGTCGCGTTGTGCTAGCAACTCATTGAAGTGTTGGTTTTGATATGCGATTAACCTTCATGGCCGCTTTCAGTTCTTGCGCGGGAGCGAAGCCAGCTTCGGAAATAAGTTGGCGCCGCTTTAATTAACTACCTAACGAGTTATTCTGACTCGGGGTGCTTTGCGACTACATTCAACTTGTTAAAACACATATATATCCAAAGCTGATAAGCCTGGAATTACTGCAAGAGCGCAGCCCGTTTGTTGCCTATGACTGGGACTCCTAACTACGCAGAAACACTATCCCTTATAATTAGAAGTTGGATTTGCTAACTACTTAGCTATTATTCCTTGAAAAGTTACTTGCGAGACTCAACTTTCATCACAATCTATGAGCCCGTGTCTTTGAGATTGAAAAGATGTAAGCAGTATTCCAAACTTTTCCGCTGGATTTCCGAATATAGCTTCATGCTATCCTGCGTTTTGGCACCCAGACATTCTTCAAATCCCCTTTTGTCTTGTTCTGATTTTATAGTCGGATTTTCACCGCCAGTTTCACCAAGGTTTGAGCGGAATATCCCAGCGGCAGAAAAAGGGAGGAAATCTTCATAGGTCACCGGCTTGAATTTCACAAGCCCTTGGCCCAGCAACCCATCTATCGAAGTTGGAAAAACAGCACTTTTTTCTGATAGAAGTGCGAGTGCTTTACTGGTTGGCTTATAGTAGCAGAATATAAGTTCCTGATCTCGAAGGATATCTTTATCATCCGGAAATGCGGCAAATACATCTGCTAGAACTTGGTCATAGGCCGGTGCTCCAAGTTCCAAACCTCTTGTCCTATCATTGACTTCCGTGAGAAGAATGTCGTACAGCTGCCGACCCTTATAAGTCAACGCGGCACCCCGTTGTTCAATCTCGCCAAATCTTGCGGTATGAATACCTTGCACCATTCCATTCTCAGAGGAATGGAAGTATACTTTCTCATGGATTGCTTTAAAGCTTGTTTGCCTGAGAAGTATCCCATTTTTCCGAGGCGGGGGACCTTCTATCCTTTCCTTGACTTCCAACCCTCGTAACTTCATGGCTACTTGTGCCTGATCAATATCCAGAGTCCTGGGTGTGAGATGGTTGATATGAGCACTTCGGAAGGATGCAATGTCTGCTAGAAGGGGGTGTTCATCCCTGAGCTGCAAATATTCGTCATGACTTGTTACAGCAGTTTCATGCCAACGAAATACTTCCAGTGTCTCCTCGATAAACTCGTCCACCAGGTCAGGTACAATTCCCCCTTTTATTTCCGCCTCATCAAGAAGGTCTAGGAGACGACTGGAGAAAATCCTTCGTTTTCTCAGTATGGCCTGGGACAGATCTCGAGCTTCTTTTCTTAGCAAGTCGGGCCTCAGAAGTGTCGTGAAAACTCGAAATGGGTTCTTCTCGAGCGCCTCGGCATCGATGGGTCTGAATGCAGTTGCATGTAAAGGCAATCCGGCGACGCTAAGGTCATAGTATCCCACAGGATACATGCCAAACTGAGAGAATAATCGCCTAATCGTTGAAAGTTCAAAAGATGTCCCAAGGCGAATTGCTCCATGTCGCTCGAGCGTGAGTCTGTCAATATCTTTGGTATCTGGACCACTGGTTCCCACTCTTGTGTTCGATTGATCTTGAGATGCCAATCTTGCGTTGACTTCAGTCACAATATCGATCAAGTCAGCATATGAAGGCACTTCACTTTTATACATATCCGACATCGCCTTGGAAAACCTAGTACGCAACGCGTCTCGGTCACAAAATGTTGCACCCATATCTTCAGCGTTGGTCTTTTCTGGTTCCGCTCTCTGTGGTTATTTCGTATCTGGTCCTTTGGAAGACCAGGTATATATAATCACGGCTACGGCACCTACAGTAACTAAATGACTTGAATGCAATACCTGGTACGAGGCGGTGAAGTCGGAGACTTCTCCACTCACATTTAATATTTTGGATGAAACATGTTAATGAACAAACTACTCCGTACGGATTCTTGTACCCTTGTAGGGAACCAATCACTGGATGTTCATATTCGTGTTCGGAGTTCCATTCTCTCCATGTCGTTCATAGCCGGAATAATTCGTACTGCCTCCTAGTTATTGTAAAAAAATAAAAAATAAAAAAAAATAAAAAAAATAAGATAAGAGAGGCTTGGAAAGAGCAGAAGCCCCGAAGACCATAATGCTAATTACTGTTATCAACAAGAGTTCGACAAGGGCCAAATGAAAGCCGTCCATACCAAATCATGGGTGGGTATACGGCTGATCGTAATAATGCCGAGGGGGCAGGTGAGGTGTCGGCAAGTTTGCCGAGAGCCGAAAGGTTTTGCCGGTCAACAACAACCCCTTTCTCCGTCGTATATAAAGGTGATTATTCAACATTCTTTTGTCCATGAAAAAGTGTTAAAAATATTAATAGAAGGATATAAATAGACATGACAACTATGAACAGTATAATTTCACCCAAGTTATAGGGCGGGCAAATACTAGATGTAATAACACTGGGGAAACCTTAATTCCCACAAAGCCCAGGCACCAACCTTGCCTTTTCACCAACGAGGCCATCAAAATATGACAACAGGGTTGTGACGGGGACCATATCCAATAAGCCAAGTTCCGGGTGAGAGCTGCGCATGACTTGGCCACTGAACAAAACTCGTACAAAGTACTCCTTCTCACGGCCCCACGTAGTCTTTTTCTTGGAGTAGAGTTCGAACACAATCTCGGAGCCCATGCCGGGCCAAACCATAACATCCAGCTGGAGAATCGATAGAAGCCTGGAAACACTTCCATCATGGGCGACGTTGTGTCTATAGAGCATCTTCCCATCCTTTCCAGCTACCTGGTCATGGAGATGCTGAGCAAGTTCTGCGATCCAGACACCTAAGCTAGATGTGCTAGCAGGGAGAGAGCTTTTGGAGTCGCGATACATGTAAGAATACTCGAACTGGCCCAGTCGAAATACCTTATCAGCCTGAGTCCGAGTAATACATCTCGAGATGTCTTTGATATTGCACGGCAACGGCTTGGCATGACAGAGACGTGCCGACAAATTATCAAAATAGTGGTCGAAACTGGAGTGCCATCCGGAGTCGGATGGAGAGACGCCAGAAATAGCATCTAACTCTGCCACAAACTCCTTTGTACGGGCTAGATGGTCAGCCCATGGTGTGTTGGGAGCATCCTTCGCACCTGAAAAGAGAGCACTCGATTTTGGACAAGAATATTTAGGTTCAAGTGAGTCCGTTTGTGGGGACTTTAAAGATATTATTAGCTCCGATCACAAACTGAGAGTGCCTATAGGATTGGTAACATACCTCAACGCTGAGAGGTACATCTCCTTTGATGCCGTACATTCCATTGATAAGCATTCCTGCAACTTGGCTAGTGATCATGTTGTTGGTCACACGAAACGAGACTTTGCTTTGGTCCAATTGGGGCGGGAGAAAATGTAGGAGCTTATGGTAAACTGCAAATAAGTCACGCCCATGCTGCCACGAATCATCGAGTCCTTCCTTTGAAATCTGGGGAAAGCTGCATGATCCTTTGAATCCCGAAGGCTGGAAGGGATTTATTGGGTTCTGATAACCCTTCCAATAGGATTTGGCACTGTTTCGGCCCTGCTTTGGTTCACCGTAGTAAAACAAGCCTTCGTCGTCACAGTCCCAGCGGTAAGATTCTTGAGGGAATGTATTGGATTGATAAGGAGTACGCTTATGGTGTCGGTGTATCTATGAACTATTTTAGCTACCATCAACGTTAATATGCTTTCCTGGAGACATACAACTTCTACATATTGCAACTTGTATTTCTTTGGGGCTTTTGGGTATTCTCTGGGGCGGACGTGTGGCATATTACACCAATTGTATTTGCCATATTCCTTGTCTGGTGTTTGAGAGGAATCGAAGATGAAGCCATAAACTCCGTTGCTATTCAAGACCTTGCCAAGGTTGTTGATGTCGGTAGCATTGGGAGCATGCCATGAACCGTCCACGGCTAATGCTTGCTGGACCCCAAGCAGTGCGAGAAGTGCTAGTGGTGATTTGATGCCCGGCATTGTATCAGTGCCAGCTGCCGTCAAGTTTAAAAACAGTCTTGTATAGCCTCCAACTTGGGCGTAAACCAACGTTATAGTGAATACCAACAAGACAAAACAACCGAGACGACCATTCCAGGGAGGGAAGTATTCAGCTATATATATACACACGCACGCCATACAGGGATGCCACTCTCCCCATATTGAAGCCCCGAGCTAGCCTTGATGTAACACGCATGCTGAGCGTAGCTGGAAGAGAAAGAGGAAGAGCAGAGAGGAAGAGAGCTACCTCTTTAGGACTAGGGCCGGGGCCATGGGGCGCCACGTGCGCGTCTCTTTCGACTGCGATTTAGCGAATTTATTGTCGGCGGCGGGAAAACGAGCGGAGTGGTTCGTAGTACGAGAAGGTCGCAATTAATTCGTGCATTGAAGCTGGCCCGGGGATGAAGGCGGCTTTCCGCTCAAGGTCCCCCGAGAGGCTTCCGATTGCTATGGTTCGATCGGGGCGCCGCCGCGGACACGCTCGCTCGGCCTTCGGAAGGGTCGAGATTACATAATTACAGACAGTATCACGTGGTGATAAGGAAGCCCATCCACGATAAGCTTAAACGCGAACATCGCGTTTGCTCAATTCTAAATTGAACTCGACTCCAATCTAGGCACAAGACGACGCTGGATACACAAGATACTAGGTTGTATATTTCGAACATGGCACACGCAGAATCATCTACTGCAGCTGCCAATAAAATTGCTCGCGCCGACCTTTCAGGTGCTCCGGTCAATTATGAATTACCCTGGTAAGGGAGCTCATGAAAGGAGTTTCAAGGGAAATGACGAAAAGCTGTGATAGAATGGCTGACGGGTTGCGGGCGTTGATAGGGTTGAAAAATATCGACCAATTTTTCTCGACGATGTTGTGGGTAATACTGAAACGATAGAGCGGCTAAAGATTATCGCTCGCGATGGAAACATGCCCCATGTCATTATTTCTGGCATGCCTGGAATAGGAAAGACAACCTCGATTCTCTGCTTAGCGAGACAATTGTTAGGCGATACATATAAGGAGGCCGTACTAGAGCTTAATGCCAGTGATGAACGAGGTTTGCTAAACTATGCTCTGAATTTGTTCTATATGGTTAATTAATGGCACAGGTATCGATGTTGTTCGTAACAGAATAAAAGGATTTGCACAGAAGAAAGTCACATTACCCCCTGGCAGACATAAGCTTGTCATTCTTGATGAAGCAGACAGGTGAGCTGAAATACTGATGTCATGAAAAAGTATTACTTGCATGCAGAAGCTCTTGTACCTGACGTCTTATTAGTATGACATCTGGCGCTCAGCAAGCCCTTCGACGTACTATGGAGATATTCTCGACTACAACTCGGTTTGCATTTGCATGCAATCAATCTAATAAGATTATTGAACCTCTACAATCTCGTTGTGCAATTCTCAGGTACTCGCGCTTAACAGATGCCCAGGTTGTGAAGCGGTTGATGCAGATATGTGAAGCCGAGAAAGTTAAATATTCCGATGACGGAATCGCTGCACTGGTGTTCAGCGCGGAAGGCGATATGCGACAGGCAATCAACAATTTGCAGAGTACATGGGCTGGATTTGGCTTTGTGAGCGGTGATAATGTTTTCAGGGTTGTAGATAGCCCACATCCAGTCAAAGTGCAGGCAATGATCAAAGCATGCTGGGAAGGAAAGGTTGATATTGCCCTGGATACTCTAAATGAATTGTGGTGCGTGTTATGAGCCTTTATTTCTTATACAAAGTCCCCTGCTGACCTCGTTACTTAGGGAACTTGGGTACTCTGCTCATGATATCATATCAACCATGTTCCGAGTAACTAAAACTATACCCAATCTCTCTGAACATTCAAAATTGGAGTTCATCAAGGAAATTGGATTTACCCACATGCGAATTCTAGAAGGACTACAAACCCTGGTGCAACTCAGTGGGTGTATTGCCAAATTATGCAAAATCAACATGAAACCAGAGCTGTTCAAACCTCAAAAGTCATGAGAACTACATATCTATAGATAGTGCCATGCAAAAAGTTCAACCCAATTGTTTCTAGGTCAAGTGTATGCTATATCCTGACGGTTAAGCCCCTATAATTGATCACCGAAGGGTGAAGTTAAAGTTAAAGTGAGCTGGTACATTTTTATTTTTTATATCGAGATTCTAAAAGCTCTCGCCTACTAATTTCATCGAGGCCTCTTTCCTATTAGATAGAGCGTCTAGCGTTTCCTAATGATACATTTAGGGTAGATCATTATTGGATAGATAGGAGGGAAAGCACCACAAAGCCGCAATGGAGCAGACTAGGCAGTTTGCTGGCTCTTCAGGCCAGATATTCCGCCTATTACTGAATATAAAAACATACAAAACACAACATGTGTTTAAAAGTTGACCTGTTCACAGTTGAGGATATTTTTTGACAAATCCCCTGTCACTGAAAAGTTGACTAATGCGATGTTCAACAGGCGAGTTTGAAATCTTTCTCGTAGTATCCATCGCCGACTAACATTCAAATGCGTGACTGACGGTTAGTCGTTTGGACAGTATTATGCTGACTATGTGACTTCTGGGTCCACTTCATGGTTATGGTGAATGGTTTTCTCGATGGAGAGAGGGAAAGCATCCAAATGGTCATGGGATGCAAAGACCTCCGGCGTTGAAAAAAAAGTCAGGTAACAGCCCTCAAGGGCCTACCTTATCTTTTCTTCTGAAGAAGGCTGGTACCTTCAGTCTCTTTGAGACCCGCAAGAACTTTTTCTCTCTCTAAAAGTTTTGCCTTCTCGTCCTTCAAAATCTTTTCCACTGTTTTTGTTGCTTCTATTATCCCTGTCTCTTATACACATCTGACGCTGCCGACGACTC
>OJKM01000167.1_pt1 | contig 11745 bp, 10 predicted proteins | sample 1596631 | NCBI WGS metagenome assembly OJKM01 (sample SAMEA3904683, study PRJEB24821) | metagenome | biome: Builtin; feature: hospital; material: surface | place: USA | collected 2013-06-06 | reverse complement strand
AGATCTACACGTAAGGAGTCGTCGGCAGCGTCAGATGTGTATAAGAGACAGAGGGAGGATGGTTAAAAGGGACGTGACTTAGTTTATCCCTGCTCCAGGTAGTTATTCAAATAATACGTTGTACATCAGTGTCATTCCACCCAATCGTGCGCCGTTGTAAAGCAAATGCTTACCCACGTTTTCTCCATTAAAAATGATATCATGAGAAGCAAGCCATGCTAGCTTTTAATAACCGTTCATTTTAACCCCTTGACGCCGCTCTACTACGTAGGAACGCAGCAACCTGTTCATGTCTGGTAACAAAAAACATCCTCCTTGAATCAGATTTCCAAACCAATACACCGATTTCCTCAGCATACTTGCAAGGAGCTTCGAATTCTGCAAAGGTGTCAAATTCCTTGAAAAGGAACCCTGATGTTGCTTTGATTCGATCTCGTTCCAGCTGCCAAAGCCGAATTTGGTCGACAACGGTAGGTGGCAAGACCGAAGAAGAAACATTTGACGTAGATTTTTTCGTCTTACGCATCTGTGGATGGGCATGAGTGGTGAGATATGATATAATCTGATCAGCTGTGATACCCATTTCGATGGCTCGGCGGACGGATTGACGGGTTATTTTGCCGGTGATAAGATTCGGAAATCGGAATTTTAGAGTTGTAAAGAGGGATATGAGAGATATCTGTAGAGGTGATGATGTGTATGCGTACAAACGGTAGTTTGTTTCAACAATGATGAATCCAGTACCTGCATCACCGGATGTTGTGGTACCTGCACTTGTGGTTGGGACCGTGGGTTCTCCTGATATCGGGCCTGACATGGCTAAAGAGTCGGAGGTAAGTGTAGTAGCCAGCCGGGTAGGGTAGAATCTGGTGGACCCAGAAGCAGGCGTGTGTTGGTAGACAATGCCAAAATCGGTGAGATCGGCAAGTGTTCGAAGCTGTGTGGGAGTGAGGTCCTTTTTCTCATAAGACTGGCCGAGCTCAAGACTGCTGAGCAAGAAAATGAACGAGAGAACCTCGACGCTTTCCATGCCTATAGCTTCTGCGTTCTCGACGTAGAGAATGAGTATATGCCAGACCTGGGTATTGACGTCTTGTAGAACAAAGGCGAATCCTTCTTTCGTAATTTCAACCCTCCGATCTCGAATTTCCACCAGATGGCAGGCCTGAAGAAGCTGCTTCACCCCTTTGCTGAGAGTGATGGTTTCCCGTCCTCCGCTCAACGAGCTCATCCCAACCATATACCCAAGCACGGCCTCCCATTGCTGTCTTGCATATTCGTCTAAATCTGCGACGGAGACCGGATACTTGTCGGGAGTCACTGATATAACTCCAAACGAGCCCTGTTGGTCTTCTCCCATGAGAGCTTGCCGCAAAGAAGTGGAAAACGGTTCGGTGACCATGTAAGCGCGAACATGGTTCGAGGTCGTTGTGCTCGATAGGATGTGTAGACGGCCAAGTATTGAAAGCGAGTTATCTCTTTCACTATTGCAATAACCATATTAGCAGGTGTCCTGGTTCATTTTTTGGGTGCAAGTTTCGTATATACCGTCTACTGTCCGATCTCACCCACAGCTCTAGCTCGGTTGCTGGAAGAGGGTCCTTAAGGTATAGCAGTGCCATGACGAAGCATTTTGCTAGCAGTACTATTAGTACACATTATCAAAGTCCTTGAACTGAGCCATACCGAGATGTGGGAGCATCCTTCGAAATATTGCTAGAGCTGTCGAGGGCTGCTGGTAGAGCTTGAGGAATGTGGTGCCTGGACGGCCCTCCAGGTACTCCAACGGGCGAAAAGGCACAGTCGCCATCTTGTACAGCTAGACAGACGAACGCCCTGCCGTACAGACACAGACTGACTTATCTATCGATCATAGCGGGCATAATCCTGTCCCGGCGAGAAGACGCTGAGCGAACTGTCAAGTCGTAAAATGAAAGAATAAGCTAAAAGGCGGCTCTGCGGGCGCTGATTACGTAACACAAATAGACTCCATTGAGCCTTCGGACGAATGGAGAGAAAACTGGCGAGTATGAGTTAGATCTGAGAGGCTTGGCTGCTCGTGATAAGTCTGGAAGAACAATTAACGAAAACTGGGAATATCCTGTATGTATCCTAGACCAAATAAAGGCGTTGAAGATAACTTGACCCCTCTTGTTAACATCCTCGAATGCGGCTTCTGGTGCAATTAATGAGTTCTGCATATGTTTTCCTTCACCCATCCCTATTTTAATATTCAAGGAAAAACATCCAATAAGAGAAACAGATAATACAATAAACCAACAATAGGATTGAATGGTAACACATTACAAATACAACTGGGTAATGTGAGAGGTTGGTATCTATTGGTTGATATACATAAAGTTGTTAAGACTGTTGGAACTTTTGCATATGTTGGAAATCATGGGGTGCATTAGTATATATAAAGGAAGGCTCGCCGAGTCTTTCGAAAAGTCAATTCTAGCGAATATAACGCTCATTAAATAACCAGTTATAGTCGCTTCAAAAAGGAGTAAAAGGAAAACATATGCTCTGAACAATCGCTGCAAAGTTGATCCTGGTAAAGAGATTGTATTATTAGACAGAGTGTGAATTAGCCTCTGGGATCTTGTGCTCAACACTGCTCTCCCTGTCCGGAGACAGATGCGCTGCACCCTCAGCAGACTTCTCGTTTGACTCGGCCATCTCGCTGGCGATGTCCTGGGCTTCCCGTATAGACACGGACTGGATGAAATCCTTCTGTACCTTGACGGGTACGAGGTAGTCAAGCGCTATTGAGACGGTAAATGCTGGAAAATAGGGTCAGTAAGCCAAATATTCTCATGACTTTGCCATGGGAAGGTAGAGGAGTGTTAACTTACGAATGAAGAAGCCGGTTATGGAGGCAATGTAATAGAGGTGAGATGCACCAGCCGTGACAGGGAGCTTTGGATTCACAGAGTGGACCATGCCGGGCATGTGAGGAGTGACTCCAACAAGCCACTAAGCGGATAATTTAGCATAAGAAGATAAATGTAGAATAAAATTGACTCTTAGTGAGTGTCTTACCGCAAGGACGGTCCTCCAGTTCACACCAAAGTCATACCAGTATATAGATTGCTTTCCAGTAATGTAAAGGTCCGGTACCTTGAGTCGTCGTTTCTGGATGACAAAGTAATGGGCAGCGGCGATTCCGACGAAAGGCTGTAGGAAGACGACATAGGAAGACAGCACTGAGATGAAAACAAGAGCTCCGCTCAATAGGTACCAGGGGTTGATCACGGTGCCCAGAATGGCAGTCAGGGCTTGCCCACGTCGGATGTTGATGTATTTGGGGAACAAGGCAGACATATCGGTGCCTCCGCAGAAGGAGTTGCCTGAGATATTGAGCACCAGTTGTGTGATTCCAAACACAAAGGCGCAGAAGAAGACGCCGACACGAGTCTTGGAGCTGGGGTCGGCGTCCTGAATGGCCATCAACAAGCTGGCGACACTCCATAGAGCAGATCCGTAGCGCTTCTGAGTTGCCGCGATGGTCAGCATGCCAATCACATTTGCTATCCAGGCGGGGAATGCACCCATCCCCTGAGACCAGATCCCGTCAGACCGTTTTCTGGCGAATCGAGCATAGTCACCGATGCTGAGGGTGCCGGCAGTGATGCTGGACATGGTCGAGCCGATACCGAGGAGGAACATCCAGCCGGCATCGCTACCGCTAAGTTTGTTTGTGCTATCGAGAATTTCTCCGAATCCCTGTGGGCCCTTTGTGCCGCCAGCCCATGAGACGAGGACGAGCTGGCAGATAAAGCCGCCGATGGCACCGACGTGCAGCATGTATCTTAGCCGGCCTGGGCCGAGGATCAAGAACGGGACCTGGATGAGGGAGAAGACGATGAATCCGACGAACATGGGCAGCGTCATGCCGGTGCTAGCGGGAATAGTGTTGGGTATTCTGTCGATGCTGGGCCAGATTGCACGGATGCAGACGTATGCCATCTGTCCACCCTGCCATGACTGTACGCCGAACCAGACAATCGAGAGCAGTATGCGGTTGAGAACGACAAATGCAGATCCATAGAAGCCTGGAGAGAAGAAAGATAGAGAGTCAGAAAAAGGAGCTGATCACTCTGGCCGTAGAGTTGAACTACTCACCCCAGCTAATGCGCATAGCAACCGGGAATGAGATCTGGTATTCGAGTCCAGGAAAGCTGGTGATGACGATGAGCAGAGAAGCCAGTATATGGCCAATGAGGGTCGCAACCGTTGTCTGCCACCAGTTAAGACCTGTTGCGAGCAGTGCAGAGCCCTGCCGTAAAGAAGAGCAACCGTTAGTTAACTAACTAGAATCCTCCTGTCGATTGAGTCAAAAAGCAAAAGGGTCCGCTTACCAGCTGGAAATTGGTGATATTGAAAGCACCAACGCACCAGAACGAGAAGTACTCATACCAGCCTAGTTAATGCAAGCAGTTAGTCCTGTCCTTCCATCGGGCTCAAAACAGGGTCAGTCAGGGCTGGTCCGAATCGAACGTACTCCATGTGCGCCGGGCCTTTTCGATGGGCTTGATATCGTTGTTCAGCAGCCATGTCGGGCGAGGCTGTCCAGGCGGATGGGGGACTTCCAGTCGCTGCAGGAAAGAAAACGACACCATCTTGACATCGAGCGCCCTCTGCGTCTCTCAGTGGGTCGAAGGGAGGCGCCTAGAGAGAGAGAGAGAGAGAGAGAAAGACGAAACCCGTCCGGGCGAGGGGAGTGGCCGGTCGCGGTATATTTATATATAACTTTTTTCTCCTCCCAGCGGTCCCCTTTGTGTTAGTAAACCCGAGCAAAGCAGGGGAGGCAGTACCGCTAACCAGCTTTTTTCCACCAGCAGGCCATGCAGCAGCCCACAGCAGGGAGCGTGGATTCTTAACTATAGAGTAAATGCCCTGCAGCAACCTCGGGTTCCATGTAGTTTGATTTAGCTTACGGTTCCCGCGGCGCAGAAGCCACCGACATGGGGGACAAGCAGAGAGCGAGCCTCTTGCTTCTGTCCAGCAGGAGGCAAATGGCAGGCTGTACTAGTTTGTTCTTCCACGAGTCTCGAAGGGCGCATGTACAAACTACCGCCCGTCCGATGAGCTGCTCTCTGGCGTCTGGCCAGGCCTTTTGCTCCAGTCCTTGAGGTTGCTTGCTTGCTTCTGCGGCTTCAAGAGCAGTTTTCCCCCCAAGCTCGCTAACTACTGCTATATCAGCGCCTGCTATAGCCAGAACGGTCCTGTTGTCTCGCCATCCCGAGGTCCGTAAGATAAGTAACAAGCTGGACGGCTCTACAGCTAGCAAGCAGCCTGTGCAAGTCCGGACGGTGGCTAACGAGTTAGGCTGCTTGGCCGTCTTTCTCCCGGCGACAGGGGCTTCTTCCTGGCCGCCATAGGAGAGGCAGAGGGAAGCCTAGATCGGCGGCTGGCCGTGTTTCCAGTCTGCTGTCTTCGTGTTTTGTCTTCGCAGGCTGTGACAGCTTCGGGACTGTGTCTATTGCTCGTCTGTCTGTCTGTCTGGTCTGTCTATCTCGGTGGTCAATAGGTAATAAATGTAGACAACATGGGCGTCTCCGAGGCTAGCGCCGGTGGGAGAGACAGCTAAAATTAAGACAAAATGACTATATGGGGTGCAGACGCATGCACGAACGAGCAAGCAGACAGCAAGCATATGCAGCCTGGAGCCAGAGTATGTACAGCAGAGAAGCAGCAGAGAAACTCCGTACAGCAAGCAAGATGACCTCGTTCTTCCCCCTTGCCGGCCGCCTTTTAAACTTGACTGCTGGAAGGAGGCTTAGTCAGCGATATTTCAAGATGTCCGACGAGATGCTTAAAGACGACGACGACGACGTGGGCCTGTCTACGCCGGGTAGCCTGTAGGTAGTGACAGACAGACAGACGGACGGAGAGACAGGAGGAGACGATGGCGACGCTGAAGTTTGTGAACTCGGTAACTATCTGCTGCACCAGGGCCCTTGTTTGGTAGCTCCCACGCTCATCCGGTTGGCTGGCTGTATGTAGGTATGGGCGAACTTCCGCGCGACCTCAGGACTGGAACCCAGGTGTGTACGGAGTACTCTGTACGAGATGGCCTGCTCTACCTGGATACGTGGCTGACGAGAGATGCGCAGGCTACTGGACAGTGTATGTTTTGTCTCTCATGGCGTGCTTGTGCTGCATGTTCATCAGACATCGAATGGCTGGGGGGTCTTTCTTTTCCAGCATGAACACCCTGGGACCATTGACATCATGGGGGAGAAAAGGGCTGTTACAAGAGATGCTGATCTGCTCTGGTATTGACGTAGCTACGGATCACTGCTGCTCGCCCAGGAACTGTCCGTTTTGAGCTGGATGTGCAAAAAGAGCACACGGTATGCCGCCGGCCTCTTAACACCATGTCACCATCATGGGTCACGCTTTGCCATGCTGATGATTGATGCTTGTCTGCTTCAGAATCGATTGGGCATTCTTCATGGAGGAACCATCGCCAGCATGGGTATGCGTGTACTCCGTGTCCCAGTTACTACTGCCTCTTCTTTCACCTGCTTTGTTTGTTTCTTGCTTTTTTTAACAGACCATTTCTAGTTGATCTCGGAGGCTCGCTTGCCGTCGCTTCCCATGGCCTCTTTGCGACTGGCGTATCTACTGACTTGAACGGTAACGGGAACTATGAACCGTTGAGAATGGGATCGCTTTGGCTTCTCTGGCTAACTTAACGTTACCCTACCAGTCACATATCTAGGCTCTGGCGGGAAGGTTGGCGATAAAATACTGGCGGTAAGGTGATCTCTGCTAGAACTCCTCACAAAAGACGGGTACCTTCTAACTAAACTGTTCTAGGAGGTAACTTGCGATAAGTGTAAGTTCCACCGTTCTGCTCCATACTTTCTGCTTGGACGATCGCGATGTCGTGGCTGTCCGCAGATGTCATTGGTCCATTTTGGCGAGATGGGAGAAGTGCTTCTTGGGAATCTAACGATGGCTCCAGTTGGCAACAAATTAGCATACACGACCATAAAATTCACCAACAAGGCGGATGAGATTGTGGCGAGAGGCAGCCACACAAAGTAAGGATCAAGATGGTCGTGGATGCACCGGCAAGTTGGCACTCTCGCTTACACCTTTCGTGATAGGTACATCGCCCAAGCCTTCAGGGACCCGAGAAACATCATCGAACAAAAGAAGTCCTGATCTTCTGAGCTCTCAACTGTACTAGTTAACTAATTAGTTAATTCGTTGTTTCTTCGAGAAGCCTTGGAGGTGCAGTTCCTCGCGAGCTACTTACCCCTTTAGACCTTCTCTGACCGTTTCACATTTTCCTTGGATGGACCCTTCTTGAGATATCCCGCGAGACAGCTCCTGAATGTTGAAAATGATTCCACAGCAGCTGGTCCTTGCCCTTGAAAATTTCGGAACACGGCTAACAGGGCCAATTAACAGGGCCTTTTTGTAATTTTAACATACCGGAGATTAGAAAATATATAACTGATATGTTAGATATAGAGAAATACCCGTTAACTGGTAGTTCTATAATGGGTTGCCCCGTGGGTAAATCACTCGGGAGGAAAACAGTGGCTCTGTTCATACATGTAATAAATTCAAAAATCCACATAATTAAACATCAAAGTGACATGTCTTGGTTAGCTACTCAATAGCGCCTTCGCGTGCAGTATCGTCTTCATCATCGGACTCTCCTGCTGGTACGTCATTTTCATCGCCAGCCTCAACAACGGTCGTCTCTACCCCAAGAGCCTTTACTTTGGCCTGCGTCATCTCGAATACATACTGTCCAAGATGCTCAAGGTTCTCCATGGGAGTGCCCTCGTTGTCTGCAGCGTCTACCGCCCTGGATGCCGGAAACATCTCATTGGGTATAAGCATCAGCTTATCTGGGCGTTGACCCAGGATATCAAATGCAGGCTTGAGTTCAAAGCAGGATTCAAAAACCTCTCGACGGCCTAGAATGTAAAGACCCAAGCGTGCTCGAGATAGTGCTACAGTAAGCCGTCGTACGTCTCGCAGGTAGCCCACAGACTTAGTGCGGGTGAGCGAAAGAATGATATCTAGAATAAAATTAAAGCAAAATTAGCAGGAGCGGGCCGATGTTAAAGATTTATTGATGGACACTTACAGTCATTCTGTTCACCCTGATACTTATCTACCGTTGTGACGATTTTGGGCATACCGAAAAGAGAGTTCTTTGCACACCTGTGGCTCAGAACATCTTTGATCAATGCCTTCTGTCCTGCGTATGTGGCTAGAATGGAAATCTTCGATGCCGGATACCCCAGTAATCGCATATATTGGTAAATCCCAACTGCATATTCGGCCTCGCCGAGATTCTGAATAAAGTGGGGAGTCGGCTCCCTTTCACCTTGGCCCTGGTAGTCTGGCACGTTGATGAGCTGGTAGTCGTAGCGGAAGCCGGCGTTGGCAAGCTTGAACTCCTCTTGATTCTCAACAATGGGGAGATTGCCTAGCTTCTCATACCGCCATTTGAACAACTCGGCAATGGAGGCGCGGGCCCGACCCTGCTGGTCAAGGTTGATGGTAGGCACACCTAGCCTCACCAACCGTAGGAACAGCGTTTGTTCCAAATTGGCGTACTGGCGGAATGCTATGTTTTGGACAATCGGTGAGTTCTGCAAGTGGTCACCGCATAGCACAATCCGCTTCAGGGGAAATTCTCCGTTCTTCGTCTTCTGCATCATGCACGGGATCACACTTTCGATTTCCGTGATCTGTGCTGCTTCTTCCATGACCACGCTGTCATAGTGAAAGCCCAGATCAGATATCTCCTGTCGTCTCATAGCGGCATGGGTGGAGGTCATGGCAATAATTCTGGCCTCTTTAATCAGTAGGTAGTTTGCCTTATCTCGCTGTTGTCGTAGAATCTCAAATGGCCGTATATCCTCCAGCTCAGAGAAGAGTTTCCTTATGTGTCTCTCACACCCTTCGGCAATGTCGATGAGCGTATCTTTCGAAGCATCTGCCGGGAACACGGGTTGAGGGGCGTTGGAGAAAAACCCGTGGAAAGGGAAGTGTTTGATGATTTCCTCAGTTGTCGAACCATCAGATCGCACCTTATCCCAAAATTTGATCCATGCGGGACGTATGTAGACAGTATCAAAATACCCAGCGGTTTCACAAGTACTTCCATGAGCTCCTTCGGCTCCAATTGAAGCAGCGAGACGGTCGACCTCTGAGAGGAATTTTAATCGATTTTCAAGGAATGACTCGACTCGGCCAAACTTGCCAAAATTAGACTCTGTCTCGAGCTCTTCCTCGCCATGACCAAGACGAAGTAAGTGGCGCTCGTCAATGTCCAGCACAACGATTTTTTGGAATAGCTGGTTCAGTGCTTGGTTGCTGTGGGCAATGAGCAGGGTACGCTCCTGGGGGAAATTATGGTAGATGTTATTTATAATCTGGGTAACCACATCCGTCTTGCCGGTTCCTGGAGGGCCAACTATCACCGTCAACCCTGGCTGAGTCCCAGAGGTAATGGCTTCAACCTGAGCAGGAGTGAATCGAACTTGGTTGAGTTTCGGGGCATCCATAGGATAGGGGCCAGGGTTTGGAGGTTTATATGTAGATACTTTGATAGAATTGGAAGTTGGCTGTACAGACTCCGCCTGGTCTCTTCTTCGTTTCTTGGAAGGGTTCAATGTCTCGGCTTTTGGCGATTCATCAACCATTTCAAGAACGTAAGGGGGGCCAAAGATGGTCGTAGAGCCTTCCGGTGGCTCCATTTTCTGCCCTGGGAAGCTCTCTACAAGGTGATGCCAGTCAAGGAAAGTATCTCGATAATCAACAGACTTCACACGATTTTCAAGCTCTGTATATCTCGCACCGGCTGGATCACCATAGCCCAGGAAAACTTCCTGGAGCCACGACGGAAGTTCTGCATCAGTAATGGTCAATGATCGCATCGTCTCCAAAATAGGTCGGAAGTTGTTTTCTCGTGATTTTCGGCGTACAAGCACATTAATGGAGCCGTATATGTCTGGTTTGCCCTTTTGTACTCTGTCTAGATCAGCTTTATAAGAAACTGCATCCAAGTTCACTATGAGTCTCCTTAGACGAGGTCGTTGGGGATAGCCGTTAGCTCTGCCTGGTGAAGTGTCCCGTAACTGGCGCCCATTCTCATCCAAGATTTGAACCACAGTGCCAGTTCGAATGTGAGAGATACTAATGCTGTTTCTGGACTCCGATCGTTGGCTGCCTGCAATGCTAGACTTATCTACCTGTTTGGGCGTCACTGAAAGTAAAAAGACAACATCATCCGGCCGAAGTGATTCCCACTCTTGCCGGAGAGTGTCACCAAGCCGGCCAACTTCAAGAGTTATTTCTGAGCGAACATAGGCTGGATGAAGAGAGCCTACACGTGCCTGAGCCACATCGATTATAGCAGGCTTTGAGATAGGCAAAGCCATTCTGGAGAACCCGTCGAATGAAACCTTGCCATCTTGTCCTGATTTTGGCTGCATTCGCTTGACAATGGATTCCAGGTCGCTCTTGATTTCATAGAAAGACTCGGACCGATATAAAAGAAATGACCTCCACAAAAAGTCACCTAGGCTGAGATATTGGAGGTTCAGTTTTGGAATCGCGAGAGGCCTAGAGCCATCATATGTTTCATTTCGAACCAAGGCGGGGTCATATAATGACTCCTCGGTAGGAAGAATGCTGACATCTGCAGTGGCTTCTTGGAAAGTTGGCCGTCTTTCGAAATGCAAAAGGAGTATTTCTAGGAGTAGCTCTCGGTCAAGTACAATATTTGTGTGCTCGGGATAGAAGGTTCTGAATCCCAATAGCTGGCAAAGCTGCTTCAATTGCGAATCATCAATGCTGCGGAGATGTTCCGCAAGCTCGGACCGTTGCTCAAGTGATCCGTAGTTTGCTAATGCAAGTAGCGTCAAGTCATCTTTGAAATGCTTAAGTGCAGTCCTTTGAAGACGTGCTAACTCTTGACAGTGGATGTTGTACGCGTCTTGCGCTGACAGATGTTGGCCGGTTTGATCATCAATAGAGAAGTTGATAAATCGTCGTAGCAGAGCATAAAAATCCCTAAAAAGAGTATTTTTATCATCGTTATAGAGCTTGCTCTTGCGAAGAACAGCTAAAATATTAAGATCCTTCAACAATTCATTCACGTATCGTCGAGTAGGAAGTTGGCTCTCAAGGTCCACCAATAGTTCCAGAAATCTTTCACAAAATCGAATATTATCTTCACTGTTGCGTTCGCCTTGGGCGGGATTTATACGTTTGAGAAAGTCAATGAGCATAGAGTATAGCCATGACCTTTCAAATCGTATCCTCGACTTCCCTTGCTCATCTGCCGAGTCATATCGTTTGCCGGCCAATCGCCACGCCTTTTTCAGTGCTACTGATTGCTGAAGCAAGTTATCCCTCGATTCCTTGCTGAAAAGATTGTCCCATATAGCTATGGAAACCAATGGAGCACACTCTTTGCGAATCTGACTGCATTCAAGAGATTGAAAAGCACCGATGACGAAAGACAGAAGATGTATTTTCGAAGGCAGTGGTAGTGTATTGTCGAGGTTCATAGAGAGTATACGTCTGAAGAGGACTGAGAAATCCGTAGGGCGATCAAAGAAATGGGCTAAATAGGTGTATCGTCTGGCGTTAGATATGTCCAACATAACTGGGATTTCTCAAAAGTATACGTACTCCAAATGGGTAAATGCTCCCTTCTCTTTATTCCTACAATTACAGCAATTAGCATAACAT
>OJKM01000166.1_pt1 | contig 11746 bp, 17 predicted proteins | sample 1596631 | NCBI WGS metagenome assembly OJKM01 (sample SAMEA3904683, study PRJEB24821) | metagenome | biome: Builtin; feature: hospital; material: surface | place: USA | collected 2013-06-06 | reverse complement strand
GTCGGCAGCGTCAGATGTGTATAAGAGACAGCGGGCACAGGCAACTAAGCCTCGCAACCAAGCTCCAGCCCGGCCGCCTGGCTTGGCGCCCTGTGCTTGTCCTTGTCTGTCGCTGCCGGTTCTGCTTGTCTGCCTCGGACGACCCATCACTTTTCCTCGATCGCAGACCCTCCTGTCGACTTGGAGACAGTCTTGGTGATAGGCAGCCCCGTCCACAATATAATGCTCCGTGAGGATAATATCGATGTCTAGTCGTGTGCGTGCTTACTTGGAAGAGGCTGGCCGTCGATGATGCGATGGCGCCAGACGTCTGCGTCAGAAGGCCAGTGGAAGCCATGGAAGACGGCCCTGTCCTGTCCAGTCACAGTCACCAGTGGCATCAGCTCGCAGGCGACGGGCGACCAGCATCCAGCATCCAGCATCCAGCGCTGCTGCTGTCGACCACCAGGCAAGGCCAACTCCAGCATGTGCCCGGGGAACGCCGCACGACGCCTCTTTGCTCTCTAACTGCCAACTGATCACTAACAGCAACAGCTGCTACTGCTAACAGTCACTAACTCCTCCAGTTTCCACTCTCCCAACGCCTACCAAACCCTCGGGCGTCTCGCCGCGAACGGGTAAAAATAGACGACTCTCGCATGCCCGATGCGGTGCTCCCTGCTTACTCCACCACCACTAAGCATAACCATTACACTACTGCTGCTACTGTGTACTACGACTCCCTGCTTACTTTCCACTGCACCCTCACTGGGTAGCACCAGGACCAGCGTCATGTAACCTGTCAGCCAGCCCTCCATCATGCCTGCTGCATCCTTCACACTCACTCACACCACTCACTCATATATATAAATATACTGCTCGGTCATCCGCGGTCTTTTCCAACCAACATCTACGGAGTATTTACTCTTTATCTCTTATCCACTTTTTTTATCGCATTCTACCACTTTTTTTCTCTCTTATCTTCCCCATCTATTGCCGCAACTCAACCCTTCCAACAATAACCAATTACCGCTGGGTGGTGACATCTTCTCGTCCAGCCTAGCCCGCCGTCTCCTCAATTCTCCATCCAACTTCCGCCAGCCAGAAGCCCTAGCCTAGCCTAGCTCCTGCAATAATCCCAAGATAGCCAGAGTTTTTCGGTCTCTCGTTCGTTCTACTAATTTAAGCGGTATTAAACTTACCATTAATGCATGGAATATATCAATTTCCACTTTCCCACCAACAGGGATGCAGAACATGCGATGACTCTGGAGCAGATTAAGCTATTTTTGGCTCTTATTGGCGGACAAACTTAAGGCGACCCAGAAAAAAACTTAGCGGAAAAAAAGCAATGGTTTGCAACATCCATACTCTTACATACAAACAACCCCTGTTTTGCTTTTTTATTTGTCTTTCGGGATGTCCATGGAGATTTTTTGTGGCTGCAGATGGAGAACTTCGAAAAGCCATTTTGCTTATTTTGCTTTCTGTTTTCGGGGTGGGTGGAGATTGGGGTGCTTAGGTAAGCGGCCAGGCGTTTTTGCGGAGATGGGAGAATAAATGTGCCGGTAAGAGACATACAAAGATACATGTGTTTTATTGGATAGACGAGGTAAGTTTGGTTATAGCAGGTATCGTGATGAGTAAGCGAATTCATCCCCTCAACTTTACCTAGTTAGGTATTTTACTGCTTAGTAAGGTTAACACAGTCACGGGTGCTATATCTTTTGCAATAACTATCAGGTGACTGATTACTCACCTAATCTCGCAACGGACGGAGCCTTCCCGCATTTTTTGACAGCCCGGCCGTTTTGTTTCTTCCCTGCTGCCTCCTGCATGTTCCGTGTAACCAGCTGCATATTCACTACCTAAGTGCCTCCTCTTATGGATATCCCGTCGAGCTAGGAAGACTCCTCTCTCAGCTTACCATAACCCTCCAGTCAGCAACACAAACACAATTCTCTCCCTTTTGTCTCCTGCTGAATTTTCTCTGGTTCAGGTCACTGTCAACTAACACCTGTACCTGGAGACTCATCCTCCGAGACACTATAAGTCGTTGGTTATCGTCATGCCACGCCATGCCACGCCGTGCCACGCCATGCGGAAACGAACCTGTCATCCCCGGCCGTGCACACCTCGGCGAATAAAGGAACACTGTAGAGTTACTCAAGCGAGTCCAGCAGGTGGATGCCTCCCGTTCTCGCGGGTCAGGTTAAAAAAGAGGCTGCTGTTGCTCCGGCTTTGCCCGGCTCTGATTTTCCCCGGCCGAGTAGTTACATACATGACATGATATCTCCTTTCTTGTACGACGCGCAAAACCAGCAAAGATGGTCAACTAAACGCCCAGTTTATGGCCAGCCGCCGCCACAGCCAGGCACTAGCTACCTGTTCTTCCTTTCTCTCGCGCTCTTTTACCACTGAACAAAGCAGAGAAAGCTCCGTCGTCTGTAAAAGAAGATGTTATCAATCTCGCTTCGCCTCTTGTGCTGACCCCACCTTCTTGCCGAAACAGGAATGGCTTCAAACCTAGCCGCGATCAGATTAGACAAGACAAGAGATTATCAATCTGATAACGAGCATGCGCGAGAAAAATTTTCCTTGCTTCAAAGCCTATTTCGCCTCTTGCGGCTGTATCATTGGCTGGAACTCGTGGAAGAGGACGGAACTGCTCGCGCCAAAGCTGGCTGATCTCAACTGATTGATTAGATGAGGACCCTTGCAGTGGGCGCAAGAGGCCGTCCGGGTAGTTAGTTATGTCACTGCTGGGGCTATTATTTAAAAGACCCAGTTGCTCCCACTCCCCTTCTCGCCGTTGAACGACCCTGGTCTTTTTACTTCTTTTCGACTTCTACATCTTTTACTTCTTGTGCCTGGTTTGTTCAATTGAGTCGCGTGAGCTAGGGCTGAGTTGAAGACATGGCCGTAGAAGTCGAGGAGAAGATTGCCGCGCCTGCTGATGCACCGCCGGATTACAGGACGCAGCAGAGTAACGGCCATGTGCCCGCTGCGGATGGACAGCCGGTGATACTCGGCAAGAAGAGTCCTGGCGTGCTGCGTGTCGAGGTTATTTCCTCGCATATGACGCTGGTGGATCGCATTATTCTCTTCATCGGCATCTTCCTGCTTGCTTATGCTTATGGTCTTGATGGAACGCTGCGGTTTACCTTCCAGGTCAGTCTCACCTCGACGACGTCTATCTAGCACTTCACGATAATGCTAAGTAATTCATGAGTACAGACATATGCGACTGCATCGTATAGTTCGCACAGTCTGCTGGCTACCGTCAATGTCCTGCGTGCTGTCATTGCGGCTGCTGCTCAGCCCACCGCCGCTAAAATGGCGGATGTCTTTGGCAGAGCGGAAGTCATCTTGTTCACCATTGTCTTCTACGCGATCGGTACGGTGACATCGGCACTACATATTAACTATAACACACTAACGTGCTGCTGCAGGAACCATTGTGGAGGCTACTTCCGACGGCGTCAAGGCGTTCTGTGCCGGCGCAGTGCTGTACCAAGTGAGTTTATAGCTTTCCTTTTCCATACGTCCGTCTACTAACACCGTGTAGATCGGCTACACTTCAATCTTGCTCCTGGTCGAAGTCCTCATCGCGGACGTGACCTCGCTCCAAACCCGTCTGTTCTTCTCCTACATCCCAGCGACGCCTTTCCTCGTAAGTCTTCACCTTTCTACCCAACTCCAAGACCCATATTAACTCCCCCTCTAGATCAACACTTGGGTCAGTGGAGACATTACCAACGCCGTCATCACTCACTCAACATGGCAATGGGGTATCGGCATGTGGGCAATCATATACCCCGTCAGCGCCATACCCGCCATCACAATCCTGTACATAGTCCAGCGCCGCGCAAAGAAAGCCGGTGCCCTAGACAGCTACAAGACCCCCTTCCAGATCTACGGCGGCAAGAAGATCGTCACCGCCATGTTCTGGCAACTTGACATCGTCGGAGTCATTCTGCTACTCGGCGTGTTCGCCTTGATTCTCGTCCCCTTCACCATCGCCGGTGGTGTCGAGACGCAATGGAAGACCGCAAAGGTCATCGCGCCGCTCGTCATTGGCGTTTTGCTTATCCCCGTCTGGCTTTACTGGGAATCAACCTGCTTGCATGCCCATGGTTCCTTTCAGAGTACGTCTATCCAATATCTTGAAGTTGAGCCGAAGTTAAACCCGGCCTGCTAACTTGTTTGTTTATAGCTGCTTAAAGACCGTGGTGTATGGGGCGCACTTGGAATCGCCATTATGCTTAACACTGCGTGGTACATGCAGGGAGACTTCCTTTATACCGTGCTCGTGGTTGCATTCAACGAGTCCATCAAGAGCGCTACCCGCATCACCTCCATTTACAGCTTTGCTTCCGTCCTCACGGGTGTCGCCATGGGTGTCTTCGTTTACTTCTTCCGACGACTCAAGCTTATCATCGTTGCTGGAACGGTGCTGTTCATGGTTGCTTTTGGCCTGTTGATCTACTACCGTGGTGGATCAGGCTATTCCAGCCATGCAGGTGTCATCGGTGCGCAAGTCTTGCTTGGAATCGGTAAGTATTCCCAACCCATTATGTACTGTACATCAGCTAACGCCTGCCTAGCCGGCGGTATGTTCCCGTACCCGGCCCAAACATCCATTCAGGCCGCTACCAAGCACGAACGTGAGTCATGCACTCAATTGGTATCAGCTATACCAATTCATCAACTAACATGTCGCAGACGTCGCCGTCATCACTGGTCTGTTCCTGGCCTCGTATAGCATCGGCTCAGCCCTAGGAAACACCATCTCGGGCTCGATATGGAACCAGGTTCTCCCCCAGGCTTTGAAGCAGCGTATAACCAACCAGACCCTCGCGGCGGAGATATACAGTGACCCATTCCCCTTTGCCACCGCCAACCCCATCGGCACTCCTGACCGAGACCATGCCGTCGAAGCATACAAGCATGTCCAGCGCCTCCTGTGTATTGCCGGAATATGTCTCTCGGTGCTACTAATTGCGTTCTCTCTCGTGCTGCGTGATCCCGTGCTTGGAAAAGAGCAGAGTCTTGCGTTTGCAGACAAGGATTCGTCTGATGATGAGAGCTCGGGTGCCGATGCTGCTGTTAAGGTGTAGACGGCCGGTATCTACAATTTAGATCTGTGCTATCATATCATATATGGATGGAAACTAAAAAAGGATATTCTTATTTGTTTGGATGATACCGCATGTTTATCTAATTAATACACTTTGTTTAATATATTTTCCGTCTCGTCGTTTAATTTTCCTTACCACCAACCAATGGCTTGCCTTGCTTGGTTACACGGTTGGTTGTCAGTCTAGCGAGATGCCACGTCTTCTGTTATTTCATGAATGGGAATTCCGCTACACCGCTAGATGAGGCTACCTGGGGTATATCAGCTGTAATTTAGTTGGCTGGCAAGCGATCTTACCTTGTCCTGGTACCTCGTTAAATTCGCGAGATATACTCTACCAAGAACCCAGCATGAACTCGCAGACCCGTGGCTATATCTCCATGATACAATATCGACACTCCAAATCAAGTACCATGTTGTAGATGCAAGTTACAGGTGACGATGTTTTAGAGTGGTCCGACAACCTTAATGCGAAAAGTGGGTCCGAAGCCTCGCCTGCGCCAACTATTTAAAGCGTCGAAGTTTCGCATCCGCAGACAAACATCATAACTAGCTAACAACACCAACACCGACCGGTAACAGTGATTATATATCCCTATTCTTACCAGGTGGAGATAATACCCCAGTACTATAACATACCATGTGCATAGCTCTGATCTCGACCGCTCATCCGGGCTATCGTCTGATCCTCATTAACAACAGAGATGTACATTCCCCGTATCCACCCAACTTCATATCAAAAGAATCCAACTAACATGTCGCCAGGAATACCTCCGACGGCCAACATCAGCCGCAGACTGGTGGGCAGAACCAAACTCCCATGTCTTAGGCTCGCGGGACCTCGCCAGAGAAGTCCACGGGACATGGATGGGAGTGACCAAACAAGGCCGTCTGGCCGTCCTTACAAACTACAGAGAAAATACCCCCGAGACCGTCGTTGGTCTCCGAAGCAGAGGATCTATCATCAACGGCTTCCTTGTGCTGCCGCCAGATAGCCCCATGACGGCCCAGCAGTACATCGAGGAGCTTGTTGCCGGGGGCGAGGGACAGGCAGCTGGCGGATTCAGTCTTGCATGTGGCGATGTAATGGGGCCGTTGGGTATAGTATCCAACCGTGCTTCGGCCGGGGATGAAATACCCTGGATAGCTACGGGGCGGAACCAGACCGTTGGGCTAAGCAATACGGCGTTTGGGGATCGGTCGTGGCCGAAGATTCTGGAGGGCGAGAGGCTGGTAAAGGAAGCGCTGCAGAAGAGCTATGCAAAGCAGGAAAGTGAGTCGGAGCTTATTGAGCGGTTACTGGGCGTGTTGAGCACGGATACGCTGCCGAGGTTACATGATCGTGCCACGTTGGAGGAATATATACCGTTTTTAAGTGAGAGTATCTTCATACCTGCTGTTGGAGATCCGGATGAGGGAGTGGATGCTGTTGTATCGCATGGTGCGGAGGCGCATACGCTGTACCTGAAGGGGATGTACGGGACGCAGAAGCAGACTGTTATTCTGGTTGAGGAGTCTGGGCGGGTGAAGTTTTTTGAACGCACGCTTTATGGGGATGACGCGAGGGAGATTCCGGTTGGGGAGGGAGATAGAGAGTTTGAGTTTGTGGTTGAACGGTAGGGTTACTTCGCTTTTTGTTGGTGTCTGGGCTGTGTTAATACTGATTTCTATCTAGAGCCGTAGAGCCAGAGACACAGGCAAAGGCCCATCTATAGACTGGCTTGGCTTTATTGGTATAGCTGTATATGAACCTGCATGGCTCTAGGCGTTTTGAGCGTTATTCGGTATATATATACGGAGTTTCTATCAATGATTTTTCTCCTAATGCTATCCAAGCATTACATCTTTCTCTTCAACAGCCCCTTGAAGAAATCAAAGCTGTTACTATCACTTTGCAACTGCCAGACCTTCCCCGTCGGCCGGTCCTCCCATCCCAATTCCTCAGCAATCAAAAGGCCATAATCCCTCGTGATACCCTTGATCTTCGCACGCACTCCGCCCTCAGCCTCTAATATGACGATCTGGTCCATATGAAGCCAGTTGGAGTAATACATGTCTTCAAACTCCTTGTCGAAGCCAGTGCGGAGGAAGCGGGCATACAACTCTTCAAAGGCGGTAAGGATACGGGCTAGGAGTTTTTCCAGAGATGGAGGTTCTGGGTTTGATGTCGTTTTGAAGGTTTGTAGGAGGGCGTTTAGGGATGTTGTGGGGGCTGGGTTTAGAGCGTTGAGGCCTGCGCCTACCACAGCGATGTACTCGCTTGATGAATAGTGGGCATTGACTAGAATGCCGCCTATTTTGGTGTATGTTTTGCAGGTTGGATCGGATGGATCCAGGGCGTCTGTAAATGCAGATTAGCAGGGTATATGCTAAAAATGATTGATTGTTTAATGACGTACATATATCGTTTGGCCATTTTAATTTTATTGGCAAGGTGTCGTAACCCTTATCGTAGGACTTGACGCCCTGGACAATGGCCATGGCGACGAGATACTGGATGAAGACTACAGGCGCAGACATGAGCTTGTCGACTGGGTGGTGAACGCAGACGGAGAACATGAGCTGGCCTGGCGGAGAAACCCAGACGTTTGAACCACGGCCTCGACCGGCAACCTGGACGGTGGCTGTAGCCGTGGTGCCGTTGGGTAGTCTTCGTAGTAGACGGGAGTTTCTTCACCCCTGTTAGTCACATAATAAAGCTATGCCTGGGGGTTGATCTGCTTACTTTTCTAAAATGGTATTGGTACTGGTAACGACTTCACCATATAGCATATGCGAGCCAAAGACCCGGGAGTCCTCCTTCGACTGGAGTCTGTACTCCCTAAGATTCGAGTAAAAGGCATGGTGGTTGAAATAGGGGGTTGTCTTGGTATCTGGTAACTCATCGTTAACCACCAGCCGCTTGACAACGGCATTATAATCGACTATTCTGTCTTCAACGTCAGTAGCAGCAGCCTCAATCGTGGTCGACGGAGTGCTTGAGCTTTCTGGCAGTGCTTCTGCGACCTTGGTCATCTTCATGGAGGAGGGCTTCTCGAGGATAAAGGTATCATTATCATCCTTGATGTAGTCCTCGCCGTCCTCTGTGGTGACGACATCGTCCAGGGAGGACAGAACCTGCAGAGCAGCGCCTGGCTCGAGGGCAGAGAGATGGATCTGAGAGAGGGACGGTACCGTAGCTGTATCCTGGTTGATCTGGAGACCCAGTTTGGCCAGACATGCCTTGAGGAAGTCCGTCCGGAACTTGTCGTCCCTGGCCAGCAGATCTACGACAGAGGAATAGTTAGGAGCCGAAGCCTCGTCTCGGTCCAGATTGACAGCGGAGAATCTACTCTCGTTAGCTATCATATATCACCGTATCGAACGTAATATCAGAGTAATAAAGGTGTAAGGCTCACTCTGGATGAGGCCCGGTCAAGATGGCCGCACCGTCTCCCACCGGACAGTAGACAACGGCCGCCTGGCCCTCGCCCGGGTCAACATGCAGCTTCTCCGTGTAGCTGGCAAGCACTTCTACCCCCTGGTCGGCGTACTTGGGCGCATCGACGAAGACGCCGCCGCCGTTGTAGTAGCACTTGAAGGTATCCGGGACGCTCCCCACGGGCAGCGCAGACCGCGAGACCTGCAGCTCAGCAGCCCTGGCCCCTTCTTCCGAGTGATACACGAAGCCGGCAAAGGCGCACCCTCTTGCTATGCCCGGGAAGAAGGCCAGCTCTCTGTCTCCAACGACCTCGAGCTTCTTGTTGCCCACCTCGAACTCGCACCGCGCGCTGCCGTAGTAGCCGCCCGCGCAGAGGCCGAGATAGCTGCCGCCGCGCTGGACGAACTGCTTGATGCGCCTGTTCCCTTCGCCGTTCAGGGTCCTGCAGTACGGCAGGTCAGCTCCGCCGGGCATCACGAAGAGGGCGCAGGAGGCGGTCCAGGGCTCGCCGATGACCATCTCGCCGGTGACGGGGATGACGGCGTAGTTGGGCGACAGGATGCGGCGCAAGGTGTACAGACACTGCCGCACGGAGTCCACGGTCGTGCCATTGCCTGGAGGCGCCGTCAGAATGTTTTCTCGCCAGTCAGGGTAGGTTTGCGCACCGGAATATACCAGGACGTTGAGTCTCTTGGAGGAGTTTTTCTTCTCCATCTTCTTCTTCTGCCGGAGCAGCTGCAGCGCACGACAGACAGGGCCACCACGATGTCCGGGACGGAGAAGCGGCCGCAGACGGTCCAAGTCGACGACGACGAGCCTGATGACTGGTATTTATCCTCTGCTTCTGCTGGTTCTTCACTGGTTTTCTTCCTTGGTGTTTCTTCTGGCTGACCCGCACAGGGACAAGCGGATCTTCAGCACCGGCTGCGCAGGTAGATTAAACGCCCTTATGTGTCGCCGGTAGATACAGCACTGACAGAGACCAGACGAGCAGCTGAAGATGAACGACTGTTACTACGCAAAGAGGGACTGGCGGGCGTGCAGCAAGGAGGTGTGTCTCTTCTCTTTCAGTGTCTCTGGGGGTGGGATGTTTTTATATTGCTTCTTTCTTTGCAGGCCGGAAGGCCACCGAGCAACGCAGCTGCGGCCAGCGGAGGGTTTCTTCTTGCCCTGAGACGGCCGACATGCTGGATCCGAGGCTGCGATGTCTGTTTAATGGAGTCTGGTTGACGGTGATGCTGACGGCGGTTTTGTCTACAGATGCAGGCCTTCCGGGAGTGCTGGAAGCGCCACGGCAACGACCAGCGAACCGAGACTCGCGATGCTTAGACCTGCCTCTTCCTCTTCTACCGGCTATATTCTCTCTTCTCTCCTCTCTCAGGGTGTATTCTATCTCTCTTTGCCTGTCTTCTTACTGCCTGTATTATTATCATTATCAACCGCAGCGAATTCTCGACAATCGATCACGGGATCTCCAGCTTTTTCTCTTCTTCGACCTCAAACGCCAATTTGAACGCCAGCCAAAGGGACGTTAAACGACAGTAACCAGCAGAAGGAAAGAAGGATGGCTTCACGGGCGATGCGCAGGGTTAGCTGGGCCAGCGTGTCCCGTCCATCGACATACTCGAGCCTCGCGGTGAGCTCGCCGGCCTCGCGGCTGATATCGTCTTCCTCCAAGCCGGCGTCAACAGCAGCTTCAAAGCCAACAACATACACACGAAGCACCTCCAGCAATTACCCCAGGAGGACATACAACAGCTACAACAAGACTCCATCGTCTTCCCCGTCATCTTCTTCACCGGCTTCGTCAAGCTCAGCTCCGAAAACCACCTCCTCGACATCCTCAACTCCAGCTTCATCTTCATCTTCAGACACCGCCTCACCACCAGCATTTACGACAACGCCGACCTCCCACCCAATACAAAACATCACCAAGACAGGCCTTGCAGATGCCCCTCCAGATCTCGTGCTGGAGCCCGCAAACGTGCCCAATGGCCATGTCGACTGGACTCGCTCATACCACGGACTAAGCGCCGAGCCGTTCTCAAAGGAAGCTGCTGCGATCCTGCTTGCGCCCGTCGATCCAGACGATGTCGAGATCAAGCCTGATGGGATAGTATACTTGCCTGAAATCAAGTACAGGCGTATACTCAACAAGGCGTTTGGGCCAGGCGGGTGGGGTCTTGTACCGCGCAGTGAGAGCATAGTTACAGGCAAGACAGTAACAAGAGAATACGCTCTTGTCGCCCATGGACGGTAGGTCTGACATCCTTCCACTATAATTTACTGGTGATACTGACATCTGCAGGCTTGTATCTGTATCCCGCGGCGAGCAGGACTACTTCAGTCCAGACGGCATACCTACTGCCACGGAAGGGTGCAAGTCCAACGCGATGATGAGATGCTGCAAGGACCTGGGTGTTGCGAGCGAGCTGTGGGATCCTCGCTGGATCCGCAAGTTCAAGGCGAACTATGCAAAGGACGTGTTTGTCGAGCACATGGTGAGCAAGAAGAAGTCGAAGATCTGGATACGCAAGGACGACGAGGTCATGTACCCCTGGAAGAAGACATAAGCGTCTGCTTCCGTAGTGTAGTGTATTATAGTTGTAGCATGTATGCGTGTATAATAGGATAGACAAAACTCATCTACAGATCGCTGGTATTTTTGTGTGTAGATGGCAATGTGCTTGCTCAAGCTGTGAGCAGTATGTACAGCCGTGGATATATGTAAAGGTATATGTACAAGTGGTCATCCATGTATCCAGCCAGCTAAGATCCCAGATAGATGCAAGAAAATATAGCCGTAGAGAGATAAGAAAATAAAGCAATAGACCCGTCCATGTAAAGAAATCCCGGGTAAGGAGAGCTTTTTTTGGCGTACCCTGACGCCGAACACCATGCGCCATAACAGTGAAAATAAAACACCAAATAATCGACAAGAAGGAGAATAGATATGTATATGGGTAGGTAGATCAAGTACTTGGGTTGGTACTCGGCTCCGTACTCGGGTTAGTAGCCGGGTTGGTGGTACCTGTACCTGCGTTGGCGGTGGCAGTGGTACTGGGGACAGGGACAGGGGGAGCGTCGGCCTCCCCGTGCGGCCTGGTACGTATACGGAAGCGCTCGACAAAGCGGGCAGAGAGCCGGTTGCGTCGTCGTTCCTCTGCATTTGCGTGTCTGGACCGTAGATTGCGAGCATGCTGGAG
>OJKM01000165.1_pt1 | contig 11764 bp, 11 predicted proteins | sample 1596631 | NCBI WGS metagenome assembly OJKM01 (sample SAMEA3904683, study PRJEB24821) | metagenome | biome: Builtin; feature: hospital; material: surface | place: USA | collected 2013-06-06 | reverse complement strand
GGGCTCGGAGATGTGTATAAGAGACAGGGTGTCACCTGTCTTCCCGGCTGTTTCTGCATGTACCGCATCAAGGCTCCCAAGGGCGGACAGAACTACTGGGTTCCCATCCTCGCCAACCCGGACGTGGTTGAACACTACTCCGAAAACGTCGTGGATACGCTGCACAAGAAGAACCTTTTGCTCCTGGGTGAGGACCGATACCTATCCACTCTCATGCTCCGAACTTTCCCCAAGCGCAAACAAGTCTTCGTTCCCCAGGCAGTATGCAAGACCACCGTTCCAGACAAATTCTCCGTGCTGCTCTCCCAGCGTCGTCGATGGATCAACTCCACCGTGCATAACCTGATGGAACTTGTCCTCGTCCGCGACCTATGCGGCACATTCTGCTTTAGTATGCAATTCGTCGTCTTCATGGAACTCGTCGGAACCCTCGTCCTCCCCGCAGCCATCGCATTCACCTTCTACGTCGTAATCATCTCCATCGTCAAAAGCCCCGTTCAAATCATCCCTCTCGTCCTCCTTGCTCTTATCCTCGGTTTACCAGCCGTGCTAATCGTAGTCACTGCCCATCGCCTATCATACGTTCTCTGGATGTTCATCTACCTCCTTTCCCTACCAATCTGGAACTTTGTCCTGCCCACATACGCATACTGGAAATTCGACGACTTCAGCTGGGGAGACACGCGAAAGACGGCAGGCGAGAAGACCAAAACTGCCGGAATAGAGTACGAGGGAGAATTTGATAGCAGCAAGATCACCATGAAGAGATGGAGAGATTTCGAAAAAGGTACACATCCCTCCTTCCCTATATTTTAACTGGCCGGAGCGTTTGATTAGCCGGTTGGTTGGAAAATTAATTTCTTCGGACGATGCTAACTCTTCTCTGCTAGAACGCCGGCTCCGAAATGCAAACACAGCCAGTCACCATCACACGAATTCCTCGTTTTCCAACTATGCTCATAATTCCGTGTATGGTGGGTACTCCGACTACCAATGAATGCACTTAATCGGACATGTGTTTTTTGTCATTTCTTTATATAATGTTCTATTCTTATTTATATTCCTGTCTGTCTGTCCGCTTACGTGCTTAAATTCAACTGCTTGCTTTTGCCGCATTCCCCTTGATTGATTGAACACTTAAATTTACCCGGATCCATCGGATTGTTACCTTCTGGCCATTTATTACCCCATACCCTTATTACCTCTATTCTCCGTTGCGATGACCCATGAAAGCCCTCGCATAGTTTTTTTATTCATCTATGCCATGTTTCGTTTATATTTGTCAACCTTGGTTTGGCCATGATATTTGATATACCACCACACACTCAGCTGTACTAACTAGTAATATCCCTGATTTTCCTCTGCTTGTCATTGGTGCTTCTCGAGTTGTCTCGTTTTCTTCTCTTTTCACGGCGGCTTACACTTCTTTGGGGTCAAGCACACTTATACCGTTGTTCTGCGTTTGCTTGTCTCTCTGTATGTAGATATAACCATATAAATACGGATATACAAGATATTATTTACTTCCTCACTCATTTTTTTCTCGCTTAACGACTGAGAGCGAACTGCTGTAAGGTACTCTGTACGTAAGAACTCTCTAGTTTACATATCCCTATTCCGTAAACGCCTGCCTACCCGTCTAGGCCAGCCCGACACTGACCCCCTCAACCATGCTTAAACTCAGTACAGTCGTTTTCAAGAGACAGACAACCATCTCGGCCAGGGGGGGTATAAGATCGTAGCCTGCAGATTCCGTGTTTGGCACATCACGCATGAAACCATCCTGGTTCGTGCATGCAAGCGGTGGGCAACATAGCTGGCCTTGGCCTGGTTCAAAGTCAAGATATTATTACTCAAGTCACCCATCAATACTTACGTGGATAGGCGGATTGTGAGTTATGTTAAGCAAGTTAAGTCGAGCCAAAAAAAAAAAAGAATGTAATAAAATAATTCATGTCAGGCTGCCGTGTTGGGCATCGAGCATCGCTGCAGTGTAATGCAGGGGGATGAATGGAAAGAGCCTGGAATTCCATAACAGCCACTCATCATCTTTTTGATAATGATACTTAATAATGGAGTCACTGTATGGGCGTTTTGGCGGAGGGGGATGGACGGAGTTATCCGTAAGAGGTATGTAGACGGGTACACATGCAGGGGTAATGGAAAGCATAACTTCAGCTTCCGACCTTGCTGTGCGTTCCAGCGTGTGTAACAAACGGAATCTGAGATGTTGTTATCTCGCCTGTAGCTTAAGCAGGTAGCCATGCGCGGAGGCCTCCGTATGGAGCAGTCATCCTAAGTTATATACTTATGTATGCACTCCATAAGGCATCTCCGTAGTCCAGCGCGCGGGAACAAGGGGGGCCACTGGGCTTGGTGCGGTGACTAGCGAGATAGGTGGATCAAGAGGGCTAATTGGCTGTTTTTCGCCATCTCAAAATCTTCCCCCCGGGATGATTCGCTGCTCTCCCGCTCCCGTGCCGCGAGAACAGAGAGAGGCTGCGTACCTGTGCCTAGCCGTAAAGTAACTATGTACGGACGGAAGACAGGCATGCGGTAGCGAGGATGTGCAACCCTTGCCTTCTTTGCCCTCCCACATCATGCGCCCCGTCATGCAAGTCCAGTGTCTGTCAAAAGGTGCGGCATCCCTGCAGCCTTCTGGGTCCCCCTTACTCCCTCCCGTGCGGGCCATGGCCACCTCGACTGGGCTAGCGCATGCACCATCCATGTCGCAAGGGCAACAAACACCCATCGCAGGGACATCTCGGCGTGTATAAGTTGTCGGCCATGGTGCCTCAGGGGGTGTTGGTATACGCAGTCTTTCCAACTGCTAAAGCAATAAACTTTTATATCGAAAAAGCCGGCAAAGAGAAAACTCTCGTCCCAAAGCGGTTAGGCCAGGACGGGACATCACATGATCTCGGATCTCGGCGTTTCTTTCCTTGCGCGGGGCGGAAAGCGGAAAGTTCGATTTTAACTAAACCGACGCTTCTTCGAGGACGTCGAAAGTCGAACGACATACAAACAACAACATCGACATCGACAACATCAACAACGACTCTCGACGGCTCGACGACGGCGGGCGCGGGGACTGTGAGAGACTGGACAGCAATTCACCTGGGGCGTCGGGACTCGGCTCGTCTCGGCGGTGATAGGCTGTTTGTTTGGTGGGAGGAGAGCAGTCGCTGGCTCGGTCTTTGGCTCCTGCTGGCTCTCCCCGACCTCACTTCTTCCCCCGGCTCTGTTTTCAGCTGCCCATATCAAAACATCTGCTCGGAGGACTCGTCAATTGCTCAGGCTCGTCTTCTTCCTTTTCACTCGGGGAAGAAGATACCTGGTCTCGTTGGACTGTCTCCCGTCTTTCTATGAGACAGACAGGATATCTTCTTGACTGTTGGAAGCTACGCGCGCTAAGCTAACATAATAACAAACTGCTGCATTGGCTGCCTCTTTGCATATCTCTCTTGTCTCACCCATCTTGCTATTCCCCACTCCTATTCATTCCTTGTCCCGGCTATTCACTCCCTCCTACGCCGCTGGTAGTGAATGGCCTGAATAAGCCTGCCGCACTCCTCGATTCCTCACCTTACTTTCCCACCCCTTTGGAGCAACACACATACTTGGCCCGGTTTTCTTGGCCCATCCAATCTTCTGGCTTAATCGCCTGTGTAACAACATCTTTTTTGCTTCTACTTTTCCTTCATTTTTCTTTTCTTCTTCCATCTAACTCCCTTTTCTTTTTTTCTCTTCTCTTCCCTTCTTGATCAACATATTCCTTTTGCTCCTATTCTAAGCCATCTATCTTGTGGTGGCCAAATCTTCAAGGAAGAACAAGAAGCAGCAACGAAAGAATACAGCTCCCTACGCTGGCTTTTTTCTTCTCTAAAGGTATGTGCTGGCTCCTCTTCTTGTCTTCGGTTCCTTTCTTCTGATGCATAATTCGTCGCTTTTCTTAGTTCTGGATCCAGTCGAGTACTTTTTAAAAAGACTCATCATATCCCTATCCAAGGTCCTTGGGCCTTGTTGCTTGTATATGAACTATTGTCCAGATTTTAAAGTCTTCGGGTCTTTTTCTTTTCTAGACGAGTTCCATATTCAAACTAGCTGGTGACTGAGATCTAGTGATGTGCTTCTACTTGTGAACGATCTAGTGAAGATATGGTTGATCAGACTGAGACAGCAGCTGGGCCATCCTCCTCTCAGAGTGTTCCACACCTATCTGCTACTGAAGTAGTAGATGATATCACCAAACAAGAGGACCTAGTTATGAATGAGGAGCTTCCACACACCACCGAGACCCGTGAAGGTAGGTGATATCTATTTTTGCTTTCTTTTTTTATACTACTTTCTTTTTTAAGTTGCTCTATATTTATATCTATTTATTTATATATATATATACTCTATCTAACTTTCTCTTTAGACTCTCCTCCTCTATCTCTCTTTGGGCCATTTGCGCAACCAACAAGTGGACTTTTGTCTACTCCTCTGACTTCCTCGCCATTCCCAGAAGGGGAACATATAAGTGAGGACGTGCCAGAAGTAACCGGCTCCCTGGCTCACTTAACCGATCCTTACCCATTAATCACTATTCCATCTCATCTGACCCTCTACTCTAACGGGCATAGCTTTTACCACGATCGCGATATGGACGAGCAAGAGGACGTCGAGGAGCTCCTCGACCACCCGGCGCCTTTTGTGTCTGAATCGGCCAATGATGAGACCGACGATGGTTGGCAAGAGGACCAGTGGATAGAACCTCCAGATGGTAATGGTAGCTTGATCGAAATCTCCGAGCTTTCTGGTTTCGAGCTTGATAGGCTTCCACACGACAGAGTGGGCACGGGCCCAGGCTCCATCTCTACCAGCTCCGAAAAAGATGGCAATGATGCTACCGGGGGGTTTTATCCCTCTGAAGATGAAGACTCGTGCCCCGACTCCGAGAGTATCTGTGGCAATGTCTCTTCCTTACCAGCTGCCGAGCAGGAACAACTAAGCACCAACCATGATATCAGCAACAACCCTAATAATACCGCCATCGGTCCTATCACCCCTCCAGTTGAGCAGGCTGAGTTCCCTCCCATTGAACTTCTCCAATTTGCCTTACCAGATCCTGGAGATCACTATTTCGATCCGTCCGGGGTTGACTCTGACATGGCAGACATGTCTATGCACACTGAGAGTATGTATTTTTCTCCCCCCCCCTGTTTTACAAACACCCTATGAATACCCATACGACTTGATTAAGTATTTGCCTGCAACTTGGCTGCTGTCTAGTCAGTGTGAAGCTGAGCATGGCACGGCGACGCATCTCACTTTCACTTCTTTGTTTGTAAAAGGCGCACTCCCCTCCCCAGAGCAAAACACTCTTTCTACCAACATCATCAACAGTCAGAGCCTGAACATGGGCCTGACAATCATCCTTCATCCTTGCATCGGAATCTACACAAATCCATCATTATCTTTCACCATTCCTACCTGTATTCCTTTCACCATGGTTCCCTATACGTTTAGAGTCTATTCCCAGAGCATTTTGCCTCCAAACCACATTGTTCCCGATGAGTATACTAACAAGCGCCACTCGCCAGCATTCGAACGCAACTTGACCGTTGAGCAATTCATCCGCCAATGGTACCTCCGCGCTCGTATGTCTCACGATCGACTTGGTATTAAGCATCCATATCCTCCAATTGCTTCTGAGGCTATGAACGTGCAAAACTGGCAGAGACCAACCAAGATCTCCCGTCCGGATGACCACAAGGGACGCAACTTCGATATCCAAAACATTCCGTGGACTTCGAAGTTGAACGTGGACCGAGCCGCTGCCCGTTCCTTACGGGACCAGTGGTATACTTCTTACCATAATTTGCGCTTCCAGCCCCATGGCGTATGTTTACTCTTTCTCAGTTCTTATATATCTATCAGGTGCCTAATTGGAGGTGTTCTCTTCTAGTATGCTATCACTCCGCGCGATACTGAGAATTATTTCAAAGCCAAGAACATGTACACCAAGTTCAAAGCCACAATGGCTCATTTTCAGCTCCGCAACCTTATGTCTGTGAGAGCATCTAATGTTGTGCAATATGTCTATCGGAACAAGGTCTACTCCGTCACTCCGTTCTACGATGTGCAAGACACTATCCTTGAGCTTACCGAGTCGGTTTCTTCTAATCCTGTGGCTGATCCTTTGAAAATATCTACCATGAAGGCCAAACATGGTGTTACTGTTGTTGGCGGTTTCAGTGGTGAATATGCTTATAAGGGCGAAATCCACGGCTACGAAAAGGTTGAAGGTCGTATTACGAAGCATCTCAATGGCATCACCAACCACATTGACATTGTTCAACATCGCACCAGCCACACCCCACAAGCCATCATTGCATCTAACGATAACTCCATCCGCATCCTCGACTGCGAGACAAACAAGTTCATTGCAACCCACCGCTTTGCCCGTGCTATCAACTGCACAGATACCTCTCCGGATGGTCGCCTTCGTGTAATTGTCGGCGATTCTGCTGATTCCTGGGTTGTTGACAGTGAGACCGGAAAACCCGTTCAGCCTCTTGCCGGCCACCGTGACTATGGATTTGCATGCGCCTGGTCCCCCGATATGCTGCACATAGCCACCAGCAACCAGGACAAGACTGTCAACATTTGGGATGCTCGTATGTGGAGAATTCTCCAAACTCTTGATTCGGACGTTGCAGGCTATCGTTCCCTCCGTTTCTCCCCCGTCGGCGGTGGCCCGCGAACTCTGCTCATGTGCGAGCCTGCAGACCGCTTCGTTATCGTCAACGCTCAAAACTACCAGACCCGTCAAGTCCACGAGTTCTTCGGTGAAATTGGAGGAGCAGACTTCACCCCTGATGGTGGCCGTATTTGGCTCTCCAACATGGATTCTCGCTTCGGAGGCCTCATGGAGTTTGACCGCATTCAATGGGGCCAGGAATTCGGTATTGGTCATACTAGACGCGCCAAGATCGAAGCCCGTGGTGATGTCTACTATCCAGACCTACCTAATGAATGGCTCCCTGAAGCCGAATTGGACGATGATCCACGCTGTGTCTTGAGTGCTAGCGAGCGTAGGATCCGATATTTGAGACTCATGAGCGATGCCGAGTTCTCAAGATTCAATATTTATTTGGGATAGAACCTGGAAATAATCTTTTCTTATCCCGCCATAATTTGGCCTGGCTTCTTTGGCTTACTATGCTCTTTGGCTCCTTGCCTTTTGGCATGATTTGAAAAAGAACCGTCTATGATCGGATTGATTCCAACCTTCCCCATGGCTTTTTTCCATCGATAATGTCCTTCTTGCATTCCAAGTTGGTGTTCTTTGGACTCGAGTTACCCTACGAAACCGAAGTTTTCCTGCCTTTGTGCGCGCGGCGTGTCTTTTCTCGACGATATCCCTTTTCACGCTTTCAACGACCAGTAACGACTCGCAATGACCCATACAATGGCTCATCACTACGAATTCATGATACCTCCCACCTATTCTTTTCTTTTGTTATCTTACCTCCCATCAGAACAAGCTCTTTCATCTTCCCGATTCCCAGAAAATAAGACATCCACAAAAAAAAAAAAACCCAAAAAAAAAAAAAAAAAAAAAAAAAAAAAAAAAAAAAAAAAAAAAGAACCAAAAAACGGCTGCTTTGCCAAAAACGACTTTCTGCAACTGTGCTTTTAGATTTCCTTCTCTTACGGCGACTTCAAGCGATCTCCATGCTCCAGCAGCTCTCCTTGAGCTTCACAGCATCCACCTCAACGCATTGCTTTTCGTTCATTTCTTTTCTTTATCGTTTCCAAAGGGGTGCATTTTTTATCCGGTATCCGGGGGGGGGGAGGAGAGGCGCATCATGCATGGGATATACTCAAGACAGCAGTATACATACTTTTTCTTTTGCAATTCTTTTCCATCCCTTACCCTGACCTTCCCTTCTTTCTTTTCTAATGCTTCACGCTTTATGATTTTATTACTTTTGCTTTTCAATCGTTCGATTCATCGGACTCGGAGAAACGGAAATGGAAACGGACACAGACTTGTATTCTGGGCGCTGCATATTATTTATTTAGGAGGAGCAACTTTGCAAAATAATTACACATTCAACGTACCTACACAGGGGGGATAAAAAAAAAGAAACGGAGAATTAATTCAAAGAACCTCCTTAGCTAGTCTTCAGATAGGCACCTATCAAATCAACCAAATCTACGTGTTCCTTCTCTTCGACGTTGTTCTTCCGTGCCTCATCTGCTGTCTGTCTGTCTGTCTGTCTGCCTGCCCGTTTCTTTTCCATGCGATCCATCAGATTTGCTGCACCCGATGTCGACTTGGCCATGGAGGCTGCATTGGCTGCTTTCCGCCCGTTCCCCCCCTCCTCTTTCTGCAGGCCCCTGTCCATGCTGCCCGCAGTGACTGTTCGTTGTCATAGAACTAGTGAATGTATCAACCTGTGGCGGTGGTGGGGAGGAGAAAGGGGGCTTAGCAGGCGGGCGGTTTGGGTTGCCCCTCCAGCAGCCCGTCTCGCCACCCGCAAGCAAAACAGCTATCTATATAAGAGGGCCCCAGGGGGAGACAGAGCAGCAGCCAGCAAGCCATCCAGTCAGTCCCCATCCTGCCTATCAATTCGACTCGTCAACTGGCCAATTCGTTAGTTGACTGACTAACTAGCTGACCAGCAAAGCCCTCTCTAGCCCCTTCGCGTTTCACAGATCGAACCCCTTTATTTACCCTCACGAACACACCTAGCTACCATGTCCTACAACGACCAGCAGCAACGCGGTGAAGCCGCAGGCTACTACAACGGGAGCGATCTCCAGTTGGACCAGCATCGGGCCATCAGACAGGCCAGATACGAGAAGCATGGACGTGAAGACAAGGAAGACGACGATGACTCCCTCTTCAGCAAGGCCATGAGCTTCCTGAATGATAAGAAGGACAAGGTGGGCCGCGAGGACATCGACGAGCAGAAGGTGGTGCAATCCCACCAGATGCTTTACGGAGACAAGGACGATCGAGATGAGAAGCACGGTGCTGAGTCTTTGGGTTCCGGAGCGGCCATGCAGGCTCTTAAGATGTTCATGAACAGCAGCGGAAACCAGAACCAGAGCCAGGGCGGTGGTGACCAAAACAAACTTGTTGGTATGGCAATGGCTCAAGCTGGCCAGATGTGGGAGCAGAAGAACCAGCAGGGCCGTGTGGTGAGTTCTTAATCTGCCGCCAACTGCTTGATGAGATCGCGGGCAGTTACCTGGTTACTGACGACAAATCTAGAACACTGATAAGCAGACTGCTGTCAACATGGCTGCTGAGTATGCCCTTAAGATGTACATCAAGGGCCAGATGGGTGGTGGAAGCACTGGAGCGGGCGGACTAGGCGGCCTCGGTGGCCTCGCTCTTATCTCTAGTGCTTTGGGAGGAGGTAAAGGTGGTCAACAGCAGCAGGGTGGACTGGCTGCCCTTGCCGGTGCTTTGACCGGTGGAGGCCAGCAGCAGCAGCAGCAGCAACAGCCAAGCGGATTAGCTGCTATTGCCGGTGCTTTGGGAGGCGGTGGTGGCCAGCAGCAGCAACAGCAGCAGCAACAGCAGAACCAGCAGCAGGGCGGCGGAGCTTCTGACTTATTGAACATGGCTTCGAAATTCCTGAAGTAGAGTAGATAAGGGGCTCAATTGCGCCTATTCTAGATGATGTGGCTGTTTCGGGGCTATGTCGTTCGTTCTGATATAGTATATAGCTATTCTTGATCTTCGCCAATGAATCATGATGTCTATGTGACACTTTGCTTATATTTGGACAGTCCGTTTAAACAGGTTACTGATAGTTGAGATCTAAATAGTGCCGGCATATAGTTGTCTTGAACTTTTAAGTGCGCATATTAGATCCACGGTAATCACTTATCCTTAACAAAGGACAAGATTTCCAGTACCCATGATAGAATATAACTAATCATAGCTCTAACAAGGTTGTTTGCTCTCCTTGCCTTTCCTCATTTTTCAATATTGTATAAAAAGATACATATTGTCCGCCGATACCGAGGATGGGTACTTATCAAATTCAAGCAACTCGCCCGATGTTACTCTCCCCAGCCCTAACTGTGGCACTAACAAGGAACAGCCCAGTACGCGGCTGATCACCGGGCGGACAGGACCTTTTTAAAGGATGGAAAGGCCTGCATCAATCCTTCTCGGCACATTCAGGCGCTTCAGCCTCGGACATAAACAGATACGATGGCTGTCGAACGTGCTGAGCTGGATCTGACGGTTGAGGATGCGGCAACCAAAGTCAGCGATGATTCAAGAGACGCCGAGATACCAGACGGACCTACCACCGAGACGCTGGATGAGAAATTCCAGACGTCTAAATGGGAGATCTGGGCATATTATGCGTGTGTTGCCTCTCCTATACCATGAAAAGAAGACGAAGGGCTCTATGGCTACCCCCGTCTTCTACCTTGATGTACTGACGCATTCTGCAGTTATTACGTGGGGAATAACGGACTGACGCTCTTCAGTGGGTTTCTGCATCAAAATCAATTACAGGGACATTCATTCTTATCTGAAACCTGGTTCATAAATATCTAGACTTTGCTCCCACTGCATTTCAAAACCTGCTTTCTCAAGCCGCAGGTCCCGGGGGAACACTGGTGTTTGCAGGCTCCAGACGAACAATCAACAGCATCGTCCTGTTGAGCAATGGAATATCCTTTGCTATCCAGGTGCTTGTCTTTCTCTGCATCGGTAGCTTTGCTGATTTTGGCACCTGGAGACCAAATATACTCATTGTACTGTCTATCATCGCATACGCGGTTAGCTTCGGATGGATAGACGTCCACACTCCTGAAAAATGGCACGTCGCATCTGGCCTTTACATAGTAGGTCTTATAGCCTACAAGACTTGTCTGACCTTTTGGACAGCGGCCTTTCCCGGCCTTGCGAGAAATACAGTCGAAATTCGACAAAAGGCAGATGAATATCGTGCTGGCCTCATCACAAAGGATGATTTTGATGCCGTCGACTCGATGAAGCGAAGTCAGTTGTCAAATGTAGCCTTTTATGTCCAATCTGTTGGTGAGGTGTTTATACTGGCCATCATTGTGGGCATTATGTTTGCATTGGACGTCAATGCCAGCGAGGCCAATAATAACAAAGGGTTGAGTGTTCTTATTGCGTTTGCAACGGCTGTTTGGCTGCTCTTGTCGATACCCTGGTTCATCCTGGAGAAGAGACGGCCTGGGCAAGATCTGAACGGAAAGAACATCGTTCTGGCTGGTTTGGGCCAGCTGTATCGTGCGGCGACTGAGATATGGTCTCTAAGGCAGAGCTTGTTCTACCTTATCGGTGAGTCATTGCATTACCTGGTTTGCCTTAGCTAGGTAAGCATGCTAACCGTCCAGCTAAGGGTACTTCTTACTCGGAGACTCTCTAAACACCACTGTTACGGTGATTGCAACGCTCCAAAATAGTATTGTTGCATATAACACGCTCCAGTTAACATACCTTCTTATAGTCGGTATCGTTTCTCAGGTAAGCTAGCCTATGTTACTCAGTAATGTCCCCATCTAACCTTCTTGGATAATTCCACAGGCCATCGGCATCTATGCCTTCTGGGCTATACAGCAGCGCTTCAGCCTACAGCCCAAGACTATGTTTAACGTTATCGCAATCGCCATCATTCTCCTTGACGGCTGGGGTATGATCGGCATCTGGACCTCTCGCTTTGGGTTCCACAACACCTGGGAAGTCTGGGCCTACCAGGCATTCTATGGC
>OJKM01000164.1_pt1 | contig 11791 bp, 9 predicted proteins | sample 1596631 | NCBI WGS metagenome assembly OJKM01 (sample SAMEA3904683, study PRJEB24821) | metagenome | biome: Builtin; feature: hospital; material: surface | place: USA | collected 2013-06-06 | reverse complement strand
TCTACACGTAAGGAGTCGTCGGCAGCGTCAGATGTGTATAAGAGACAGGTACAACTTTGGATTATTCTTCCATAGACCCTTTAATATATGCCTGATTTTGGGTGCACAAGACTCAAAGGTCGATACCTCTGATAACTTTTGAAAGAGCCCAATGATTGTCAGGTCTCCAACTTGCGTCGACTTAGTTTTGGTGAGTGCATGGTATGTGAAGGTTTGTTTGTCCTCTTCTGGGTTCTCCTCATCTGCCTCTGGGTCTTCCAAGACAGCAAGAAGAGTTAGATGGAGAACCGTCTGGAGGAAGGGTTCGATCCGCGTCAACTGAATTGTTGGAGTACTTATTTTGAACATGAGGCAATACTCTAAGAACTGATGAATGACTTGGGCAAACAGGGGGGTTCGTGTAAACTTCGTGTATTCAGTAAATAAACCAGGAGGGACTGGTTCGAGTTTAGGTTCAAAAATGGATTCTCGAACACTCTTTCCAGTTGATTTGGCTTTCCACTGTCTGAGGATATTCTCAGCCTCATCCCGCTGGTTTCTGCTGTATTGAGTGGAGTACGGATCTACCAAGCCGATGTACTGTGGCTTTAATTCAAAAGTCCCAGTGTCGTTGAGTCCATCAGGTGGGCGAAAAGTGGCGATTTCTTCAAGTATCTGGTGGAAATCTCTGGATTCAACAACCTCATCTCTTATCCTTGCGCTAAGGTCAGTGAAAGCGAGCGGCTTGAAGCAGAGAGTATGTGCAATGTCTCTTCTGATGACATGGTGCTGAATCGCAGAGTCGTCTTCTCCAGTTGAAAACGACGTCCGTTCAGATATAAGTATTATCAGCAAATGCATAAACTCATCAGCAACATCCACATGCTGGCCTTCGTCATAGCCAGGTCGATCCACACATCCTCCTTTCATCCATTCCAGTATCCCGTATCTCTCGCATAGAGTTGCAAGTACACGGCTTGGATCGCAGATTGCCATGGCGGCCTGGATCAAGAAGATGTCTCGACAGTACGCAACATCTCGTGAGACTACTGCGCGGTACTGCCCCATTTGATGTCTGAGACTCATACCGTTTCTAACCCACATTCCAGCCTTCATCTGGGCAAGCCAGGCACACACTCTTATAGGAAAATCGAACATGGCCAAAATGACATCTTCTGCCTCAAGCGCGTTTGATGGAGTGACCGGGTACTTCTCTTTCATTAGTAGAACCGCTCGATCTAAGAGTTCTCGCACCCATGCTTTCGGCTTGTTCCTGGCACACTCTAGTAGCCAGGAAAGGATATAATGAAGCGCATGATGGAAACTTAAAGCTCCTCGCTCCACAACAAAGTCAACTACCGTATGGCGCCCACATTGATTAAATGAATCAACCTCAAACTCAAGATATGGCACTGTTTTGAACCTCACCGGTTCCTTAATCTCGGCCTGGGCAAACCGTTTTCTCTCTAGACCCATCGAGTTAACCATTGTTGCTAGGGAAGACTGGACAATTGCATCCGCAAGGTGGCTGTCTCCTTCAACAAGGTTATTTGGACGGAATGCTTCACAGAATATTCTGCATAATCTTGTCACCTCTCTCATGAGAATGGAAGCTCCTATCCATGCATCTGTTTCATATTCCAAATGTTCACCAACTGCCCGAACATTCGGACAAATACCCTGTGTAAGCTTAACTAGATCCATAAACTGCAAAAGGTACTGCTTTTCCGTCCTTAGGTATTTTTGGATGTGCTCCGAGGCAAGGATGTAGCGTAAGTCCAGGAAAAAATGATATAGTCTCCGATTTGTGATCGATCCAGAGTCCATTGCTAAAGTAGCCGTAGGACTGACATCGTGAGGTTCACCAACTTGTCTTGTGGTGAGGAAAGTATAAAGAATAGCCATTATGCTAGTGAGGAAATTTCCACGCTCAACAACTTCTTTTGTGATAGACGGGGTCGTAAATAGCTGTAGAGAGAGCTTAATAATCGAATGGTCTGGTTCTCTGTCTGCAATGAGATATAACTGCGCCAGAGCAGTATATAAGGCAGAGAATCGAAGACCTAGAACCCTCTTGAACTCTGGGACATTGACAACCGTTGCCAGATACAACTCCCGAACGTCAGTACGAGTCTTCTTCCATAACCGCAAGTCATATAATATGAGCCAATCCAGCCGCGTCCTTTGCTGTAGGTCTTCATGGGGCAAGTTTCTCCTCTCATGGAATAAACGAGGTTTCTCTTCCCAATGAGGTAACGATGCGGTGTTGGCTTTTTGCTTAATTCCAGGTGTCTTTGGTATAGAGACTGGCTTTCTGGAAAACTGTGGATCATCAGTTACTGGCAAGATCACCAGAGAATCGCCGCCATCTCCCGGAGGAGCCTGCGCTGGGGGGGGAGGTGGCGGAGGCGGTTGCGGCGGTAGTCCAAATTCCGCAGTGTCATTGTCTACCTGTGTCTCCATGTTGAGATCATCTTCATCAGGGTTTTCTGGGTCATCGTCAAGGACATGCTGGACGTGCACATCTAGCTGAACTTGATCCACCTCTGCATCATCCATGTCTTCATCGTCATCTTCGTCGGCGGCCCGTGTGGCACCGTCTTCTGTATCCTCCATTTCGGCATCAGTCAAGTCAACTGTTTCTGCTGCAAGTATTTCAGCCTGATCAATATGGACAGCACGGTAGATACGACCGTCGTCTATACTCTGATCGTCAATTCCCTTGGTGCCAATTCCCGCATTTGACGCAGCACTTCCAGGATGCCATGGCTGAAGCAGCTGCTCACATATCATGAGCCTCAGTAGCGAGCCATCTTCGCCTACGCGGCAACCAGATATGTCAGAAAGCCAATCGATAATGGTTGCACACATCTGCTCTCGGAAAGTATCTCTGGCAGAGCGGACTGTAACTGTGACCCGGATTTGCTCTATGATCCTAGAGACATCAAGTAGCCGTGGGAGGTCCTTCGAGTATTTGACTACACTTCGACCAATCTCATCCGATTCATTCGCCTTCTGGAGTCCGAATCTCTCTCTCTCTCGGCAGGCCCTGGCCACCTGGTTTGTAACCTCGTTTATTGTATGTTTCTCGTCATTCCAAAGGACCAGAGCGAATTCCGGCTCACTTTCCTCAGGGTCACTGGCGTGATACCAGTCTCCAGATAGCCTAGAAACAATCTCGTCCTGCCTGATTCCTGCCTCAGACTTCGGTAGCCGTAACTGTTCTGGAGAGCAGGATATGACATCACAAAAGTAGTCAAGCACTCGTGCCATGGTCATTCTAATGTAGGCAACCAGCATCTCGGGGACCAGGTTCTCATCCTTTTTATTTTTTTTATTCTTGTCCTTGTCATCGGTTTCAAACGCAGTATGTATAGCACAGTTGACTGGTATACGGAAGGCTTCTTCGTCCCCACAGTCACAGCATCCAGAGTGTCCGCTCGAAACGAAGAAGGCAAATTTGTGTCCCGAGTGGTCAGAGGCATTGAAGCATCGGTTGCACAGACAGCATGTCTCGTCTACCGAGCATGTAATGCAGTGGTATGCTGCGTCGCCAGACTTGAACGTATGCCCGCAGCGTTTGCCGCGAGCTGCCTCAGAATATTCCGCTCCAGCTTCCAAGCCCTGGGCCTTTGACAGGTTCCAGCTACCATTTCCGGGTCCCTCGGGGAACAATAACCGTAGAAAGTCATCGTTGTAACCGGTAAGACAGCGGAAGAGGAGCTCTATAAGCTCTCTTCTTGCCTTATCATCGTATCTGTTGCCGTACCGCGCTGGGAATCCCACGAGCGCCTGGCCGAGCGACTTTTCAACATCCGCAAGGGATCGAGGCATTATCTCTGCCGTACGCCTAGCTTACACATATGTGCATACGAGCCGATGAGAGTGTAACAAGAAACTCGCCGGCGCTGTATTTTGGGGTTGATAAGTTCGTTGGTGGCAAGTTGTTTGTATACTTGAGGGGAAGGCAAGTAAGAGCGAGTTCAGTATTCCGCCGGCGGAGAGAAGGCTTACCGTTACAAAGAAGAGAATGAACGATCTAACGTAGCTATTTCTCCGGCCTGTATGTCTTTCTCTTGTCTCTGTTCCTTTCTCTACGCGGGGAGTGACAGGAAACGTCTTATCGGCTGAGTTTAGTGTTTGTTGCTAGCCAGAAGCTCGTCTGACTAAGATGGCGATGCTGCCAAAGGCGATGACTGGCAGCATTTGGGCATTCGATTATTCCTCTTACGGCTCTATTTCCTTGCTACAGTCTAGCGGGGTGGAAATGCCATCTACGTCTCGGGAATTTCACACGTACACAGAGGTGTCTGATAGCGGTCAGAAGACGGCAGCGGTTGTAATCGCGACAGCTGAATCTACGGCTGGCTAGGATGCCAGACCAGACAGTGTGTAGAATCACGCTGTATATGAGTTCAGTTCGTCTGAGCTTTAGGCAGAAGTGAGATATGATTACCATCCATAGGATAGGCGGTAATGTAAGCTTGAAAGTCTTGAATGCCGAATAACCCGACTGATTCTGCAGGCTTGAATATCTTGTGGTAAATGGTACTGAAACATCTTTGTTTTCTATTCTTATTCCTTAAACAATTATCTGTACAATTGCATCGGCCGGTAGTTTTGTCTATAGCGGTCACCACGCGTCGACTGCGTTCACTCTTCTTCCTTGTTGATATATCGGTGCTTGATGTCCTTCCATTGTCGCTGAAGAGGAAAATTAGCCGATTGTTATAGAATAAAGATTGGTAATTCCAAAGATGGGAGGGGAGTCGTACGCCGCTGTTTATGGAATCCCAGACCTTGGTGGAGATGGTGTCGAAGGCCCTATGAAGAGAGTCAGATTATGCGGAAACAGAAAAGATCAAATATTAGGCATAGCCGCATCCAACTCAGAAATAGAAAAACGTACATTTCGAAGCCGAATGCGCCGACGAAGATAGTGCTCAACATCATGCCATTTCGCCTGATGAAGGTGCTGCAAGCGCAAGACTGTTAGCCAAATAGCCCCAATACAGGTTGACCAGGCCGATAGTAGGTCCTTACTTGTAGATAGAGGTTGCAATCTAGCGAATTAGCCAGTCGGGTCAGCATGAAGTCGTCGTTTTGGCATATCCCTTGAGGCAACACTTACGCCAGCCATTGTGAAATGAAGCCGATATTAAACCCGCGCAAGACAAAAGAGATCACAGCGTTCCTCCAGGTGACTGCTCAGCGTATCCAGCAAGGTGTTTGTCTGGGGATGAAGAGAAAGCTGAAGTTGTTCGTTTCTTTTCGTTCGTTCGTGAAGTTGGAGTTTTGGACTTGGTAAATGGCGAACGCTGATTGGCCAGCGACAACTTTTTATCAATCTTCAACTTCACTCCAAAAAAAGCAGAGAAAACACAAACAAGAAGACATAAAGAGCTCGAAGGAAAGGAAGAGAAAAGCCCTGCAAAGGAAACCTTGAGAGACGCTGACAGCCTACTAGACGGCTGGAAGTGCGACGCGAAGAAAGTCAACGAGAAAGCTACGAAGCGATATGGCGGCCAACGAGACGAAGATATCAGGTATCACCACCAACGCTCTCACTGGAGAGCGTCATATACCAGCCTCAGTTCGTGCCGACGGCTCCCAGCGGCGTGAAATACGAATTAGACCGGGTTACAGCCCGCCGGAGGATGTGGAACTCTATAGGAACCGTGCTGCTGCTTCGTGGAAGAACCGTGGCAAGGCAGGCGTACCCGGAGCAGAACTAGCAGTTAGCGAGAACACTGCTTCCTCGACGAAGAATACAAAGAAAAAAAACGCCAAACAAAAGACTAAAGCGGGCAGCGAGGGTATATCTCCGAAAACAGGCAAAGAGACGACGGCCCTTGACAAGGACAACTGGAGATCTACGGCCAGTAAAGACGCTGCCGGCGAGGTGAGGCAAAAGGAAGAGCGTGAAACCGACCCTACGATCGAACGAGAAAAGAAGGCCAGAAACTTGAAGAAGAAGCTGAAGCAAGCTCGTGAACTGCGAGATAAGAAAGACCAAGGCGAGAGTCTTCTGCCTGAGCAACTAGAGAAGATTATCAGAATCAACGAGCTAGTTCGACAGCTGGAGTCTCTTGGGATTGAGAATGATGGCGAGAAGAATGTCGACTCGACAGCGTCAAAATGAGTGACTGAGGGGTGAAAGTTGCTACCGCAGCTTGGACCAGCTCTACTCAAATATAGCACGACTTTCTTATGATGGGATGAATATCTTTTCACTCTTGCATTATTACTATCAGGCCTACCACCAGTCAACATGTGATTACTTCCTACCAAGGAACTCAATGGATGCATAAATCCGATTCTCTTCCAAGCTTGAGAGTCAAGAATTCTCCCGAACTTAGTTCCAGATGGAGAGATGTTAGGTGAACAATGTGGATCAGAGAGATAGACCGCGCGAAGTCGCTCCGTTCGGGCAAGTCAGTGGCTTTGCAGCTTTTTAAAGGAGGCAAAGGAGAACATATGAAGCGCATGTCAAGGAAAATATTTATTACAGGGAAACCAATTCGCATTGGCTGTATTCTAGTTCCTTTCTAATCTTCTGTATATCTATCCCCTTGGTATAGATTATAGTACAAATAAAAAATCAAAAATGCCTAGAATCCAGGAGAGGAGAGGCTCATTTTCTATAGGAGGGCAGCAAGCGCTGGCTGTGCGGGATTCACGTAGTCCTCCAGTCCGGTCTCCTTAGTATTTCCAGCATGGAGAGCGGTGGCTATTGCTCGACCGGCAGTGATCCCGTCATTCACTCCCACACCTGTGTACCAAGCGCCAGCAACCTTAAGACGAGAGTCATATTCCCGGCATAAATACTCATGTAAATCTTCCATCCGATCACAATGTCCAACAGTGTATTGCGGTATTGCCTTGTACTGCAATCGAGCCTTTGCGACGACTGGCTCATCAACAATCCCCAAATGGCGAGCGAGTACTGATTTTGCCATGGCGATGCCTGTCTGCTCGTCTGGCAGATCCGAATTGTTCCATCCATCCCACCAGTGGCCACCTATCATGACCGCCAACTTTGTTCCAACCGCGCTGTCCTGGCCACGAACAGCATGGCTGGCGAACATCACCCCCAGGGCTCGTTCCGGATTCTGTTCAAAAGGCACAGAGCGAGGTATTAAGTACCCAAACGCTTGTGTCGGAATGAGATCAGGGTTCTTGTAGAAGAGATTAACCACCATGACGTTCACAGCATAGTCATTTGCTGCTAACATCCTCGAAGTAGCAGTGGGGGGAGTTCGGCCCCCCGGCCCACGTAGCTGGCTTGCCAGTGCCGTGGATGGAGTTGTCGAAATAACATAGTCATATCTCGCAGGTGGCTTGTTTCCAGCCGAAGAGAGCTTAATCTGAATCAGTTACACAGTCCTAGAAATATATGCAAGTATATATATAAGGAAACGAACTTACTATCATGGACTCTTTGGCTTTGTCATACTGAATATGAGTTATTGTGGCGTTTCGCACAATCTCAACGTTAGGAAACTTTTTCAGCTCCCGGGACAGGGCTGATATAAGAGAATGCATTCCACCATCCAGATACAAGATATAGCCTGGGGCGAACATTAGACCCACTCGTATGTTGAATTCCGAAGAGTATTCGCGTCTTATGGCTCTCAGAACCTGTATCTTGTTGTGTTTATGGTAAAGAGGCTTTCGAGACAGGTGCCTGTCCATTAACTTTATAATAACGCCAGGTCCAGATTCGTCATCCCAGAACTGGCGCATAGTAGCTTTCATGCTGAGTTTGTCGATATCACCGGCGTAGACTCCGTGGGAAAACGCGGAAACAAGATTGTCAGCAACGCCTGCCCCAAATCTCCTGCGATAAAAGCTTGCTACTGATTCATCGCGGACCTTTGGGTCCCGACATTCCTTAAATGGCTCGCCTACCAAGCTTCTCAGGAAGCCCTCGTATGCTGGCTCCTGTAGCATGTCCCGTATGATATCAAAGAAAGATGCACCGCCGCCGGGTGCGGGGACCCGAACGAGGTGATCCGGGTAGTAGATATATCGGTTAGCTAAAGCAGCGCTTTTGATCCCTATCCTCATCGTTGAATCGAGCATATTCAGTTTGATTAACTACGTAAATTGTATCAGTGATTAATTCTCATGGCCATACGAGGAAAGTAATACACACCAATTCCACTGTAGCCATCGCATCAGGAAGCCCACCCATCAGTGTCCGTGGGCCATAATCGAAGACGACCTTGCCGGAATCTATGTCCACCGTGTCCGACTGCATCCATCCTCCCAATGTGTTGGATTTCTCGTACAGAACGACCTTCGTCGAATGCTGGCTAGCCAGGTGGAAGGCCGTCGTCAGCCCTGTGATCCCACCACCGATCACCGCAACCCGTTTATCTGGTCGCCTGGACGTGCTGGTTGACTGAAGCCGTAGCTGCCTCTGCCATTGTGGCAGAAGCAAGGCTCCTTTTCTTGCGCATTGCCAGCATGGGACGTCCGATAGTGGCAGACGCAGGCAGCTCGCACTGACCGGGCCAGGCCAGCGCCGCAAGGCCATCGTCCGTCAGTTTCTTTATTTTGTCGATATCTTAGGTCCAATTGTTAGTCCAGTCCCATGTTGCGCTGTTTGTCCGGTCGCTGTCACCGTCGTTGAGGCTGTCTTTCGTTCCTCGCGTGAGGGTGGTTGAGGTGAAGCTCTCGATTTTAGTTATGCGTGCGTGACAAAGACGCCGGCCGGTTGGTCGTTAACTCGTTAGTTAACTAGCTAATTATTGGTTAATTAATCAGCTACTTACTTTTGTTAGTTACTGGCCAGATCTGTGGAGCCACCAAGCATTTGGTTATTGGAAAGAGAGATAGGGCAGATTAGAAAAGTATTTGAGCCCAGGGAAGACGGTGGTTATATTACATGCTACTACCAAGAGTACAGCAATCAGAAGTGGGAGACCCGGATACAACGCCATACACATAATCTAGATGTTCAAAAGTGGGTGGTGCGCCAGCCGAAAGGAAGTCGAGGCAGATATAGTAAAAAATCACCCTGATCCAACGCCGCTCATGCTCGGAAGATCGTAAGAAAGGAAAGGCAAAGAAATTCTTTTTGGCAGAGGAAAGGAAGCAGAAAAAATATGGGGGTCGCGCCTGGCACAAAGGCTTCCGGAGATGTAATTGAGAAAACCACGTTTAGCGATTCAAATTGGTAGGCATTTGGAGGAAACTGAGAAAGATCAGGTCATATAGGGAGAGGGAAGGCGGTTGCAGCGGTAGATTAGGTAATGATACCGGCATCATTTGAGGGAGTTGAGCCGGGTTTGATCAGCTCCTCTTCGCCAGCTTCGTCACTGATAAATTTTCTCTCGCTAACATGGGGCGTCTCTGGCTTTGCGCTGTCGGCACGCCAGACCTTGTCGGTGAAAGCTCCGCGCTGGCCTTCAACATGCTTGTACGGACAGGTTCGGTTCAGGCAAGGATTGAATCTGCAAGGCGTTTGAAGATGCGTGAACTTGCAGTCCTCAGTCGAACAGTCCGCCCCATTCCTGCAGAGCGGCATATTTGGGTGTTTAAAGGTGCATTTAGGGTTTGTGCAGTGCGGAAAGTATCGACAAATCTCCTCTGCCTGGTGGACAGCCTTTTGGGCAGGTGATGGGTGTCGGGCAACGCATTTCCGGTTCTTGCACGCGGCTCCGTATGGACAATTGTCACTCACATCCACGCTGGCTCCTTCAGGTGCAGCCGGGGATTGATGAGCGTAAAGACAGTCCTTGTTTGTGCACCTAAGATTAAATCGGCAGACTGTGTCCGGGCCAGGGGCTTCCCGTGCCGGCTGTCCTTCGGCCGGCTTACTTTCAGAACCGTCCATCTCAACATCGGCAGCTGTAGTTTGGGAAGACTGCTGGTTCCGTCGGCTGGGTTGGAACTCCGCGCGTTCGAATAGTGATCGGCCCTGTGCCTGTTGCGGAGGGCCATTCTGGAAGGCTGGGTTGATCGCAGGAGCGACAAACCCGGGTATGAGCTGAGACATCATCCGTGCTTGCTCCTCAAACATTGACATCATCTGCATCTGCTGTTGTGGAGTGATGTTCATCATGTTTTGTTGAGCCATGTTCTGCATCTGGTTATGATTCATTCCCATGCCCATGTTCATTCCCATCCCCATCCCCATCGGCACATTGCTACCCATCTGCCTCCCTATTGAAGCCCTGTGGCCACCTCGACTGCCTCTGCTGCCCCTGGAGCTATCTCGATGTGAATTTATCCTCTCGGTTCCTTGCTGGTTTCGAACTCGGTGAAGGACGGATTCGTTGGACCGGTCCATCGCACGACTAAGCTGGCCAAGGATGCCTCTGCCTCGACCATTTTGCTTTTGATTCCGCGCATTCCGAGGGCCGGTTGGACTATATTATATTCCTTGTTAGTAGCCATATTCAAGACAGCAACGAGTACTAGTTGGAGCTTACACAGATGCATCAATTCCGGGACCGACTCCATCATCCATAACCATATCCTGTTGCGGTCCGGGCACATCGGTGGGCGTCGCATTCCCATTCCCTCCATTCGTTTCGTCTGAGAAAGAGGGTATCGCTTGTGGGGGTTGTTCCTGATGCACCCTCTCCGTCGAGCCGCCATTTAATCGCCTGTCCAGCGTCTCGACTTGATCGAACAACCATTTTGAAAATTCTGCGGCCTCAGTATCCTCTGGCCCCAGGCTGAGCAGGTCGTTTGCTAGCTCCGCAGAAATCTGGTCCTGTGTCTTCCCGTTGACAAGCATCAATATCACATACTCCGCGAGCGCAGAGTCGTCTCCGCCGCCGGTGCTCCAACCAAGCTCGACCAGCTTCGGCTGCACGACTTCGTTCAAAGCATCGGCCAACGGCGTATTCAGCGCTACAGAGACACTCATGGCGACGGAGCTGTTTTCAGAGCTTTTTTGATAGAGGGCGTTTTCAGGTGGCAATCTTATATTTCGCGCAGTGTCTACAAGCCGTCAACGCGAGTTGAAAGATAGTCGTATTCCGCAGTCCAGGGACAACTGTCTTCCTTGAATATCACGGTCCAAGTGCTCTTATTTCACCCCGGCAAGACCTCCGTGGCTCTTGAACTTCACTCTCTGGCTTTGTACGGCCGTTTTTCTCCCGCTCGAATCAAAAGAACCTGATGCCAAGACTTTACTTAGTCATAAAGGATTAGTAATGATAATCACGTGAATGGGTATCCAAATAGGCAGTTTGTGACATCTCGAATCTTTTCTTCTCTTGGACGTTCAAGAAATGACAGAATAGCAGACAAACAGGCGAACCGGACGACGAGGACCCCTCCTTGGGCAACTGGTTGCTATAGACACTGCCGGAGGTCTGCTCTGGTGAGACAATACTGGATGGGCTATTCTAGCATGCACCCGTTTAAGCCGCTCTTGCATAACTAGTTAAGGTCTTACATTGTTAAAGAGTTGGCGACACTTATATTCACTTCGCCCCTCCATTACTCCGCCAAGCACTGATATACATACCCGTTCATACACACTTGGATCTTCAAACTCTCTTTTAAGTCTTCCTCCTGAAATATGTGGTGGATCTGGGTTGCTGGAATCCTCGGCTTGTTTGGCCGTGTAGAAGCGCTATGGCCACAACCCAGTGAATACTCGCACGGGAATAAAACCCTATGGCTGTCTCCATCCGTCCGGTTTACCTACATTAACAATCATCGGTCTTTTATAGATACGCGGCCTAGTTATGCAGGCATCAACTGGATACCCGGAGGTTGGCTAAACTTGCTGCAGTATCCTTGGGGTAGCGCAGAACATACAGTTACAGAACCACTCCCCAGTGTC
>OJKM01000163.1_pt1 | contig 11808 bp, 14 predicted proteins | sample 1596631 | NCBI WGS metagenome assembly OJKM01 (sample SAMEA3904683, study PRJEB24821) | metagenome | biome: Builtin; feature: hospital; material: surface | place: USA | collected 2013-06-06 | reverse complement strand
ATACGAGATCCTCTCTGGTCTCGTGGGCTCGGAGATGTGTATAAGAGACAGGAAATAGACAGAGGGGAGAAAAAGAAGTGCGAAGCGCCCTCACAGACCGAAAGGCACTGGGGCAGGGACAGGGGCCGGTCCTGGTGAAGGCGCACCTATCCGCCAATCGAAGGCAAGGGAAGCGCAGGTCTCTGAACGAATCATGGCAATCGCTAGCGGAGCCACCACGCGCTGCCTATTTATATATCGGCACCACTTGTGGAGGCATCCCTTTTTTTAGGCAAGCGTTTCAAGGCCTAGCTTATTGGCTGGTAGTGGCCCTATTGACAGATTGAGGAGAAGATCGCTGATTTCCTGTAACACAACGCCAGAGTATCTGTGAAAAACCACTATTAGCATACTGATCGAGAGACAAGAGGAAATATAATATAAATAAACGAGATAATGCTCCCACGATACGAGGACGAGGTTATCCTTCTCTGATCCTTCTTGAGGAGAAACTGCCTCTTCCACCATGTTGGGTAGCCACCAGCGGTTCTATCCTTGCAGAATACGAACTCCAGACTTCTGTTGCGTCAATACGAGAGAGAGCCCTTATCCATATACGTACATACTCCGTCCCTGCTATTAACGCTCCAGACCCCGTGCATGCCCAGGTATCTCAGGAATCATTCTTTGCCCTCGCCCTGTGTGAGAATAAATTAACTGCCGTGTCTGATTCTGAATCTGAGACGACAGGTTTAGGTGAATATTGTTTGGAGAACTGGCAGCAGAAAGGCTCTCGGGACGGTGGTACAGAGCGGGGCGATCCGTTCCCATCCACCTGAGTTACGACTTTCGTCAGAATAGAAAAATGAGTGTTGAAAAAGGGATGCCTCCTTTTGTCTTGGCTTCTCATGTGCGGTCTCTCATCGCTCCCCACTGCTGAGGTCTGGTCAAGTTGGGTTTTGCTCAAGATCAGAGCGTCATCAAGAAGGGTGGGCATCACTGGCAATACTGTCAGAACGCAGAAAAGCGTCACCTGTAACAGAAGAAGCGCGAACGCCACCCATTTCTTTTTTCCTCTTTCCATCTTATCCTACTCGTCTTTGCCAGTCTATAATATCTTCCGAACAACCGAGGACTTCATGGACTCTTTGCATGGAAGAAGTTGGACTTAACTCATCTGGGGGCGTTGGGATGATGACCATCACGTCCAGAAAGCCATGGTGTGGTTCCTCCCCAATCTGGACAAGGACCAGGATTTGTGACAGGTGCGTAAGCTTCGCGGACAAGAGGCCCTATCAGGTAAAGGTCTTGAGCCAAAGCCCGTTGCCTTTGATTTATCCTTTCTCTCCCCCGCCATCCGCAAACATATAATCTTCCCGCAATTATATGCAGCGTGTATGCATCCATCTTCTGGGTCGGGAGGACAAATTCCCTTGGTCTTTCGGAGTCTCTCCACGGCTTAACTTGCCAATGAGGTGAAGTAGCCTGTCATGGGAGGTGATCAGTATCTGCTGCACAAGAGAGCATGCTGTTAAGAGAAACACCTAAATCAACACCCATGTCTGAACCGCTTTTTCCTCCGATGGAAAAAGCAAGTGGCATAATTCTGCATACCACGGTATATCCTCCTTCATTTTCTTTAGGCAGTTCATTTGCTGTCCCCTCGGATCATACCTCAGCCATGCCCACTAGGACGCCAGAAAAATAAGCACTTGCTTCGGGACCGAGAGCTGTCCCGGACTGCATAAGGAACTCGTCCGTCCGTCTCTAATTAAAGCCCTGCAAAGGTGACATGACGATGATCTGATGCATATTCCGCTATTTCTGGCTGACGGTGACGGTGATGATGATGATGACGATGATGATGATGATGATGATGTGCAATTGACGTTGTGTGAGGTTGAAGTTGATGTTCTTGTTTTTTTTTTCTCTTGGTTGTTGAAGCCAAAAAGAAAAATAAACACACAAGTCTGTGCGTTGTCCTAATCAGGCAACTCTCAATGTCAGTCGTTGTTTTTACACCAAAAATCGAGACTTTGGCGAGATCTCATCGCAGTTTTCGGTTCTCTTGCTTTGTTCCGCTGGCATAACAGCGTGTTGCTGCATTTCTACAGGTTCGCGCATCAGCCTGTCGTCAAGAGATGGCTACTCTGACTCGGAAAAGAGATGCAATGTCCTTGTCCCTGGGACCACTCCCTGCCTGGCCTATATTCTTACCCCTTGCGGGAGAGAGTGGTGATGGGAAGAAACGGCAGGTAAATTCGCTCTACGGAATACAAGGATTCATCATTTATGCATAAATCTAGGTGTTGATTTTGACAACTCCGTCATGATGGTGGCAAAACAAGTAAAACAGTAAAACTCTGCCCTCGAGTCCTTCAATTAAGAATCGGTTAGTGATTAATTTGGAGTATAGATGAGAATGGTATCACTCAGCAACATCCCCTCGGTCATCATTATGGCGAAAGTCCACACCCCATCCACCTTCTTCGGCGCAACTGGCTCAATTCTCATAGGTCGAAAGCACTCTTCGGCTCTACCCCTTGCCCTCTCATGCATCATTGTGCATCTCTTCACTTTACAAGGAAAAAAATCGCCCTATATGAGTGGAGCAAGCGACGAAATATAGTCATCTCGTTGAAATGGAATTTAAAAACGAGGAAATAATAATAATAGAAGGGTTCATATATGCAATGCCAAAATCCCCACTTTGTGCACAGCATAGCTGTCGATCATATGAAGAACAGGCTTTCATTCGACGCTGCTAGCAACTTATTTTTGCATGGATGGCTATCGACAAGAGTTTAACCCTTCCCCTTCATTTTTAACATTAAAATCCCCTCCTGTGCCCTTTGGGAGCAGATCAACATACAGGGCGGGACGATCGAGGCGCTTTACCATTTTCTGATGGGGCCCACGATAAAGATATTATTAGTATTTCAGCCGACCTTAATCTCGGTCCAAGGCAGCGCGCGAGACTGAAACTCCTTGTCTGGGAGTGGATTTTCAGCAATAGCCAGCCGTTGAGACGTGATGATGGTTTCAACTGGCCTTCATTTCTAGGTTGTTGCCTCTTAATATTTTAATAGGTATGATATTGGGGCCATGGCTCGTGCAAGGAGGAATCAAGGATAGCGTGTGGGAAGGCATACGCAGAGCAGGAAAGAAACCTCCGGTTGGCCGTTATGTTTGGAGAGACGAATCGTCAAAAGTAATTCGTTTGACGAGAGTCTTGGGGCGAAGGATATAACTCCCGATGTTATACTCCGTCTTCGTGAAGCTCCATCCAGCTCGTCTTCCCATTCTACCCCCTGCGCCTTGCTAATGAGCTTAGCTGCTTAAGTAAGAGGAGCCTTGCACTTCGGCTTTCTCCGTGCATTCGAAGGTTTCTCGGAATTCTTGACGTTTCATTTTCTCGCAGTCTAAGAGCGCCTTATATCTCCATTCCCTGCGAGGCAGACGGGAAGACATACCTTTCTCGCCGCCGCAGGGTGTCATCGACCTTCTGGGGCATGGTCCAGATTAGACACTTGACGCACACCCAGTCTCGCTACCCGTCTCGGCACTGCAGGAGACGACCAGAAGAGAGAGAGAGAGACAGAAGGGGGTGGGAAGAAGATAGGCCGAGAAGCAGCCTGGGGAACTAAATTTGTGGGAGGGTGTAGGTTGATCCATTCAACCGTGACTTCCTGCCATGTATGTGTGCATGTAAGTAACCAAGTATATCTGATGCATGGCCTGGTTTGTGTCGAACACTTTCCAGGCCACCCGTCCTCGCCCTTACCGTGCCCGCAACCGGGATGATATGACAAACTAACAGGCACAAGGCAGTGGAGGAGGCCGGGGAAAACATCATGGCGCCCTCTGTGCAGAAGCAAGGGGTTCCACGGATAGACCATAGCAGGGTCATCTTACATTTTGTCAGCATTCCCTCATGCCAGATTGTTTGCCCTTTTTTTTTTTTTTTCTTCGCCGTCTTCGATTTGCTTTGTCTCCGTTTTGTTCAACTGGATTTGCCTGGTCTTGTTTATGTCTATCCATCACCTTAGCCAAGGATAAGGAGGTGTCACGATGGTGTATTGTTCCCCATAACTCTGCATCGCTGCAACTGGTTGCCGGGGAGTGAGAACAAGACTTTTCTGTCATGCCTCCCGGTGGACCTTATATCTGCATACCCTCTTGTACCCAGCAGATGCAAATTCATTCCAGCATTCCCTATTTGTTCATCCTTTTCCCGAGACATAAATCTTTCCCGTGGAGATTTTATATCCCCGTTCCCGGACAACTTTGACCGCTTGTTAACGCATTAAACATAGGACTACGATTGTTTCTATGCCTCTGTCTTTGAAGCAGAAAATCCTGCTCTCAAGTCTTTACCGCTAGCTGTGCAACAGAAGCAGATTGTAGTGACCTGCAACTATGAAGCGCGGCGGAGAGGGTTGCGGAAACTACAACTTATCAAGGATGCCAAAATGATATGTCCCGAGGTTGTCATTGTACTTGGCGAGGACTTGACTAAGTTCCGTGATGTGTCCAAGGGTCTCTACTCCTTCTTGAATTCACTCATCTGGGGTAATCAAGCCGAAAGGCTGGGGTTCGATGAGGTGTTCCTGGATGTTACCTCGATGATAGATTACAATCTCCAGTGGTTAGCACCTGGTGTTAGGAATTCTTTCTTCCTGCTGGATAAGGATGACTTTACTGTTGGCTTTGAGTATGATCCAACGGTATATTGTGGCCCAACATATCCTTCGTTGGATGACAAGCTACAGCCGGGGCGCGGGTCATCGCCTTCAGACCTTGGACAGAGATTAATTCTCGCTTCGCACCTGGCCAACTATATACGGAAGCAACTAGAGGAGAAACATGGCTATACCAGCACAGTTGGGATATCTACTTCCAAGCTTCTCTCAAAGTTAGCTGGTAACGTCCACAAACCAAGAAATCAAACGACACTTATACCGCCTTTTTTGGATGACGCAGATCAGAGTGATAGTTATATCACTCAGTTTATGGATGACCATGAAATAGGCAAAGTCCCAGGCATTGGATTCAAAATCGCTAGCCGCATAAGAGCGGCGGTACTTGGCCGTGAAAATGACTTGGAGCTGTACAGAGAGCTTAGAGAGGATGACAAAGTGACTGTCGGTGCTGTACGAACATTCCCTGGCATGGGTCCTCTGATGCTAGATAAGATACTATCAGGCGGAGGATGGCCAAAGGATAATGGAAGTAGAATATGGGAGTTGATTAATGGCGTTGACCATAGCGAAGTTGCAGCAGCGCGTATGGTCCCTACGCAGATTAGCATCGAAGATTCGTTCCGTCAGCTGGACACACTGGATGCTGTGAAGAAAGAAATGCTTCCACTGGCAAGTAGCTTGATACGACGGATGCACACTGACCTAACAGACGATGATGAAGAGGACAACGCAAAGGATCAGGTTTCTGGGCTGCCAGAGAGAAAAAGACGGTGGCTAGCACATCCACGAACGTTGCGGCTATCTACACGGTCTCGGGTCCCTCCCAGCAGCACAAATCAAGCCCAGTCCCTATATAATAACCGCATCTCTAGATCCTGCCCAGTCCCACAATTCATTTTCTCCTTCAACGAGGATGTGAACGCCATAGCTGAACGCCTGGTTCATGAAAGTCTGATACCGACCTTCAAAAAACTTCATCCTGAGAAGTCGGGCTGGCGCATCAGTTTGATGAATGTTGCTGTGACCAATATGGTGGATAGCGCAGGGTCAACGAAGAACAGCGCTGGTCGAGACATAGGGAAGATGTTCAAATCGCAGAATCAAGTCCTTCGGGAATGGAGGATTCATGATACAGATGTTGATACTGGCGGTCATGAAGGGGGCACCATGCAAGATGGAAAAGAAGTAGAGGAGCCGGCTGGTGATGAGATATGGGAGGACGATGTGGATTCTGTGATGGATACGGGGACGTCTTGTAGTGAATGCTATATATGCGGTGCTTCTATACCCAGCTTTGCACTGCAGGCTCATGAGACATATCATTCAATCACTGATTAAGGGTGATTCTACGTTATGATGTAAAATAATCTAGTTAGCGAGCTTATATGGTTCAAATGGCCGGCCATATAAGCCTGTCTCAAGATATAAACCATGCTTTCAACAGTATCTTCTTCCCTAGGCCATATTTTGACCTATAATTAAATTTACCGTTGAAACACGGTACTGATGAATCCCAAGGCTTTATTCGACTCGTTTCTCAGTGGTTCCCGTAATACAACTTTCATGGTCCGTCTATGTGCCATCCGCTTTGATATACGGGGGCTACCAAATGTAACAAGCCATGCGTATAGCCCGCCCCCCATCGACTCGATATTGGCTAGAAACACTTTCACGACAGCAGTGAGAAGAGAGAGAGGGACGAGACAAGAGGCGAGGCTTAATACTATGCCTCTAGCCAGCCTTTCGTCCGTCAATCAGCGAAGAACAAGGCTGGCCGCCGTGAACTGCACTGGAATCCTCGTAACCAAATCCTCCGTCTGAGCCTCAACAGCGAGCTTTTGATTCTTCATCACCCTCTTGTCTCATTCATCTGGTTAAGTTGAACCGCCAGCCAGAATGTAGACGGAGGAGAGATGCTGGTCGCTGGTCCAGGAACCCGGGCTTGACCAGCCGGCATCAGTCAACACCAGCCACCGTATGCAGATTATTATCTCCAGCACAAGCACCACCGTCGGCTGTCCATCTCGCATGTTGACAATCGATTCAACATCCAAAGCCCGCATAATTGCTTTTGGCTGTCGTCTTTTCGTGTGTGAAGGCAGAGGGTGTGGACGCCATGCGGTGCCACATCAGAAAGGACGCGCATCGCACTGGAGGGTTCCAGGGCAAAAGAGAGCGAGCTGCGCCTCAGTGATTCCATCGCTACCAGGAACACCGTCGAACATCGAACACCGGCCTGCATCGTCGTTCGCTGGCAGCTGGCCGCTTCTTCTTGTCTCGTGTCTTGTCGAGCTCTTGGTCGGCTCGTCCGGAGGAGGCTGGGGGCTTTTGTTCTGTCAGCGCTTCTTCTTCTTCGCCCTCCGCCAGGCAAACGGACACGGAGACATCCAACTCGACTCGTTTGCGCGTCTGACAACTTTGCTGCTGCTGGCTCTGGGGCTGATGGGCGGCTGAACGAGGAACATCTTCTTATCCTCCTTCTTGTCATATTCCTCATCCTGTCGCTGCCGCTCGCTCGCTGACCTTGGGGGGGGAGACGCCCTACGGAGTACTTCTACCGCAACATCGTCCGCTCTCACCAAGGGGTACAGACGGAGTACCATCTTCCATCTGCATCTTTCTCTGCCGCCGGTCCTATATCACGATCTCGCTATTATTAGGACTAACGCGTCATCATCTCCGGAGTTATCAGAGACCAATATTTATACATTTTAATTTCTTTCTTTTTTCTTAATTCCTTCGCACTCGTTGAACAGGCCGGTATAACGCATAAACAATACATGAGCAAGAGGCCCTGAGTCTCGATAGCGGTTGGGAATGAAAGCTTTTAGCTGTCTGCTTGCTGTGATAGCTACGGCAGCCTCGCTCTTTCAGCATGTCGATGGTACTGACTCCCTCTGTCTCTTTTTCTCCCCCCCCTCTTGATGGAAACACTGCTGACTGGTAGTTGCACGCAGCTCGGTCTCATGCAAGAGACAAACTGAACAATATCTCCCGTGTTGAGCGGTCGGTCATACATACGCCATCTCGCCGTGTTCATGCCCATTCGCATTTTGACCTCACTTTCGATCTTTATCCCAGGAGAAACCGGATAAAACTTCAACTGGAACCGAACCATGATGTTCTCTCCCACGATGCGCGAGTGACTTTTCTTGACACAGATGGGAATGTTGACCGGATAGAACGGATAGAACGGAGGGATCACAGTGTGTTTAAAGGATGGGCTTGGACGCAGGCAAAATCAGGGGCCTGGGAGCGGGTTGGATGGGCTCGAATCATTATGCACAGAGACGGAGAGGATCCTCTGTTCGAAGGCGTCTTTACCGTCATGCATGACCATCACCAGGTCATCGCAAAGTCGAAATATGTACGCAAACGGCACCAGCAGGATCCGCCGTTGGACAACACCCCCGGCGAATATATGCTTCTTTTCCGAGGGTCAGATATAGCACAGACCCAAAGCACGGGGAACGTCGAGCGCTCGATCATGTCTTCGCCCTCTTGCGATGCTGATACTCTCGCATACGACTCCAATACCAACTTTATGTTCCCTCCTCTGCCGGAGGAGAACAACACCAGTATATGGAACTATTTCACGACAAGTATAGGGAAACGCCAGATGACTGACACAGGCGGTGTCGTCCCTGGGTCTCGAGATCTAAAGGAAACCATTGGAAGTACAAGCGGCTGCCCCAATACCCGGAAAGTTGCCTTGATAGGTGTTGTTGCGGACTGCACATATACCAACACATTTGCCTCGGAGATGGATGCGAGAGCCGACATCATTTCAGTCGTTAATGCTGCCTCCGTTGTGTACGAGCATTCATTTAACATATCCCTTACTCTTGGAGAAATCAACATCTTGCCCAAGAACTGCCCGGCAACCGCATCGTCCGCAACTCCCTTCAACCAGCAGTGTGATGACCGTGCTGGGGGCGGCTCCTTTACTCTAGCAGACAGACTAAATACATTCTCTGCCTGGCGTGGAAAGAAGACGGATGACTTTGCATTCTGGACTCTGATGACAGACTGCACTACTGAGAATCAAGTTGGGCTAGCATGGGCTGCCCAGTTATGCGTCAAGGGTGTTCAGGGAAACCCAGATAGCCGAAACTCCAGTTCTCAGGCTGTAGCTGGTGCTAACGTCGTCTCCAAGACGGATAACACCTGGCAAGTCTTTGCGTAAGTAGATGCCTATCTTCCGTATTAATACTGTATACGCTAACTTGTCAATAGCCACGAAGCTGGCCACATATTCGGAGCAGTTCATGACTGTGATAGTATGCTCTGTCAGAATTCGGCGAATCCAGATAACTCCAGATGTTGCCCTGCAACTGCATCCACATGTGATGCAGGCGGCAGGTTCATGATGAACCCAACATCTGGAAGCCAGATCACCAACTTCTCTCCCTGTTCAATAGGCCAGATATGTTCTCGAATGGCAAGACGTACCATCCTAACCAACTGTCTAACCACAAACCGCGGTGTTGATACCATCTCAGGCCAGCAATGCGGCAATGGCATTGTCGAAGATGGTGAGGACTGTGACTGTGGTGACGAAGAGAGCTGCAAAGGCAACACTTGTTGTGATTCCAAGACCTGCAAATATACTTCCGGGTCTCAGTGCGATGACACAAACGAAGAATGCTGTAAAGGTTGCAAGTTTGCATCCAGCTCGACCATCTGCCGCACAAGCAGCGGTCCCTGTGATCCTGAAGAAAAATGTTCCGGAAATTCCGGTGATTGTCCCCATGATATACATTCCAAGGATGGAGAGACATGCGGCACCGATTTGCAGTGTGCCAGTGGCCAATGCACCAGCCGAGATTTACAGTGCCAAATGCATCTAGGAAACCAAGTTGCTGGCTCCAGGACAGTGGCTTTTGATTCTTACGGCTGCGAGGTAGCTTGCAAAGATCCAGATAGACCCAATGTGCGGTACGAAGGTAGCCTCACTTTCCTCGACGGCACCCCTTGTGGAGGGGGTGGCACATGCAAGAACGTAAGTAGTTCTATATTCCCTATATATTTTCAAGTTATGCCTAAACATGCGTACTAACTGTGTTACAGGGTCAATGTAGCGGCAGCACATTCGGCAACGAGGTATCTGATTGGGTCAGCCGCCATAAACCCATTGTCATCGGCGTAGCAGTCGGTGCAGGCTGTCTACTTCTTCTAGCCATCGCTTCCTGTATCTGTGGACGATCTAGAAGACAGAGACCTAGAAACAGGAAGATGCCACCAATTAACATGCGCCCTATGGCTCCAGTTTACAACGGATGGAATGGGGCACCTCCGAATGCTCAGCAATCGTCGCCGGGCGGTCATCCCCCATATAACAACATTCCTCCGCCTATCAATGCTCCTCCACCTGCATATCCAGGACATATGCCACCGACACGATATGCTTAACAATATACCCGTGATTTAGCTATTTTTTTCATCCCCTTCTTGCTTCTGCCTATGTTTTATACAGCATTTTTTCTTCCTTTCTCCGTTTCCGCCTTGTTTTAGAATGCATGGGCGTGAGTGATCGTTAGCGGAAGGTATTCATAGAGGTGCCAAGTGTTGAGAGCATATCTCTGCAACCTGGTCACTTATATTGATTCCTCCCTAGCATCCTGATCCCATTTGATGATTAACGATCATATTACAATCGGCGTTCAGCGGAGGATATATCGTTTCACTTTCGCAGCGAATGTACATTCAAAGAGGGAGGAATCACCTCCGTATATACAGCCGATTTACCAATATCATACTTTGACCTTTCATACACAGCTATAAATAAGTTAGACAAGAAAATATTAGGCATTTTGCTACAAGGCACTATGAGTGGTACCTTTGCATCAGCTACATATACTGTCCATAGAGATCCAACTCCATGCACGAACAAAGCTATAATTTGAACCAGTTTTTCCCCCCTGCGCCATAACGTAAAAGCAGAACAAAAACACAACCAAAATGGAAAATAGCAACATTGACAACAGCAACAAAAAACACCTCTACCAAAATATCACTGTAAACATATACCAACGAAGCCTTCCCTGGTCACACCGCCAACACCCTCCAAATCGAATTCTTCAATCATAGCCCTAAGCTCGTCCTCTTCCAGGCCCGTCTCGCCCAACTCACGAGCCACGCGCCTCAAGTCCTCGAGGTCAATATACCCTTTCCCTCCTTCATCGAATAGTTCAAAAGCTCGTAATATCTCCTCTCGAGGGTCTCGTTCTAGTATCTTACGGGCCGTTATAGTCTGGAATGAAGAGAGGGGCATTAATAGTGACGAGGGATGCGGTGGAGGTTGCTGCTGTCTCGACTGTTGCTGTTGCTGGGCCGGGCTGGGTGTTCGTGGCACGCCGTATGTTGTTAGGAGAGAGATAAGGTCTGGTTTTGATAGCGTGAAGCCAAGTGCGCGGAACGCAACGCGGAGCTCATGGTAGTCGAGGTGACGGTCCCGGTCGAGGTCGAAGAGAGTGAACTGTAGCACGTTAGCAAGAGTAGGCCCTGACTAGCTGGCCCGGGTGAGATAACTTACCGCCTCGTTGATTTCCTCCCGCTGCTCCTCGGAAAGGTCGTTTAATGGGTTGTTCACGTTATTGTTAACGTTGTTATTCCCGGCATTCGGTCCAACGCCCCCCATCACGCCGCCTCCTTGAAGCTGGCCTTGTCCCTGGATCTGCGAGTGTGCTGGAGGTGCGCCTGTCTGATGGCCCTGGGATTTGCCAGCTGTGTCTCCAAAGTCGCCGCGATCACGCCGAGATAGCACCGAGGACCCAAATGGTAGAGGGTTATTGGTGTTGAGTGGTCTGTCTGAGAGTTTTCCTGCGTTGGCATATACGGAGCGAGGGGCAAATGAAGGGTGTGAGGACGAGGCCATGGTGTGCCCGTGGTTCCTGGGCTTGTTCGTGTCTCGAGCTGGGAATTAAGTGCTAAACGGCCGGAATTAATTCTGGGGGCTGGGCTGTTATGTATGAAGTGGATTCGGTGCGATGCCTTACGACTAGGGCGCGGAGTGCCTCATGTAGATGGAGTCTAGGTAAAGCTGGAGCTGCGAGGGCTCGGGTATGGCCGTAGACCTGTCTCTTATACACATCTCCGAGCCCACGAGACCAGAGAGGATCTCGTA